>Ga0233412_10000592_pt1 | contig 20621 bp, 20 predicted proteins | sample Na_anoxic_4_MG_FD_180667 | JGI IMG/M metagenome (GOLD analysis project Ga0233412, IMG submission 180667) | Seawater microbial communities from Saanich Inlet, British Columbia, Canada - Na_anoxic_4_MG | ecosystem: Environmental > Aquatic > Marine > Inlet | place: Canada: British Columbia...
CCCGGTGCCAGCGATGCCTCTGAGTCCTGTTCCGGCGATGCCACGCAACCCGGTGCCAGCGATGCCCTGAACGGCCGCTTCTGGTAATGCAAGTATTAGCTCACCAGTAGATGTAACACCAGCTAAGTTAATACCTTGGTCATGAAGTGAGTTCAGTGTATCTGCCGTACTCGATAGATTATTTTCAACTGCACCAAATGATGATGTTGGAATAATGAATATTGAAAAAAATATGAATACGATGCATGCCCCAAACCATGTGGGACGATAATTCCTCAGCATTTTAGAGTCTCCAGATTTTATTTTTTTCAGGCAATGCATGCCTGTGTTTTAGTTAATTTTCTATAGTTCTATTTTTTGTTAGGGTTGTTTTTTTCTTCATCATGTTTTTTTCTTCATCAACATAGTGGTAAATGCCTAGGCCAGTATTTACTGTGTTTTTATCTCCAGGCTTTGGGGTATCAAGTTGTGATAGCCAATTGTCAACTTCTTCTAAAAGTAGTTGCGCACGTTCTTTAATGAATGATCGAAATCTTGGTAAGTCTTCCTCTTTGACTCCATCATCGGCAAATACATGTCGTTCAAAGTTTCTTTTTTCTAAGTTTTGCTCGACTATGTTGTTATCAATTGTTGATACAAAATTGGTAACTCCTGTACCTAGTAGTTCAAAACCCTCGGGGGCATCAATCTTAGATAGGTAAGTGCGAGTTAAAGCTTTGTACCAACCTCGTTCAGTTTCTTGCACAGCACCTATTCGAAGTAGTTCATCAAGCATTGCTCGAGCGGCCATGTCGCCACTGAATCTTTGAACAAGGGAAACAAAATCATTCCCTGGGTTCCCTTCAAATCGAAGTTCGAGTGGGAGTCCGTAAGGGCCGGTAAAATCAGCATCTGTGTGCCAGCCAGTTAAAACTCGGGTAACCCGGTGAACCTCGCTAGGTGTATCCTCCTTTTTATTCTTATCGCCGAAAATGCGAGCGACTTCTTTTCTTGTAAGCCCGGTCAATATCGCGATCCGGGCCTGGGACATTTTTCTGTGAGGTACCTTGAAGTCGCTTGCAGCGACATCGATGTAGACCTCTTTTGCGACTTCGGCGAATTCGCCGTAAGCGACTCCGTTTCTAATTAGTATTCTTATTAGAGGCCGCAATAAACGCCGATATGCGGCGAGTAGCCCCTGCTTTAAATCTGTTTTCATGGTTATACATAATTACCATACGGAGGGAAGATATTCCCAAATGTTTTTAGGGTCAAGTGATTTACATAAGAAAAACGTAGGGTTAACACTGATTTATACAAAGAAACTTAAAATATCTAAGTTTCCAATGAGTTATATGTGGTCCGTATTTTCCGAAAAATGCCGCGCTGTGCGTCGATTATCCATAATCCAGCGAGGTTAGCGCATAAGTTCCGCCAAATCGGAGCGCTCCGTTTTAGATGTATTGAGTTAAATGGAAGGCTCGAAAGCCCTGGGCTGCAACGGTGTGGCTAAGTTTCTGTGGGGGCGACTGCGTTGATACTCAGAGCATGGATGTCAGTATCCATGAGATCCCCGATAGCTGCATAAATGAGTCGGTGACGGTGTACCTGGCTCAGGTTGAGGAATTGATTTGAGGCGATGTGAACATGAAAATGGCCTCTGCCGGATTTGGCCCCTTCATGGCCGACATGTTTGTGGCTTTCATCGGTGATTTTAAGTTCGATAGGTTCAAGTGCAGCAGTCAGGCGATCTCGAATATTTTTGATTCGTTGCGCATTCATGGCAGAACATGCTTGAACGGCTTAACCACGACGCTTTGGTAGACGCCGGCCTCGACGTAAGGGTCTGCATCAGCCCAGTCCTGAGCCTGTCTGAGACTTTCAAATTCGGCAATGATGATACTGCCAGTAAATCCGGCCGGCCCAGGTTCGTCGGACTCGATTGCGGGGCAGGGGCCGGCAATAATGAGTTGGCCTTCATCACGCAATGTATTCAGGCGTTGCAGATGATCGGGTCGAGCTTTCGTGCGAAGTGGCCCACTGTCAGCAACATCTTCGCTGATGATTACAAATAGCATCAAAAAATCTACCTTTGCGGATATGTGCAGGCACGATGCCTGGGACAGAATCGTATCTTGGCATGATAACCAATTTAGTCTATGCACCTACTGACTAGCAGGAATTAATAGATGAAAGGGTGCAAATTGATATTCCCCGTAACGCAAATTGATGTGGTTAATTCGGTACAATCTACACATGGCACAAAGATTTGAATTACATCCACAGGATCCGCAGGACAGACTTGTCAAGCAAGCCGTATATCGCCTGAAGCAAGGTGCATTGGCTGTTTATCCAACCGATTCTTGTTATGCATTTGGTTGCACGCTGGATAATCCTGCTGCGGTGCGCTCGATCGCAAAGATCCGGCAGACTGATAAAGGCCATAATTTTACGTTGGTCTGTAGTAGTTTGGCTGAGATCTCTTCTTATGCACGTGTCGAGAATTCAGCCTATCGTTTGTTGAAGGCGCATACACCAGGTCCATACACCTTTATTCTCCAGGCAACCCATGATGTCCCGCGCAAAGTACAAAATCTCAAGCACAAGACAATAGGCATCAGGGTTCCTGATCATCCGGTGACGAAAGCTATTCTTGATGAGTTGGGCGAACCCATAATGAGTTCCACATTGATAATGCCAAACGATGAGTTACCGCTGAATGACCCCGATGAAATTTGCGACCGTCTCGATAACCTTGTCGATATAATAATTACTAGCGGTAGTTGTGGGATTGAGCCAACGACGGTTGTGGATCTGACCAAGGGCGTTCCGCAACTGCTTCGAGCCGGTAAGGGCGATACAACTGATTTTAGTTAGCCCATCGTTATTAAATGGTTATGAGTTTGTGATGGTGGTTACCGTAGACGGCAATTGCCGCCTATAATGCGTCGATGTCTATCGACCAGATCCAAAATACTCTCCAGTCTCTTTCTGTAATTGCGATCCCGCTGCTGTTTGCAATTACTGTTCATGAAGCGGCTCATGGCTGGATGGCGGCCCGGTTTGGTGACCGGACTGCAGAACTTTTGGGGCGGGTGACACTGAACCCGGTGAAGCATATTGATCCTATCGGTACGGTAGTGGTGCCAATTCTGATGAGTCTCGCGAGTCCGTTCATTTTCGGCTGGGCGAAGCCAGTGCCGGTCAATGCTCTCAACCTGAGAAACCCCAAACGCGACATGATACCGGTTGCGCTCGCGGGGCCGGGCGCAAATCTATTGATGGTGATGGGTTGGGCATTGCTTTATCACTTGGTCGGCGGTGCGACTGAAGTGCTGGGAAGTAGTGCAAAGTTTTTTCAGGAAGTAACTGCTTATGGCGTAATAATCAATAGCTTATTGATGATATTAAATCTACTTCCTATCCTTCCGCTAGACGGTGGAAGAGTATTGCGCGCTCTAGTTTCGGAGTCTGTCGGACAGCGATTGGATGCGCTTGAGCGTTACGGCCTTATAATAGTCATCGGTTTATTGGTGCTTGGGTTGTTTGGGCCTATTAGATATGTCGTGTTACGCATTATGGCGATGCTAGGGGTATCCGCTTGACGGAAATCGAACGTAATCAGGAAGCGGCTGCGCATTTGAGCGTTGTCAGCCCACCTGAAAAAGATTCAGTCCTGGCCGCTGATGCAGTGGGTGGAAAACCTGCGCAGGCTGAAATGCCGTTTGCTGTTGTCGATGGTGAGCCGGTTACGCAGCTGCCCCAGGATCTGTATATACCGCCTTATGCACTAAAGGTATTTCTTGAGGCTTTCGAGGGGCCACTGGATCTCTTGTTGTACCTGATTCGGCGCCAAAATCTGGATGTTCTGGATATCCCGATCGCCGATATTACTAAGCAATATGTTGATTACATCGACATGATGCAGGAATTGCAGCTTGAACTTGCTGGTGAATATCTCCTGATGGCGGCAATGCTGGCAGAGATCAAATCGCGCATGTTGTTACCGCGTAGTGAAGATATGGAGGATGACGAAGACGACCCACGTGCAGAGTTGGTTCGTCGTCTGCAGGAATACGAGCGTTACAAGCAAGCTTCGGAAGATATCAACGCATTGCCGCGTATGGAACGCGATAATTTGCAGGTGAGCGCAGCAGTTACGGAACGCAAGCGCGAAGTTGAACCACCGGACGTGCAGATGCAGGAGTTGCTGCTTGCCTTCAAGGATGTTTTGTCGCGAGCCGAGATGTTTGCGCATCATCATATACAGCGAGAACCGCTGTCAGTTCGTCAGCGCATGTCGGAGGTTTTATCGGCACTGGCCAGTGAAAATTTTACAGGATTTTCTGATTTGTTCGATCCCAAGGAAGGACGAATGGGTGTGGCCGTTACGTTTATTGCATTGCTGGAGTTATTACGCGAGCGTCTCATTGAGCTCGTTCAGGCTGAGCCCTACGCACTGATCCATGTGCGTGCGTCTACAACGGCAGCCAGTGATGCGGAAGAAACTGCCGATGGTGGGGAAGCCGACAACAAAGTCAGCGATGAGGCCGCAGCAGACTAGCCACGGTTGTGGGTAGTTTCAGGCACAGGTATTGATTGATTAAGGACATCTGACTATGGATAACCAGCAGCTCATATTAGTTATTGAGGCGGCCTTGCTGGCAGCGGGTCGGCCACTTGGGGTGGACAAGCTGCAGGGCCTGTTCGGCGACAAGGATGCCCCGGCACGCCAGGATATCAGGGCTGCAATTATGGAATTGCAGACGGATTATGCCGAGCGGGGCATCGAACTCGTAGAAGTGGCCAGCGGATTCCGGATTCAGATTCGCAGCACGATGACGCATCAGCTCGAGAAGTTGTGGGAAGAGCGACCACCGCGTTACTCGCGGGCGTTACTCGAGACGTTGTCGATCATTGTCTATCGTCAGCCAGTTACGCGTGGTGAAATCGAAGATATTCGCGGCGTTGCCGTCAGTACGAATATCACCCGAACTTTGCTGGAGAGAAACTGGATTCGTGTTGTTGGTCATCGTGATGTGCCGGGTAAACCAGCGATGTTTGGTACGACCAAAGAATTTCTCGATTACTTCGGTCTCAAGAAGTTGGATGATTTACCGCCACTGTCTGAGCTCAAAGATTTTGATAAATTAAATATCCAGTTGGATCTCCCTGATGGCGTGACAGGTGAAGAAGTTGTTGAAGGCGAATCCGTAGAGCTAGCGCCCTCGGCTGAACGTGAATTCGCAACTGCTGCCGAAGAACTAGTGGATTTAGACGGGATAGATGACGAGATAGATATTGATGACGACACAGATAACGTCGTGGCGTCACTCGATGCGGCCAGGGAGGCAGCTAATGCAAATCAGGCAGCACCTGAACAGGCTGAGTCGGTCGATACAGATCCAGATAATGAGTCTGCAACAATCTTGCCGCTAAAGAAAACCTAGCCACCTCAGGCTTGAGTAATGTCAGAACGCTTGCAGAAATGGCTGGCGGGTCAAGGCCTTGGCTCGCGACGTCATATGGAAAAAATGATTGCCGAGGGGCGTGTTACCGTCGATGGTAAAGTTGCTGAAATCGGTTGCAAGGTCTCCGGTGACGAGCGCATTGGTTTCAATGGCCGGCTAATACGGCAGCCGAAACATCATGATTTGCGTTCTAAGGTCATTGTTTATCACAAGCCTCCGGGCGAAATTTGTTCACGCTCTGATCCTCAGCGGCGCCCGACTGTTTTTGATCATCTGCCACATCTGGCGCAAGGCCGCTGGATTGGTATTGGCAGGCTCGATTTTCAGACATCAGGACTGCTGATGTTCACAAATGACGGAGAACTGGCAAATCGATTGATGCATCCTTCTGCCGGATTGGCTCGTGAATACTCGGTCCGGGTGCTGGGCAATATCGATGATGAAATGCTGGTTAAGTTGCGTCGTGGTATCAAATTGGATGACGGTTACGCGAAGTTTGATCGTGTTGAATTCACCGGTGGTGAGGGCAGTAATCGCTGGTACACGGTCGTAGTTTCGGAAGGGCGCAATCGTCTTGTGCGCCGCCTTTGGGAAGAGGCTGGTTGTAAGGTCAGTCGCCTGATACGCATTCGCTTCGGTCCGATCCGCCTGTCCCGATCACTACGCATGGGTAAGAGTAATTTTCTGCGTCCCGGAGAATTAAAGGATCTTTATAATTCAGTTGAAATGACACCGCCCGATTAACTCGCCCTAATGAAATCAGCTCAACCGTAGGAGTGGCTTCCAGCCGCGATAAATGACAGGGCAACGATGAGCCTGAGCCAGCTTTCATTCGAATCAGTCTGTGCGCAACTGATAAATACCTACACGGTTAAGAACTGGTGGCCGGCCGAAAGCTGTTTTGAAGTTCTGGTCGGTGCGGTTCTCGTACAGAATACACGCTGGACAAATGTGGAAAAAGCCATCACCTGTCTACGCGAGCAACAATGCCTCGATCCTGAAAACCTGAGCCATATAAATCCAACCGATCTGCAGAACCTGATTAGATCAGCCGGTTGCCAAAGCGTAAAAGCTCGACGCCTGATGGCGATTGCTTCCTGGGTAGTGGCTTCCGGGGGGTTGGAACTTCTGGAGACATTAACCACCACTGAGATGCGTGATGCATTGTTGAACGTACATGGGATAGGAGAAGAAACAGCTGATGCAATTTTGTGTTTCGGTTTTGCGCGACGGGTATTTATTGCCGATAAATACGCCCGCACATGGTTGTTGAGAATGGGGCTCGTATCTGAGTCTGCAGCACGGCGTTATTCCTCCTGCCGACAGTTTGCGGAGTCAGCCTTGGCGGGTACGGACGTCTGCATGCAGGATTTGCATGCGGCCATTGTGGTGCATGTGCAAAGTGTTTGTCACCGGGAGCCAAAGTGCTGTAAATGTACTTTGAAGGATATGTGCTCAATGGGTTCGGATATAGAAATAAATGAGGCCTGAAAAAGTTGATCAGCAGGTCTCCAACTAGCCAGATAACTCCAGATTAACCAGATTTAAATGGCGGCTTCCACCCTCATAGCAGTCATCTACCTGATTATGAGCCAGCTGGCGGCTGCCGACTGCGATTTCAATTGGTCAACGCAACACCTAATCTCTAACGATAGAGAGGAGGATGTTGAAAATGAAGCAACGACCGAGGATCTATTACCAAGCCATTCGGCAGGATTTTCTTTCGGTAAGGTGACAAACCGGGTTTAGTAGAATTTTATAGATTGTAAGTGTTAGTTTTGAGTCTAATTGCATGGGTATTGAAGGAGAATTATCTGAATGAATAAATTTATTGTCACAATCACGCTAGTGATTATTTCCAGTGTGGTTTGGGCCGCGCCCAACATGAATGAAGCGGCAGAGGATGTTTGTGAGTGCTTGAAGGAGCCGTATATTCAGGTTAGCAAGGCAATGGAACTCATCACTGCTGCGCAGGCGTCAGGGGATATGTCCGCTCTCATGTCTGCTCAAGGTGAAATGATGAGCGTCATGAATGCATCCAGTCAGTGTTTTGAAGTGCTCACGAAAAAGTATCCGGAAATCGCCAAAAGTGATGAGCTGAAAATGCAGGTCATGTCGATTGCTGACAAGCAATGCCCAAATCCCGCAAATGCGATGTCGGCAGGTCAATAACTCCAGGCTGAGCGGCTGAAATTTGTTCGCCCAATTTAGTAAGCGCGCTAATTAATTGGGTGACTATTGCGCATCGAGGCTTTGTCCGTTTACGTCACTGCTATCCGGCCCCATCAGGAAAAGGTAGGGAGCAACAATTTCTTCCGGTGCAAGCAGGGTTGCAGGATCTTCTTCTGGGTAGGCAGCGGCACGCATTGCCGTGCGGGTGCGGCCTGGATTGATGCAGTTTACGCGGATTGAGTCAGCTGTCAGTTCGTCGGCAAGGACCTGGGATAGTCCTTCGGTGCCGAATTTGGATACGGCATAAGCACCCCAGTTGGCACGACCTTTTCGTCCGACGCCACTGGAGGTGAGAATAATCGAAGCCTCATCAGCGGCACGCAATAACGGCAGTAAGGTTTTTGTCATGATGAACGGCATGGTCAGATTGATGCGCATGACTTCGTTCCATGTCTCGACGTCATAGTGTTCGATGGGTGCAAGAGGGCCGAGAATCCCCGCGTTATGGACTATGCCGTCGAGACGCCCATGCTTTTTTTGAATGCTGTCGGCGAGTTTAAGGTATGCAGGTTCCTCCGCTTTGGCCAGGTCAAAATGAATGATCGATGGTTGTGGATGCCCGGCAGCGATAATTTCCTCATTTAATGTTTCAAGTTTATTGAGTGTGCGGCCAAGCAGGCAGACGGTAGCACCGTGAGCGGCATATGCTTTGGCTATGGCGCGCCCAATGCCGGCGCCGGCGCCGGTAACAATGATTACGCGACCGGCCAGAAGATCGGCACGCGGTGAGTAGTTGCTGGTATCAAAGTCGCTCATGACGGCGAATAGTAGCGGTTTGCTGGTCGCGCGTCTGTGCCCGGATAGAGCGGGGACTAATGCGGTTGTGCCGGGTCGTCGGGAGCCTCAGTATCGGATTCCGGTTGACTGTCAGGCTGTATATTGATGGCGGTGATAGCAGCATTATCGGCCGGACCATTGTCTTCGATCTGGTCGGACAGATCTTCGATTTGACGAGTGGTGGTCTCAATTTCGTTTAGCGATGCAATTTCCTGTTTTGCCTGTACACCGAGTTCGACAAATTTACGCGCACCCGGCAGGACCTTTCGTTCCATCGAGCCAACTGCGCTGTTGTAAGCTTTGACACTGCCTTCGAGCTGCTTGCCGAGTTTGGCGAGGTGACCCGTGAAAGTGCTCAGTCGATCATGCATATCCTGCGCAAGGCGTTTGATCTCCTGTGCGTTCTCAGCGAGTTGGTCTTGTCGCCATTGATAGGCGACGGTTTTTAGCAGTGCGATCAGGTTTGATGGTGTCGCGATGATAATTTGCTGGCGCAGTGCTTCTTCCATCAAAGTCGGGTTCTCGTCCATGGCTGCATACAGGAACTGATCACCCGGGATGAATAACACCACGAACTGCGGGCTGTTTTCGAACTGTTTCCAGTAGGCCTTGCTGGAAAGTTCGCGCACCCGTTCGGCAACCTTGCGTGCGTGGCGTTGCAGGGCGACTTTTTTGGCCTGATCGTCATCCGCTTCAACGGCTGTCAGGTACGCGTCCAGAGGTGTCTTGGCATCGATTACTATCGTGCCTTGTTCCGGTAGACGTACGATCATATCGGGTCGGACCGGTCCGTCTTCGGTTTCGGTGTGCGCCTGTTCGATGAAATCGCAGTGCCCGACCATGCCTGCCAGTTCTACAACCCGGCGTAGCGTCAATTCACCCCATTGGCCGCGAACTTCAGGTCGGCGAAGTGCGGAGACGAGGTTGCGCGTCTCACCCTGTAGCGCTTCCTGGCCTTCAGCCATCGTTTTTAGCTGTTCGCGGATACCACCCAGAGATTCATGGCGTGTTTTTTCAATTTCGCCGATTTGCTTATGTGTCTTATCCAGCGCTTCCTGAATCGGTTTGATTAGCTGTGAGATTGCCTGTTCTTTTTCTGTCAGGTCAGACTTGGCACGTTCCTGATGCGTGCCGAGGCTTTGTTTGGCAAGCCGTAGAAAATTGTCGCTGTTTTGCGTTAGTGATTTGTGGGCCAGTTCAGCAAACGATGTGGACAGGCGCTGCTCGGCCTGTTCCATGGCAGCGAGTCGTTCCTGTTCGATGTCGACCTGTGTTTTCAGCGATGCACGCAACGCATCAATTTCTGTCAGTTGCTGGAAATGTGTCTTGCGATTCCACAGGTAGTAAAGACCGATACCCAGCAACAGGCCGAGTCCGAAAGCAATGCCAATCAAGCTAATGTTCAGAAGTGTCATCTGTGTCACGTTGATATAAGAGTTTTAAGCATATTGATTCACTAAACTTAGCAGCTCCAACGGGGCATCGATATAGTGATCGGCATGCCAGTTAGCGGGGTCATCATTTGGCATGATAAACCCATACGTTGCGGCGACTGTCGTCATGCCGGCAGCACGCCCAGCCTCGATATCACGATTGGCGTCACCTACGTAGATAGCTTGTGATGGCTCGATACCAATCAGATCTGCTGCATGCAACAAGGGTCGTGGATGTGGTTTGCGTTCAGGCAGCGTATCGCCGCTAACGACACAGGCGCAGCGTGACAGCAACTCAAGTGTTTCAAGCAGTGGTTCGGTCAGGTAGCCGGGTTTGTTCGTCACGACGCCCCAGGGAATATTTTCCTGTTCGAGATGTTCGAGAACTGTATCCATACCATCAAAGGGCGTGGTGCGTGTTGCCAGGTGCTGTTCATATAGATCAAGATAACGGTCCCGCAGGCTCAGGCGGTGAGCCTCCTCGAGTTTACCGAATGCAATATCAATGAGACCCAGTGAGCCATTTGAAACATGGGCACGACCATACTCATAGTCGAGTGGTTCGCGTGATTCTTCAATCATTAACTGGTCGAGCACCGCAATCATATCCGGCGCCGTGTCGAGTAACGTGCCGTCCAGATCGAACAGCACGGCAGACAAATGCGACATCGGTTTCATCAGTTTCAGGCCGCTGCTGGTCGCACGAAATGGGCCAGGTAGTTCACATCGGCGTTGCCACCGAGTCGAAAGGTTTCGCTTAGCGGTGAGAAGTGCAGGCCGCTGATATCCTGGAGTTCCAGGCCGGCTCGTCGGCCCCAGACGTCTAGTTCAGCGGGCTGAATAAACTTGGCGTAATCATGTGTTCCCTTCGGCAACATGTGCAGCAGGTACTCAGCACCGACAATGGCGAGTGCAAATGCCTTTGGGTTGCGATTAATCGTCGATAAAATAATGTCTCCACCGGGTCGCACCAGTTGTGCGCAGGCTTTGATCAGGCGCGCCGGGTCCGGTACGTGCTCGAGAACCTCAAGACAAGTAACCACATCGAATGCACCTGGTTGCTCTGTGGCGAGATCAGCTGCAGATTGTTCATGGTATTTAATATTCTTCAGTCCAGATTCATGCAGGTGCAGACGGGCGACAGCGAGCGCTGCGCCAGCCAGATCAATACCGGTTACGGATGCAGCCGTGGCGGCCATGCCTTCACTCAAAATACCGCCACCACAACCGATGTCGAGACAATTTTTACCGGCCAGACTGGTGTGCTGATCAATATATTGCACGCGCAGTGGATTCATCAGGTGCAGTGGTTTGAACTCACCTTGTGGATCCCACCAGCGACTTGCCAGCGCATCGAATTTCGCGATTTCGTCCGGATCGTGATTCGGTTGATTCATTGGTAGGCTTGTATGTAGGAGCGGCTTTAGCCGCGATTAATGGTCACCGCAGGGATCGCGGCTAAAGCCGCTCCTACAGGTGTGTTGTTGGGTATTTTACTCATCTTCATGTTCATCGCTGTCGGCAAGGCGTTTTTGCCAGGCTGCGGCACGTTCGAGTATTTCAGCCTGATCAGCATTAACGAGATTTCGATCCTCCAGAACCTGCTTCCCGCCGACCCAGACATCAGTAACCTGGTCACGTGTTGCTGAGTAAACCAGCGTTGAGATTGGGTGATGGACCGGTTGGGTGGCTGGTTCATTTACATCTACACAGGTTATATCAGCCATTTTGCCGGGTTCGAGACTGCCGATTTCATCGCCGAGTCCAATTGCATGAGCGCCATTAATGGTTGCCATAGCCAGGGCATCTTCGGCGGTTACTGCTGCAGCATTGCCGGCGACACCTTTGCCGAGGAGTGCAGCTGAGCGCATTTCGCCAAACATATCCAGATCATTGTTACTACCGGCACCATCAGTACCCAGCGCAACATTGATGCCGGCTTCGAGAAGCCGGGCAACCGGGCAGAATCCGCTGGCGAGTTTCAGGTTCGATTCGGGGCAATGCACGATGCTGACGGCACGTTCAGCGAGCAGGGTTATTTCATCATCGAGTAACTGCGTCATATGCACGGCGGTCAGCTGTGAGTTGACCAGCCCGAGTGCTTCTATGCGCTGCAGCGGCCGCTGGCCATGCTGCTGCAGGGCGGTCTGAATTTCGTCCGCAGTTTCGTGCAGATGCATATGGATTGGCGTATCGAGTTCATCGGCCAGCATGTGCAAACGCTTGCACGTGTCATCGCCGATCGTATATGGCGCATGCGGTGCAAAGGTCGTGGACACGAGCGGGTGGCTCTTATATTGATCGTGAACTGCAATGCCCTTGGAAAAATACTCATCAGCATCATTGGCCCATGCGGTGGGCATATCGATCACGATCATGCCGACAACTGCCCTGATATTTCGCTCCACGGCCATTTGTGCGACGACATCAGGAAAAAAATACATATCCTGAAAGCAGGTGGTGCCACCACGAAGCATCTCGATCATGGCCAGATTTGACCCGTCGCGGACGAAGTCGGGGCTTGCCCAGCATTTTTCGGCCGGCCAGATATGCTCACCGAGCCAGCTTTCCAGCGGCATATCGTCTGCCATGCCTCTAAACAGCGTCATGGCAGTGTGTGTATGTGCGTTAACCAGGCCCGGCAGCACAATATGATGCGGTCGATTGACCGTGCGCGCAGCAGTGAAGCGAGCCTGGATATCGGTTGCCGGCAGCAGGGCCACGATGCGGCCATCACGGATCGCTATGGCGTGGTGGTCGAGTACGGTGCCGTGCGGCTCTACAGGGATGATCCAGCGAGCCTGGATAACAAGGTCGACTTGTTCCATCAGTTGATCGTTCTTCCGCGGTATTGGGGTATCGCACCGGCCTGTTGCGGGCGCTCGTGGATAATGCCTGAACCAATCCCGCAGTGAAATAGCTGCTGCAGGCGCTAAACCATAGTTTTATTTGGCTTGTAACTGTACGGAAGGCGCCACTGCTGTGGTAATATTACGCTTTTAATTACGCCGCTTTTAGCGCTCTTTTAATTGCCCAAAAAATGTAACGAAACCAACGGGATCTGGCTGCCTCGACACGCCTGTGCAGGGTGCGGTCAATGTTCTGCTTTTTTTCGATCCCGAATTCTTTAGGCACCAACACATTCCAAGCTACCGATGGTCGAAGCGGCTCACGAAGTATTGCCTGTAAATCTCGAAGACGAGATGCGTCAGTCCTATCTGGATTATGCGATGAGCGTAATCGTCGGGCGGGCATTGCCTGATGTGCGCGATGGGCTGAAACCTGTTCACCGCCGCGTTCTGTATGCGATGCGTGAACTGGGTAATGAATACAACAAGTCCTATAAGAAATCGGCCCGCGTCGTCGGTGATGTCATCGGTAAGTATCACCCGCATGGCGATACGGCAGTTTATGACACGATCGTACGCATGGCACAGCCATTCTCGATGCGCTACATGCTTGTTGACGGGCAGGGTAACTTCGGTTCGGTTGATGGCGATTCGCCGGCAGCCATGCGTTATACCGAAGTTCGTATGGCGCGGATTGCCAGCGAAATTCTTGCAGATATTGACAAAGAAACAGTCGATTTCAATGAAAACTACGACGGCTCAGAGTCTGAGCCGAGAGTTCTGCCTACACGTATACCCAATTTGCTGGTCAATGGCTCAACTGGTATCGCAGTCGGCATGGCGACCAATATCCCGCCGCATAATCTGCGTGAGGTCATTGATGCGATTTTTGCGATACTCGATGATCCGGAGATCACGATTGCAGGCCTGATGGAAAAGATACCCGGGCCAGATTTTCCGACTGCCGGCATTATCAATGGCGCACAGGGGATCTACGCAGCTTACAAAACTGGGCGTGGCCGGGTACCGATGCGAGCGCGTGTTGAAATCGAGCAGCTCGACAGCCGTGGTAAAGAGGCAATTATCGTCACCGAGTTGCCTTACCAGGTAAATAAGGCCCGCTTGGTGGAGAAAATTGCCGAACTCGTTCGTGAAAAGCGGATTGAGGGCATTACCGAGCTTCGCGACGAATCCGATAAAGACGGGATGCGGGTCGTGATAGAACTGCGGCGTGGCGAAATAACCGATGTTGTGCTGAATAATCTGTACAAGCAGACGCAGATGGAAAGTGTCTTTGGTGTCAACATGGTGGCACTCAGGGATGGCCAGCCACGTTTGTTGAACCTCAGAGAGGTTCTTGATGCCTTTGTCAAGCATCGGCGTGAGGTGGTTACCCGCAGAACAATATTCAATTTACGCAAAGCTAGTGAACGCGCACATGTTCTTGAGGGGCAGACCGTTGCGCTGGAGAATATCGATGAAGTTATTGCCCTGATCAAGGCATCGGCTTCGCCGGCGGATGCTAAAACAGGGCTCATTGAACGTATCTGGCAGCCTGGTGCCGTGACCGCGATGCTTGAAAAAGCCGGCGCCGTGAGCACCCAACCCGAGAATCTTGAAGGCGAGTATGGCGCCACCGATGCTGGCTATCATTTGTCGCCGGTACAGGCGCAGGCAATTCTGGATCTCAGGCTGCATCGTTTAACCGGGCTTGAGCAAGATAAAATAGTTAATGAATACAGTAAGTTATTAGAAAGTATTAAAGACCTTTCTGATATATTGTCTGACCCGGATCGATTGATTTCCGTCATCCGTGAAGAGCTGGCCGAAATGCGTGAGCAATACGGTGACGAGCGACGCAGCGAAATAATCGAGGCCCACGATGACCTGACCGCGGAAGATCTGATTCCCGAAGAGGATCTGGTTGTGACCATCTCGCACGGCGGTTATGCAAAAGCTCAGGGGCTCGATAGCTACCAGGCGCAGCGACGCGGCGGTCGCGGACGTGCAGCGGCCAAGGTCAAGGGTGAGGACTTTATCGACAAGCTGTTTGTGGCCAATAGCCATGACACGATGTTGTGTTTCACCAGTCACGGCAAGGTTTATTGGCTTAAGGTATACAGAGTTCCCCAGGCCAGCCGTATTGCACGCGGTCGGCCGATGGTCAACCTGTTGCCGCTGGGGCCTGACGAGCGGGTCAATGCCGTATTGCCGGTGCGTAGTTTCGATGCGGATAAATTTATTTTCATGGCCACCAGTTCCGGTACCGTGAAAAAGACCAGTCTCGAAGCTTTCTCACGGCCGCGGACCAACGGAATTATTGCTGTAGATTTACGCGATGACGATCGTCTTGTTGATGTGGCGATTACAGATGGTGATTCGGATATTTTACTGTTTGCCAGTTCCGGCAAAGCGGCCAGATTCCCTGAATCCCGGGTACGCGCCATGGGGCGTACGGCAGCCGGTGTACGCGGTATCAAGCTTGGTGAAGGGCATGAATTAATCGCGTTACTGATCATTGGTTCTGAGGGTGAAACCGGTAACGTGCTGACCGCTACCGAGCATGGTTACGGCAAGCGCACGCCACTTAGTGATTTTCCGCTGCACGGGCGCGGCGGGCAGGGTGTTATTGGTATCCAAACATCCGCTCGCAACGGGCGCATGGTCGGTGCGGTTCAGGTCAAAGATGACGATGAGGTTATGTTGATCAGTTCCGGCGGTACACTGGTGCGTACACCAGTCGACGGTATCTCCGTGCAGAGTCGCAACACTCAGGGTGTTCGCCTGATTCGCATCAGTGAAGACGATCGCCTTGTTGGGATGGATCGGGTCATGGCGATGCAGGATGACGAGCAAGAAGAATAGCGATTATTTTTTAGTTTTAGCAGCGACAATAGTTCGGTCGGCTGTAAGTAAATTTTCAGGAAAGTAAAAATGTCACGAGTTATTAATTTTAGTGCGGGGCCAGCGGCTTTGCCGCTCGAAGTTCTACAGCAGGCACGAGCTGAAATGCCTGACTGGCAAGGTCTGGGCATGTCCGTCATGGAGATCAGTCACCGTAGCAAGGCATTTATTGCTGTTGCAGAGGCGGCTGAAGCCGATCTTCGCGAGTTGATGGGTATTTCCGATGACTATGCCGTCATGTTCTTGCAGGGTGGCGCAACGATGCAATTTGCGTTGTTGCCAATGAATCTGTCGCAACCTGGAGACACGGTCGATTGTTTGGTGACCGGAAGTTGGTCGAAGAAGGCATTCAAGGAAGCTCAGGTGGTCCGAAATGCGCAGGTCGTCGCCGATGGCGCTGATTCCGGATACACGGATGTGCCGGCTCGTGAGTCATGGCAGCTTAATGCCGGCGCGGCTTATTTTCATTACACGCCAAACGAGACAATCGGCGGTGTCGAAATACATGAGCCACCGGCGGTCGGTGATGTGCCGATCGTGGCGGATATGTCCTCAACAATCCTCTCACGGCCAATCGATGTCAGTAAATTCGGCGTAATCTACGCCGGTGCACAGAAAAACATTGGTCCGGCCGGCCTGACGTTGGTCATCATGCGTCGTGACTTACTGGATCGTGCGCCTGCAGACTTGCCTTTGATCATGCGTTACAAGTCACAAGCGGACAGTGGTTCGATGCTGAATACACCGCCCACATTTAGCTGGTACCTGGCCGGGCTGGTATTCAAGTGGCTCAAGGATCAAGGTGGCGTGGCTGCGGTCGGTGCGCGAAACCAGCGTAAGTCCGAACTCTTATATAAGGCGATCGATACATCGAGTTTCTACGCTAATCCAGTTGCCAGAAATTACCGTTCGTGGATGAATGTACCCTTTACGCTGGCTAATCCTGAGTTAGATGGTGAGTTTATCAAGTTGGCTGAACAGTCAGGCTTAACAAACCTTAAGGGTCATCGTTCGGTCGGCGGCATGCGGGCCAGCATCTACAATGCTATGCCGGAGGACGGTGTGCAGGCGCTCGTTGATTTTATGGCTGAGTTTGAAAGAACAAATGCTTAAATACACAGTCTGAACATACAGCTAAACACACACATACGGAAAGAACATGTACAAGGTTTTGACGCTTAATAATATTTCTGTCGAAGGTCTGAACAGGCTCCCACGCGAACTTTACGAGGTGGCCTCTGAAATGCCGCACCCGGATGGCATCATGGTCAGGTCTTTCAAGATGCATGACATGGAGATTGCCGATTCGGTCAAGGCTATCGCACGCGCCGGCGCTGGCGTAAATAATATTCCGGTTGATGCGCTGGCTGCACGTGGCATACCGGTTTTTAATGCTCCGGGCGCGAATGCAAATGCAGTCAAAGAACTGGTTATTGCCGGTTTGTTGCTTGCGGCACGGAATTTATGTCCGTCCTGGCAGTATGTGCGGGAGCTTGAAGGTGACGGCGCGGAATTAAATAAGAAAGTGGAAGCCGGCAAAAAACAATTCGTCGGATATGAATTACCAAGTCGTACTCTTGGTGTGCTTGGTCTTGGAGCAATTGGTGTGCAGGTGGCTAATACGGCGCTTTCACTTGGAATGCGTGTAATTGGCTTTGACCCACAGATTACAGTGCGACGAGCCTGGGAATTGTCATCTGGAGTTGAGCAGGCGCGCAGCCTGGATGATCTGGTCAGTCGCTGTGACATGCTGACGATGCATGTGCCGCTGGTTGAAGGAACGAAGAACCTGATCAATGCTGAACGCATCAACCTGATGCCAAATGACTCGGTAATTCTGAATTTCTCACGCGGCGGTATCGTTAATGACGAAGCAGTACTTGCTGCACTGGCTGATGGAAAGTTGAGCACTTATGTATCGGATTTTCCTAGCCGAGAGTTGATTGGGCACGATAAGGTCATCGCTTTGCCGCACCTTGGTGCATCGACTAACGAGGCTGAATCGAACTGTGCCGTTATGGTGGCAGACAGTCTGCGACAATATCTTGAGCATGGCATCATCAGGAACTCGGTAAACTTTCCCGAGGCGGATATTCCTCACACTGACTCATACCGGTTGACGGTAGCGAATGAGAATGTGCCTAATATGGTGGGGCAAATCTCAACAGTGCTCGGTGATGCGGGCCTGAATATTGATGATTTGCTTAATAAGTCGCGCGGCGACCTTGCTTATACAATTGTGGATCTGGATGCTGAAGTTACAGCTGCGACAATTGAGTCGCTTGAGGGTATCGAGGGCGTGCTGTGCGTACGCAATCTTGGTCGTCCAAACGGCATTGCATAGTTAAATATTTCACAGGCTGAAAATGCGCAGGACTGAGTGAAGATGGCTGGCAAGCAAAAATCAACGAATGGCAGTGAAGATCTTACGGCGTTACGCGCCAAGATCGATTCTGCTGACGAGCAGATTCAGCAACTGATCAACGCAAGAGCGCGATACGCGCAGGAAGTTGCTGTAGCGAAAAATACTGATGGTCCGGATGGTGGATCAACTGCATTTTTTCGGCCGGAACGCGAGGCGCAGGTATTGCGGGCCGTTGTCAAACGCAACCAGGGCCCACTCAGTGATGTGGAAATGACCCGATTGTTTCGGGAGATCATGTCGGCGTGTCTGGCCCAGGAGGAGCCGCTGAAGATTGGTTACCTCGGCCCTGAGGGCACATTTACACAATCGGCTGTCTATAAGCACTTCGGACATTCGGTGCGAGCTTTGCCGTTGGCTACGATTGATGAGGTTTTTCACGAAGTCGAGGCGGGTAGCGCTGATTTTGGTGTTGTACCGATTGAGAATTCAACAGCGGGTAGCGTCAATCACACCCTGGATAGTTTTCTGATGTCACCGCTGAAGATATGCGGAGAGCTTGAGTTACGTATTCGTCAGCACTTGCTGGGGAACATGGCTGGGCTGGATAAGGTGGTTCGTATTTGTGCCCATCCCCAGTCGCTGGCCCAGTGCCGGGCCTGGCTTAAGGAATATCTTGATGGCGTTGAACAGGTCGAAGTTGCAAGTAATGCCGAAGGTGCGCGACGCGCACGTGATGAGGCAGGGACTGCGGCAATAGCCGGTGATGCAGCTGCTGAAGTTTACGGGCTGAGCAAACTTATTGCCGATATCGAAGATCATCCGGACAACACGACGAGATTTCTTGTGATTGGGCGTGAATTATTTTCCAGTAGTGGTGATGATCGAACTACATTGCTGGTGTCTACGGCCAGTACTGATAATTCCGGCTCACTGCATAATCTGTTGGCGCCGTTATCTGAATATGGCATAAACATGACTCGCATTGAGTCACGACCGTCTCGGCGCAAAAAGTGGCACTATGTTTTCTTTATTGACATTGAAGGCCATGTTGAAGATGAGAGCGTTGCCGCGGCTTTGAAAGAACTGGAGAAAAATGCCCAGCTGTTTCGTGTCCTCGGTTCTTATCCCAAGGCGATACTTTAGCAGGAGCAGGCAATAGTCTGGTCACGTCTGTCGGCCCATGCATCGGAATTCAAACTTCGAAAAATTAATTGCGGCCGGTGTGCGTGGATTGCAGCCCTATGTGCCGGGTAAACCAATTGAAGAACTCGAACGTGAATTGGGGATTAGTGAATCCCTGAAGCTTGCATCCAACGAAAATCCGTTGGGGCCGCCCGAATCAGCACTCGCTGCAATTCGTGAGCATTTACATGAGGTGGCTTTGTATCCGGATGGGTGCGGTTATGCCCTCAAACAAGCGCTCGGCGTACATCATGATGTAGACCCGGCCCAAATTACGCTGGGTAACGGTTCCAACGACATTCTCGTGTTGCTGGCCGAGGCCTTTCTGACTTCTGCTGTTAATGCTGTCTATGATCAGCATTCTTTCGTCGTGTACCGGCTCGCTGTCCAGTCAACCGGTGCACAGGCCAGAGTTGCGCCTTCCAACCCAACGAATCATCGCCAGCCGCTGGGGCATGATCTTGATGCTATTTCTGCATTGATTGATGCACAGTCACGGCTCGTATTTCTTGCAAATCCGAATAACCCGACGGGTACATGGTGCAATGAAGATGAGTTACGTTCTTTTGTTGCCGGCGTACCGACTGAAACCATCATTGTTCTGGATGAGGCATATGCTGAGTATGTCGTAGACCCGGCTTATCCGCATACGTTTGGTTGGATCGATGAGTTTCCAAATCTTGTCGTGACGCGAACATTCTCAAAAATATATGGCCTGGCCGGTTTGCGCGTCGGGTATTCAATTAGCCATCCTGATGTAGCAGAAGTGTTGAATCGTGTCAGGCAGCCATTCAACGTCAATACACTGGCGCAAATTGGTGCAATAGCAGCGCTACAGGATGCTGCCCATGTTGAGATGGCGCGCAAAATGAATACGGAAGAACTGCGTGTTCTTTCAAATGGGCTAAAGTCATTCGGGCTTGAAGTAATTCCATCCATGGGTAATTTTGTACTTGTGAATATGGGGCAATCGGCTGCCAATATTTATAATGCATTATTGCAGGCAGGTATTATTGTGCGTCCGGTTGCGAATTACGGCTTGCCGAATTACCTGAGAATTACGGTCGGGCTACCCGAGCAAAACCAGCGGTTACTGGCAGAATTAAAGAATATTCTTGCCCAGACCAACTGATCAAATGAATCAATGCCGATGAATGATAAGCAAGTAAAACAGCAGAACTTTGAGGTGCGACTGGTTGAGCGTGTCACCGGTCGACTTAAGGTGCCAGGCGACAAGTCGATTTCTCATCGCGCATTAATGTTTGGCGCACTTGCAGATGGCGTGACAGATGTTCATGGGTTCCTGCCGGGTGAGGATTGTCTTGCGACAATGGCTGCCTTGCGCCAAATGGGCGTGAAAATTGATCAGTTGGATGCTACAACCGTTCGTATCGAAGGTGTCGGACTGCATGGTTTGAGCGCACCATCA
>Ga0233412_10000593_pt1 | contig 20601 bp, 25 predicted proteins | sample Na_anoxic_4_MG_FD_180667 | JGI IMG/M metagenome (GOLD analysis project Ga0233412, IMG submission 180667) | Seawater microbial communities from Saanich Inlet, British Columbia, Canada - Na_anoxic_4_MG | ecosystem: Environmental > Aquatic > Marine > Inlet | place: Canada: British Columbia...
TACATGAAGAATTTTTGGTTTCAAGATCTTCAATATCTACAATTTTCATAATTATAATATACTTTTTAAAAGTTTATCCACGGGATTTGTTCATTTTTAATTTTTAATTATCCAAATCTATAATAAATGGTTGACTCATTAGAAAAATCTTTAAATTTACTTAAACAAGTAGTAAAAATTCTCAGGGATTACAAAGAGGAAGGGTGTGAAAAAGATAAACGAAGAAATAAATATCTTGGGTGGAAAATGAGTTATAATTGTAAATATGAAAAAGAATTTCAACAAGTTCTAAACAAAATTAATAAGCAATTGGAAACCAAAAGCCCAAAACGTCGTTCTACCCGTCGTTCCCGAAAAAATCAAAAACGTCGTTCTATTCGTCGTTCCCGAAAAAATCAAAAAAAGTAAATTACTTTTTTTTCATATAAAGATGAAAAAATTTATATGAAAAATGCCACTTTTAGAATATATTTTCCGAGATGCAAAGAATGGTCTACGTTCAAAAACAATGAATTTTAAAACACAAACAAATGAAATTACAATTTCCGATCTTGATATTTGGAATTATGATGGAAGTTCAACGGATCAAGCTGAAGGACACGACTCGGAAATTCTTTTGGTTCCGATTGCTTTATTCAAGGACCCGTTTCGTACACAAGAGAGTCATAATGAACCAAATTATCTAGTTTTATGTGAAATGAAAAAATGTGATGGAACTTTGTTCGAACAAAGTTCATGGAGTTATGCAAATGATATTTTTAAAAAAGATATTCCAGCGGCGCCGTGGTTTGGAATCGAGCAAGAGTATTTTATTATTGACAATAAAACAGGATATCCGCTTGGATTTCCAGACAATGAATCTTCCGTAAGGCAAGGTCAATATTACTGCAGTGTTGGCAGTCGAAATGCATTCGGAAGAGAGTTTGCAGAGGAACATTTTCAATTGTGTTTAAAAGCTGGTTTGACAATGAGTGGGATGAATGCTGAAGTGGCTCCGGGGCAATGGGAGTATCAGGTTGGTCCATGTGAAGGGATTGAGTGTGGCAATCAAGTTTGGATTTCGCGTTATATTTTAGAGAGACTTTCGGAAAAATTTAATTATACAATTTCTTTACATCCAAAGCCGGTCACGGGGGATTGTAATGGTTCAGGTTGTCATACGAATTTTTCAACAAAATTAATGAGAGAGGGGAATTCCATTTCCCAAGATGAAGAAGCTGTTTGTCGGAGAAAAGGTAAATGTTTGCAATCAAAAACTGGGTTGGATTTAATTAACGAAGCAATTTGTAAATTAGAAAAAACTCATAAAGAACATATGGAATTATATGGTTTTGAAAATGAGAAACGGATGACAGGCGAACACGAAACTTCAGATTTCACTAAATTTTCATATGGAGTTGGAAATAGAAAGGCTTCAATCCGAATTCCCAATAAAACCCAAGTAGATAAAAAGGGCTATTTTGAAGATAGACGTCCAGGATCAAATATGGACCCATATTTAGTTTCGGCAAAATTATTTGAAACATGTCAGTTGAAATAATTTTTAAAAATAGGCATTATAGCCTTCTTGATGGCCCTCATAACGAGCAATAGCTTTTCGCATATAAAAATCAAAATCGCAATCAGACATGTCATCTTTAAAAGTTTCCCAAAGATCTTGTCGAATTTTTCCCAAATTTTCACGAAAAAATTTGAGAAAATTAAATCTCGAAGAAATACTTTTCCCATCCGTGAGTAACATCATTTCGTTAATAACTTTTTCTTTAAAATCTTCATCTGGAATTTCTCTTAATTTTGAATTTAATCTTCCAAATAAATTTCCAGCAATTTGTTCTTCGTAAGATATTTTAATACTCATATCAGTGAACCCAGACAAAGAATTCACTAATCTAAATGCATATCCAGTAGAACATTTTCCGGACATATCCAGAAGTTCTTCCAATACCCGTGTTTTTAGTTCTTTGGTTAATTCAGGTTTCTGTCGGATAATATAATTCCAAACTTTTACCAGTATACCTTTTAAAGTTGTATGAAATTTTCCATATAAAGCTCTATCACACTCAATCCTATTTAATGCGATTACAATTTGTTTGTGACGATTTTCAATATTTTCCATCTCAATTTTAAGCAAGCTTTCAATTTCCGTTCTTACATTATCGTAATCAATTGCATTGGATAAATGAATTCCCGAAAGATATTCAATTATATCATCCGCGCTTTTCTCGATTGCAGTGGAATGAACATTTTCAGCATTTTGATAAATACTCCTTACATTGCCATGGCGCCGTCCTAATGAATTGATTATATCTCTGGCGATTGCTGTATATTGCGGGGATTGACTGTAATGTAATAAAACGTCTGCAGCATCCGCGCGAAGATCGTAATCCAGATTATAATCTTCAGCAAATGTTCGGAGTTCTTCACTTAAGAAAGTTCCAATGTTATTAATATTATTTTGCGCATATTCCAAACAGTTAGCATAAATATTTTGAATTGCTAATATTTTGTATTGAGTTGAATTATGAGAACAATTAACAAAATCATAACATAAAAAGAATGTACATTCAGTAATCACTTCTGGTGTTAATTCTGAAATATTAGCCAAACTCAGAATTATTTTATATCTATAATCATTTTCCAGTTCTTGGGAATTTGTGATTGAGCATAAAAGTAGTTTTGCTTGTTGTCGGAAATTTGGTTGAACTAACAAGTTTTTAGTATACTTTATCCGACATGGAATTGGTAATGGGTCTTTTAGATCTTCTGCTGTTGAATCTAATAATTTAAAAAGAATTTCAAAATGTTCGTCACATGGTTTACTTTCACATAATGTGTTCCCAAGTTCTAATTTATATAATAATTTTACATTACTTTTCAAACAAATTTCAAAAAGAAATTCCTCGAGGGTTTTTAACTGACTGAAACTATACATAGTATTTAAACGAGTTATAATTTCAAAAATTTCATCGCCCAATTCTAAACTCGCTTTATCCACCAATTCAATTCTTTGTTCAATCGGAATATCAAAATCAAAAATTTTTTCTTGTATACAACTATCTTCATTTGTTAAAATTGTTGAATAACTTTCTTCTGTATCCAACCCTTTGCAATCTGTGATTTTAGGTTCTTCCATAATTTTAATAAAAACCGCTAAACTTTATATATTAATACAATGCCCTGTCAAAATTCTTAAGGGTTTCTAAAAATCTAAAATTTGTTTCTTTAACCCCAAAAGCATAAATAAAAGTACCCCAAATTAAACTTTCATTTGGAATAATTATATCATTTTCTTTTAATTTCCCCCCCAATTCTTCAAAATTCCAATTTTCTTTTAATTGAATAACAATAAAATTTGCTTGTGTTGGAATGAAATTTAATTCGAGTTTTTTAAGTTCATTATAAATAATTTCTTTTTCAGTTATATAATGATTTTTTATGGATAATATCCTCTCCGTATTGTCCAAAACTTTATGAATCTGCTGTAAACCAAATTCATTAAAGTTTTTCCATAATCGGGTTTGTTTTAACAAATCAGAATAAAACTTATCTGCAATTATATAGCCCATTCTAGAATCCCCAAGACCAAAAAACTTGGAAAATGTTCGCAACCCAATTACTCTTGGAATCTCATTATGACCCATGGCAAGATAATCACTCGTCGAAAAAATCTTTCGAGACGGAAGTGTACAACCGGGTGATAAAAAATTATCAGAAAATTCTATATAACATTCATCAATTACTACGATTATATGTTTTGGAAGTTTTTTTAGAATGGTGTTTATTGTATGTTCGTTGATCCCAGTCCCAATTAATGACATTGGGTTGGTGATTAACACCATTTTGGTTTTTGAAGTTAAATTTTTATAAAGTTCGTGAATAAAACAATTTTGAATTGTTTTTATATTAACTCCCCGTTGAACTAAAATTGGATATATAAAAGAAAAAGCTTGGGAAACAATAATAACTTCATCTCCCTGATTCAAAAAAATCTTTGCAATCGTGTCAAAACATCCAGTGATACCACCATTCATCAATGTTACATTCCCAGAATTTGTATGCAAGTAACGTTCGATATGTTCCTCTGTTTCTATTAACTTTTTTTGCAATGGATACTTTGTTCCCAAACAATTATGACCCATACAAAGATGTTGATTTTCGTTTGCAGAATTTTCAAAATCATCAAATTTTTCAAACAGCACCCCTAAATTTTTAATTAATGAATTTGACCCCGGGTGTTTAATCTCCATTCTTGGATTTAATCTAAATTTTTCAAGAGAATAAGTTTGTCCCGTGCATTCCATGAAATTTTCTTTTAAAATTGCAACAAAACAAGGAATTACAATTTCGGGGTTTTGGGCTTCCACTTTAATAGGTAAACCATAATCAATTCCTTTGGTCATATCCGTTTTTATCGGTATATCAATACATAGATTTGAAATGCTAATTTTATTTTTATAAAATTTTCTCGCTGTCATCATCGAAAAATTACTTAATGCTTCCTTTGTCCATGCATAATTAAGTAGATTATCATTTCCAAAATTATAATCACAATTTGTAGTAATAACGATTATTTTTTTAATCCCTCTGATAGCAGCCTCTTCAATTAAATCAATATTTGCTAGAAGGTTAACTTTTATTTCTTTTTGTCGTTCTTCTTTATCCTCAACTGTATTTTTCCCTAGATATCCTGCATTGCAAACTAGTACTGTTGGTTTTTTTTTAAACAATTCGACAGCGCTATCTAAAAATTCGGTTGCTGAACAAGTAGTTATATCTTTGCAAAGATATCCCCCTGGATTTAAAAACGTGGGTATTTCTGAAGTTCCATTAAAAATTACATTATGACCTTTTGTTTTCAAATAAAGGCCTAAACATTTTCCAATTCCCCTTGAACTACCTGTTATTAAAATCGTTTCCATTTTAATAATAAAAAGTCTTTTTTTTAATTGAATCATTTGGATTTTAGAAATGAAGAAATTTTTTCAAAGATGTAAAGTTCTTCATCTGATAAATCTGTAGATCGTGCAACGGGGAATTTGATATAATCGTGGATTATTGAATAAATTGCAATAGCGGTTTTCTGTACATTTAAATTTGTACTATTAAGTAATCCCGAAGGTATAACATTTATTCCGAATTTTTCAGGTTTCAATTCATTAATTTCCGTTTCTGTTTCTGTATCCCACCATTCTGCATTACGGATGAAATTAATTCCAGAAATATCTTTATAGTATGGAGGTACGTAAATACAATTCTCTGGGCCCGGTTCAATATTTTGTGGAAAATCGTCAAGTATAAAAATAGATTTTGTATTCTCACTATCAAATTTCCTCGTTACCAATCTCATATCTTTCAATGTTCTTCCGTCTTCTGAAAAAGAATATGAGTTTTCTCGTGCAAAAACTTGGTCAAAAGTATCATCAGGAACTTGGCAAAATTTACAAATTAATGTTGCCATAAAATCAACATATCCATTCAAATTTGATGCACTTGTGAAAATACAAACAGTATGCAGTTTTCGGGAATCTTTTAATTCTTTTAATGTTTTAACTAATGTTTGTAGTCCAGGTCTGAACCCTCCGTATTTAAAGTAGTGTTCAATACAAATTTCACAACTTGGTTCACTCGAACAAAACTCTTTCCAGATTTTCCAAACAACACTGAATCTTCCCAAATCCCCTATTGTTTGATCAAGATCAAGAGCAATACCATTTATTTCTTGACCATTGTCATCGAAATTTTGAGTCCAACAATCTGGACTTTGTTTTTCATAACTTTCTTCGTCAATAATTTCCAATTTTAACATGTTTAACTTTAAAAAATAATATTAATTAATGTTCATTTTTAAAAATGGGATTATATATTAAATCATTCAATCATTCTTATAATAATACTTAACGTGGGTGTATCCAAACTTTTAACTAAATGCCACCAATCATGTGGGATTCGAATCCACTGACCTGGTTCAAGAATAACTTCGAAAATTTTCGCTTTTTTAAAGTCTGGAAAGATTTTTCTCCATTTCTTTCTTACATTTGTATCTGTTACATCTTCGTATACTTTAGAACGTCTAAACATAAAACTGTCGTGTGGATATGGAATCATATACTTGTTATGATTAGGTTTAACGAGTAAAATCTTTTTTCTTCCTTGAAGTTGTAATAAAAATCCATCAGATGTCATATCATAATGAAAATTTGTAGTTCCGCCGGCTTTTGATAAAAACCAACTAAAATTTTTGATAGTTTTTGAGGTAATCCAATTGGGTAAATTTAAATCTTTTTTAAAAATTTCAAGGTATTCGTCCATATTTTTTTTACCTCCGTATGGAATCCTAAGATAAATTTTATCATTATTTGCAAAAGAATTAAAACCTTTTGAAACAGTACTGGTTTCTTTGCTATTGATAACAGGAATATTGTTATAAATTATTATTTTTCCGGTTTGGGGATCCCGTTCAAAAAATCGATTCTGACTATCTTTAGTTTGCAAAATTTCTAAATCTCTGTTTGGAGTTGTAAATAAATGCCCTTTAAGGGATTTTAGGATGTAGCAAAAACTTTCATCGGGGGTTTCCAATTGTTGTGCATATTTTTCTAAACCGTTAGATTTGAAAATAAAATCTTTGGATTTCATAAATTCTTGAACAATGAATTTTCCGATACTTCCTTTTTTAAAATTTTGTTGAATTTCAACAACGTTGTTAAAATTCATCGAACTGAAATCTGTCGGATATACTTTCAAAAAATCTGAAAATTTTTTTTTAGAAATTAATGAAATTATGCCATAAGTAATTATAAAAATTAAAAGGAAACAAAGGAAACAAATAAAAATTAGTTTAATTTGTGATTTTTTAATTTTAAGCATTTATTGATTTTTGTTTTGATTTATTAAATGATTTATAATTATAATTTTAATAAGGTAAATAAATAATTATGGATTTACCTGTTTATATTAAACGAATTTCCACTTCGAGTAATGAATTATGCAAATATCACAGTTCTCAGATTATTTACATTTACTCATTACATAAAATAAAATTCTTAAAATTCCGAGTTTTTCATATTTTACAAAAATTTCTTAACGAGTTTGTAATTATTTAATTTCTTTTTTGTTAATATATGAAAATTAACAATATCTTTCTTTTGATACTTTTGTTTGGTTTATTTGTCACATCTCACCCACATAATGAAGTATTACCTAATATAAATTCCACATTCGAAATTGGTGAAATTTCATGGACCACTCCTTCTTGCGAGAACCCAATTTTAATTGGGAAAATTCTTTTACAAGATGCAATTCCATTCCTCTCTCCTCTTGGGGTTGATTTTTGCGGAGCTGAACATTGCTGGGAAACAAAAGATTGTATTAAAAATTATGAAAAAGCCTGTAAACACCAACCAATTGAAAAATGTTCTCCTCCATGTCAAGAGGGTAAAACCAACTGCGAATTACCAAATGTTTATAAACAAACTATATCCTGTAAAAAAGGATTTTATACAAAAAAATGTTTTTTCGGAAATTTCCCATTTTTTAATAAAAATGGATGGATTTGTGGTTAAAAATCATCTCAAACTATAACCTTTTCCTGAAAAAGGTATAAATTTTCCGGTTTCTTCCTTGTTTGACGTGTCTGTTTCCGACCCGTTTTTATCTTTTTCCGAATTGACGGTTGAATTTAGAACTGGTCGTTTTAAAATCACAATTTCCGTCCCATCGCTCAGAATATATCGCTTATTTCCATCATTAGATGCTTTACTAGTAATCTCTTCTTTGATATACACACCGAATTTCAATGGCCAAAGGGCTTCTGATGGCCAATCATCGGGTTTGGATTCAACATAATCAATGGGAGGTAAAAATTCCACTTGTAAATCTGTTGAAATTATACTTACAGATTCAGCTTCCAAATCCGAGGAAAATAAATTTGACACAAATAGTTCAATGGTTAATTCATATTCTTCGATACCAACAGTAATTGTTGTTCCTGTGGTCAATGTTGCAAAATTTTTAATTGAATTTTCAAGAATGTCTTTGTGGTTCTCAAGAGTAAGGAATAAAGAATCTTGAGGTTGTAAAATAACCCGAGTTCCGACCGGAGGGTGAGTTAATTCGATACTAACAAAATCACCCGGACTTTGAATATACAGGTTTTGAAAAATCCATTCAGGGACGATTATCATTTCTTCATTATCATCAGCGAATGATTGAACAATAGTCGTAATTCCTTTTGGATTTCTTTCGCTTGTGATTTTAAAAATTAATAATGGAATTTCTTCGGTCTGAATTTCCGAGAGTACACTTGAAGGTAAAATAATTTTGTCTCCTTTAAGTTCGGTGTGGGAAAAAATGCTTGGGAAACATTTTAATTGATTAAGCATGAAAAGATGAATTTTATTTATATATTAAATTCATCTTTTTAATATATTAACAAATCATTAAAGAGTTTTTGTTTATGACTTTACAAAGTTTAATTTTTTCAGTTAAACTTAACTGTGTGTCCAAGGGTGTGTGTGGCCCAATGTAATTTTAATAGCATGGTTTTTATTATTCTGAGATTTTTTTTACAACCGCGTTGATAATAATCAAATTTTTAAACTTTTTATTAAGAATAAAATCAATAAGCATGAAAAAATTTTAATTTCTATAACACCGAATGCTTGGGTGAAGATGAAAGAAATTGGTTTGGGAACCAATAAAAATTCTTTTTTGTTTTCCGTTAGTTCAGGTGGGTGCGCTGGTTTAAATTTTGATTTTAGAAATGTTGACTTTTCAGAAATTCGCGAAATTAGTAAAGATTCGAAAATCAAAATGGCGAAAATAAACAATGATGGAATTAATGTATATGTGGATCCACTATCTGAAATGTATTTAATCGGAACAACAATTGATTATGTAAATGAAAACTTTTCAAAAGGAATCTTTGAAAGCAAATTCCTTTTTCAACCGGATAAGAATTTTGCAGGAGGATGTGGATGTGGAACATCCTTTTATTTAAAGGATGATAACCAAAATTGAAATTTCTAGATAAAAACCGTTCTTTAACACCAAACTTAACAATGAGGGTTATTTTTAACATTCAAAGTTTATGTATTATGGTAAGTTCGGCCTATTCCGTGGATATTCCGCATTTGGCATATTTTTATATTAAGGATGGGAAATTTATTGGAGATGATGCAACTTGTGAGACTGGGAAAATAGAAGGAGATTTATCGGTTATTGTGTGCGATTCTTTTAAAAATTGTTTCCCCAAAAGAAGTTTTTATATAGATAATGGTAAGGAAATTTCCTTAACAAATTATGTTAAACTAAAATGTATGAAATCCAAGTGTCATTTGTACCTTCAACAAATTAAAGTTCCAAATTTTTTGGAAAATATTTATTTCTTGGGTTTAATTGGAATTTTAACGTTGATTGCGGTGCAAATTTGTTTACCAGAAGCTTCTGATTTTCGTTATAGTGAAAATGGATAATTCTCCAAATTGAATTTAAAATAAAAATTTATTTTAAATAAAGAATGAAAGAAGAAAGTTCGTACATTGGAAAATTTTGCCGAATTAAAAGAGAGGGAAAGATTTTTACTGCCGAAATTATCAGTAAAATGGACATGGGTGAATTCTGGGAAATAAAATTCCTCGATAATATTCGATGGATAATCAATCTGGAAAAAGAGTTAAGAGAAAAGAGTATTTCCCTTTGTCCAAAACACGAATTACCAATAAAAATTGAAGTTAATTCAAATAAAAATTCTCCTGATTTGCCATGTGAAACAGGTAATTCATGTGAAAATGGTGACGGACTCCCAATAAACGGTATTGAAAATTGCCCAGGTGACATTGTGGAATATATGAATTCGAATGTTGTTAATAAAAAAAACGAGAAAGGTTGGTTATCGGATGAAGAGGATGACAGAGTTTTCAAGAAACGACGAATTTCCGAAAATGATGGAAATAATTTTCAATGGGGGAATTTATCCGATTTTTCATCTGTAGATTTGGACCGAATGGATAAATTTATCTTGGAAAGTTTTAAAAGGAAAGAAAGTTTAGATAAAAATTGGGAAAAAATTAAAGAATGGGTTGAGTTTTGGAAGAATACTGAAAAAATTAAAGAATTGAAATATGTTCGATCTTTTGAACAAAACCAAAAAACAAATTTATATTCAGGCAGTTCAACTTTTGCAGCAAATAAGAAAAAATATGCAATGTTATGTTTAAAAGATTGTGACACACAAACACAAATTAAAGAACAATTGATTGAAATTGAAGAAATTAAAAATGATATTGTTTATAATGTTTTGTTTAATTTGAGGGGGGGTATGGAAGAAAATAAAAGATTAATTCAGAATTCGTGGGAATTTTTCCAAAAAGTCGAACAAAAAGAGAAAAAATTGCAAACGGAAGTCAAAGTTGAAACGGGGAGAACTTCCTTCTGTTCTTTCTTACTATTTAGTTATGGATTTGTTTTTTTATTGGCAGGATTTTATAAAATTGTTGTTTAGAAATACGTTTTCAAAAATGATTTTTTTGCACTAATTTCTAATAGAAATTAGGAATGGCAGGTAAAAATGACTCAACTTTTTACAAGGAATATGTAACTTACTTTATTTTTTTATTACAACAAAATTTGGAAGAATTTGAAATGAGTAAAAATCAAATTTCCAAAATTGAACAAAAATTACTTTGTAAACGCGCGCCAGAAAAATCTCAAATTAAAATATGGGCTAACAAAAAATCCGAACAAACAGCAGATTCACTTGGAATTTCAGCTGAAGAAATTCGAAAAATCGTGAAAACTGACAAGCCATTGAAGCTAAAGGATGTATATATGGCAAACCAGATTATTACTTCGGTCCCTGACAGTCCGATTTCTCGAATTCGAGACGCTCTTGAAGTGTAATTAAAGAAATTATAACAAAAATCGATAATTAATATACAAAGTATATTAATTTTTAAAATTGGAAAAATTCAACCATGTTTAATTTCTTTTTGCACGTGAAGTTTTCCGTCTTTTATTTGGGGAATTACGTCTTTTACGCCGCTCTTTACTTTTACGAAGGAAAATTTCAAAACACATTTGAAAAGCGGGTTGTTTTTCAAAAAAGTTTCTTCTTGATATTTTGCGTCGAGATTTTCGTTTTGGTGATAAAGCCATTTTATTTAGAAAATTTAAATAAAATTTCTAATTTCTTTCAAAATTTCCAATTACTTTTAACATCTTCAGCCCATTCAAATTTTTTTAATTGTTGTTTATTAAATAATTTTTCTAAAGGAATCGATTTCCTCTTTGAAAATGCAACTGTAATTCTCGGATCGATATAATTCTGTTTTGATGTCCCTGTAGCCACACTTTTCAGTTTCCTTTTTGCATCTAATTTTACTCTTAGATCTTTAAGTTTTTCTTTTTCTTTACTTAATTTTGTGATTAATCCCTGGCTCTTACGTCGGCTCTTACGGTCCCTAGAGTGATTAATTTCAGATTGTTTTTCTTTAATAGATTGTTGGGTTTTGGAAATTTGGGATGTGATTTTTCTAATTCCTTCGTTAAATGTGGATGAAACCTTTTTTGTATGATTACAAGCAATTGCAACATCGGCATTTGCTTTATTGACTTTATTAACCACTGTTGGAATCTTTTCATTTCGGGAAATTTTTATTTTATCAACTGAATTTTGATAAATTGTCGAGGCATTCATAGTACGGAATACTTTTGCAGTTAAACCTGGCATAAAATTTTTTAAATAATAATTCACATCTTTCGGAGTAATTAAATCAAATAAAAGATCTTTCGGTTCCTTCCCTTTTTCACAAAGTTTCAATTCTTGATAAACACTCTTTGGAACTTCCAACTTCTTTTCATATCTTACAGAATCTTTTCCCAAAAAATCTAACGCGATTTTATATGGCGGAGGATTCGCACCCAGTTTAATATGCTCAACTCTTAAAGATGTTACGCCAACTGTATCGGCTTCATCACTGCTTTTCTCATTTCCTACGCGTAATAATAGTGAATCAATAAGATATAAGGCTGTAGCTAATTGCTTTCTTTTTGTAAAAGCCTTTCCAATACCCACCGAGTCTAATATGTCCATATAATTTTGCCGGATTGCCTGAATGAAATTTTGTTTTAAATCTCGAGCTAAATTAAATTTAGCTTCGTCGGACTGACTTTTAAAATCTGCAGTTGGAGCCAAATAAACATACTTTACACTTCCACTAATCGGATCTTTCCAACTTGCTAACCATTCTTTACATGGGTCATGAATTATATGTCCCCAAAACTGACCTGCAGGTAATTTCGGAATCGACGCACTTGCCCCAATATTGATAGTTACATCTTTTGGTTGGATACGGGTTTTAATCATTCCCATTTTAGGATGTTTTCCGCGGCCCATAAAAATAGATGCAGGTTCTATAATAAAATTTCCAACATCTTGTGGTTTTCCATCTACATAAGCAGTCTTGAATGGGGCGTATTTTAGTTCTTTTTGATCTTTTTCATATCTCTTTCGCGATCTAGAAATATTTCCCTGTAAATCTTTTTTTGTTTTGGTATATTTAACAAAATTTTCAAAAGAAAGACCGCTGAATTTTTTAATTAAACTACCTTTTGGTAATAATTTTTTAAAATCATTCCAAAAATTTGAATTAAATGTTTTATTTTTAGTATAATTTTGATCTTTAATCATACAAACACGGGCATAAAAAAAAGCCGCCTCTTCCGCATGCGGAGTTAATTCGATTTCAAGTTTATTTCCATTTTGATCTTCGTAGGTTATTGGAATTCCAATTGGAACATATTCTTCCTGAAACATTACTCCATTATGTTCCAACGTTTTCCATTTTTGTTCACACTTTCCAGACTTTCTTGATTTTTCACTAATCCTTGATTTTCGCGATTTCTTTACCCGACTTTTACCCCTCCGACCGTGTTTACGCCGGGACCTTAGCCGACGACTTTGTTTACGACGACTAACCCTCCGACTTCTTCTTTCCCTCATTAAATTTTATACATATAAACATATTAATAAAATTTATATAAAATTTATTATCTACACAATCCGTCCTTGTAAAAATCTTTCACATGCATCTCTAAAATGTTTTGTTACATAGTATTTCCGATAATAATGCATTATAATACGAGCTGCATGTCTTTTGTTGGTTGTGCGCGCGTCCGTCATTATAATGTCAATTATTTCATTTGGTACATGAAAAGAATCCATACATTTAATTGCACAATAACATATTTCTGATTCTTTATCTTTATAAATAAATTTTTTTAATGGTTTTGTTATTTGCAGTAAATTTTTCATTGTTTTAAAGTAGTCTGTTGCGTAAACAAGATCGTAGATATTGAAAAAATATAATTTTTCAGTTTTTAGCAAACTTTTCCATTCTTCGGATGAGTACATAAGTAGGTGAATATGTTTATATGATCATATTCATATAAATTTTTCAAAAAAAAAAAGATGAAATTAAAAATTCGGTTAAATATTCATAAGATTGTTGCTTCCTTAAATTTACATGGAAGATCTTTGTGATGATTTGATTATCCTCATTTGTAATGAAAATCTTTTAATGAAACTATTACTTAGAAAAACTTCAAAAAGATTTTTGGAAATTTCTTTCTTAAACCCCGAAAGAAATTATATTAATTCTTTACTTTTCTTTTGTCAAAAGAATGATATTTTTATAAATAGAAACGTGGAAATTTTATTTGAAAATATTGACAAAATGGTAATTGCATGTTCCCAACAACCCCTTATTTGGTTCGGAAATAGGCAATTTCAGCCAACTGATACATTTTTAATGAATTTACCTTTAATTGAAGATATTAAATTTGAAAAAACCCATCTCTCTCCAACCTTTATAGGTTTAATGGTTGGAGATACCTCGAACATCAAACCGGAACTCACTAGTCACGGAGTTCAGAATATTAAATACCAAAATTTAAGAATTCAATCTTGTTAATTTTTTTGAAGAATAACTCCGAAATTATCTTTTTCAAAAAAGATATTTTCTTTTGTAATTTTATTAAAAGGTTCAAGTAATTCATCCAACTCGCCAATTTTAAACAGATGATAGTATCGTTCAGCAATAACATTTCCGCTAAATTTGTTTTTAAATGGAATGAATGAATCCTGTTCATCAGTTTCGTCTTTCTGACTCCAAACTTGAATTAATATTCTGCCACCTGGTTTTGTAACTCGAATTAGTTCAGATATTGCTTTTTGTCTTCGTTTTTTTGTTGATAGGTGATGGATAACGGCAACCGACATTGTGTTATCAAAAAAGTTTGTATAACTTTTTGGTAAATTTGTAATATCGCCAAGAAATAAATCACCAATTTGAATTGAATTCTCCCGATTTTTGGCTTTTGCAATATTCACCAAGTTTTGGGAAATATCACATCCATATGGCACAAGATCTTTCCTGTAAAATAAATTTTTTCCATTTCCACATCCAGCTTCAAATAGTAACGAGTTACTTTCAAGCGAATTTAAAAAACGTTTTACACTTGGCCAAACTGAATACCGGGTATCATCAAATTGACTTGCGATTTTTTCATATGTCTCAATAACATACTTTCTTTCAATCTTTGGAAATGACATTAAAATTGTTAATAATAAAAGTTATAATTAAATAATTATAACTTTTTCATTTTTATAATCGGGTTTTCCTTAACGATGTGGACTTAAAATTAATATTAAATAATGAAAACGACTTGTTTAAACATATTTTTTATTTCCCAAGTTTTTTAAATTTTAATTTAACTTGTTTTAAAGTTCTTGAATGCTTGACGATATCTTCAAATTCGCATAAGGAAGAATTTGGAAATTTTTCCCGAAAAATCGCAGCACAAAAGATTCCATCCAATTTTGATTTTGCATTCCAAAAAAAATTATTTTTCCTCTTAAATTCTGCATAATCAGATTTGTAGTTTAGCGCATTTAAAGTACCACATGACGTTCTTTTGCTTGAAAGATACTTATTTGGCATAGCCTTTGCCATTTTATCAGCAAAATCCCATTTCCATTCAGCAATTTGATAAAAAATATTCTTGTCACTACAACATGATAAAGCATCTGAAATTGATTGATCACCGGTTAAAAGGATATCCTTAACGGATGCGTGGATTAAACCTATCATTAAATTATTTGGGACTGGAAAAATTTCACCTCTAATGGTTAATAAATTATCTAACGAATTATCAAAGGAAATTCGTTTTGAGCTTTTGGAAATAAAACGAATACCTCCCCAGTATTTTCTTAAAATATCTAAACTTTTCTTTCCTTGAAGTTCAACGAAGGCGATTTCAGGGCAAACTATTTGGAATCGATGATTTTCTTTACTGTATTTAGCGGATACAAGTTCAACAAAACTTCGTAAGCATTTTTCCATTCCATGTATGTCAGCGATGTAGATAAGGGCAAAGTCGCCATATTTATCCCTTTTAACTAATTTTTCAACGGCAGTTTTATCAATATTTGGAATTGGGTTATCCTCGATTAAAATACCAAGACGTTTTTTTCCAACTCCTGTGTGAAAATCGAAATCTTTTGTGTCATAGTCATTATATTCTGAAAAAAAGAATGTATTAAATTTGGTTGCAGTCGGGGCCAGGTTTCTTCGAATATGTTCAATTTTTGGGTCAAAATCAAAAGACAAAGGAGCAATAAAAAATAAATCAAAATCTTTTGTTGGAATTAATGTATTACTATCAGGGTCATAAACTCTAAGATTTGCAAGAGATCTGCACTGACTTACAGTTTTCGAACTTTGATTTAGTGATGATAATTTGGCCATTTTAAATGTTGAATTTTGTTTTTGCAGAATTGCAAATCTTTCAGGATTTGTAGTTGCAAGAGTTAGTGCAACGTTATATGTTTTATCTAAAAAATTGGCCAATTTTTTTAAAAAAACTAAATCTCCAAAACCGTTACACGGGGCGTTAATAATAAGAATTTTCAGTTTAAAATTAGGGAAAACTTTAAGACAATCACTCTTAAACAATTCTTCGGGAATTTTAAAAAGTCCTGGAAATTTTTTAATTTTCTCAAGTTTTTCGAAAATTTTTTTATGAATTTTAGTATCCATTTATAATTTACGTATATTTTAAATGAAAAAAAATTTATCTTTTCATTTAGTAAATTAATGGGAAACTCTTCAACTAAAGAAAACTACGGAAAAATTCCGAACCAACAACATAAACCTCAACCTCAACCTCAACCTCAACCTCAACACCAACCCCAACCCGTTGTAATGTCACAGGACTACATTGGAAATGGGTGGGCGGCGTGCAACCCAAGCCATCGTTGTCATGATGGAACTTATATGTGTTCCCAGGCACATAAACATGGGTTATGTTTTGGGGAAGGCGTCCTTTAAATAAATAACGATTTTAGAACTTTATCCCGAGGGCCTTGGATCCCCATATAGCAAATAAAATTTGGGTTAATATAAAATTTGTTACATTTTTTATCGATTAATGATTTATTAAAATCGATATGTTCGCAAGAAAAAAAAGAATCATATTTTCCTTTTATAAAAGAGTTCATTTTATACAAGGTGAGTCCATTAAAAGCGGATGTAACGGGTAATAATTTTGTTTGACATGAATTAATTTTTTCATTCATAGATAAAAATTTTATAAAAGCATCATATATATTTACTTTCTCAGAAAATTCTCCTTCTAGCGATATGTATGCTAATGCATCGTACATCATAGTAACTCGACCCAATGTGCCAGGTAATTGAAATCGCCCATTCGCGGATATCATATCCCAATCTTTAAAGGAAAGGGAATTAAAAATTCCATCATTGTTATAAAGTCCTTCAAAATCCATATCAATTACAAGAGAATAATCAAAATGATGGAAATTTGTTTTAATATAATTTAGATATTGATTTCGGTAGAAAGCCATTTTTTTCATTCTTTTTTTTGAAAAAGTTCCGATTTCATATAATATTTCCGAGTTAATTTTACAATTTTTTGTAGCTCCTGGAATATTTTCACATGACAGAAGAATAATTTTTGGATTTTCCTTTCCTTTTTCAGATATAATTTCGCGCGTTTTATCGGAACTATCATTTTCAAAAATAACAATCCGATAATCTTTAAAATAATTTCCAGTTACTTCAAGTTTAGAGATGTTTTTTGAAATTACCGATTCAATATTTCTTGCCAAACCGCAAAAAATTATTGTCGATTGTTTAGCAATTTTACTTCCTAAATTTACTGTTTTTTTATAATCGCTTCCGTTTTCTAACCTGAAATCGTTACCTTTATAAAATTCTGGAAAATTTAATTTATGAAAATTTGTTTTAGTTAAAATTAAATACTCAAGAATAAAAGCAAAAATTAATAAAGCCAAAATTATTAATAGGATATAACCAAATTTCATTATTATGCATAAAATCCAAAATCTTAAATCAAACTTTATTAATGTAATTCAAAAAATAAGAAATTTTTGAATTACATTAATAAGAAATTATTTAAGAAAATAATTTCTTATTTAAAAGAGATGGAAGCCGAAAATACACAGTTTTCTGAATGTGAGATTTGTGCTGAAAAATTTACTAAATTAGTTAGGAAAAAGATAACTTGTAAATTTTGTGATTTTGCTTGTTGTAAAAATTGTATTCAAACACAGATTACAACTGAGTTTACTGATCCTGCATGTATGAATCCCGCTTGCAGGAAAATATTTTCAAGAGAATATATGAATGAAATTTTTTCCAAAAATTTCCTTGAAAAAGATTTTAGACGACATAGGGAAGAAACTTTGTTTATTCGTGAACAATCTTTATTTCCCGATGCGATGCCTCATATTGAAAGGGATATAATGGCCGAAAATCTTGAAAAAGAATCAGAGGAATTAGAGGAATCGATTATGGAATTACGATTAACAATTGCAAATTTGAGGAACGAAGCAAGAATTCGACGTCATCAATCCTATCAATTAAGAGAAAGAGGACTAGTGATCGAAGGTGAAGCAGAAAAAGTTCGAAGGAAATTCGTTAAAAAGTGTCCAAATGAAGGATGTGAAGGGTTTTTAAGTACACGTTGGAAATGTGCCATATGTAATACAAATGTATGCCCAGATTGTCATTGCGTGAAAGCTGAAGAGACCACCGAAGATGAAAATATTCATGTTTGTAATCCAAGTGATATCGAATCAGCAAAATTAATTTCGAAAGAATGTAAAGGATGCCCAAAATGTGGAATTGACATTTTCAAAATTGAAGGTTGTGATCAAATGTGGTGCACGCAATGTTTTACTGCATTTTCATGGAATACCGGTCAAATTGTTTCAGGCGTGGTTCATAATCCTCATTATTTCCAGTTCATGGCAAATAATGGAAATTTGCAAAGACAACCTGGAGATTTTCCATGCGGAGGTGTGCCAGGTGTCCATGATATAATAACGTTCTTCACTGGCATCAACCTTTCATATAGTTGCCCAGTTAGTGTTTTAAAATATAGGAAAAAAATGCTTACGATTTCGCGTTTTTTAACTCATTGTGAATTAATTGAGATCCCAAATCTCACCCTTAATTTAACCGATATTAACTTAAATTTACGAAAACAGTTTATTCGTAAACAAATAGATGAAAATAATTTCAAACAGCAACTAAGCCGTCGAGAAAGAGAAAATAATCGAAAGAATGAATTACGTCAAGTATTTGAAACATTTACACAGGCTGGTGGTGATATTCTCCGAAATCTAACCCGTTCATATGTCCAAAAGGTAACATTAGACGATTTATCAGCGTGTTGTGAAGAATTTTGGAAACTATGTGAGTTTGGGAACGAAGCATTTTTAAATATTTCCAAACTTTATAAAACAAAACCGTACCGTGTTGAATGGTATGATCAGCAAAATTTGGTTATTTCACGAACTTAAAATTCTGGATTAAAAGTTTCTTGTGTTTTTGAATTCCCCTTCATCCGATCCTTTTGCATACCTTTAATTTTTGTATATAATAGTTCACGTAATGAACTTGCAGCGCAATGTTCATGTGATTTTGGTTCGGAACAATTTCCTGAATTAGCTTTGGATTTTTTCTTAGTTTTTCGTTTAGGTCTAGGCGAACTTTCCATTTTTATAAATAATTTATTTTTATAAATAATTTATAAAAATGTGTGTAAAATAAAATGAGCTTTGGATTTCAAAATTTAGGAAATACCTGTTTTATGGCTTCTTTGTTACAAGCCCTTCTTTCAGTTAACCCATTAAACCATTATTTAAGTAAAAAAAAATCGGGTCATAAATTAGTTCAAGAATATATAAAAATTATAAAACTTCTAGAAACGGAAACAAAATTAGTTTTTCCGATAGATTTTCATAAAAGCGTTCAGAACCTCGCATTACGAAGAGGAAATAATGAATTTACTTCCTATAAACAATGTGATTCTCATGAATTTTTAATTTTTTTCCTAGATTCACTTCATGAATATTTAAAAAAACCAGTCGAAATTGAAATTGACGGAGTTAGTGAGAATGCAGGTGATGAAATTGCTTTAGAAGCAATGAAATCCTGGAAAATTTTTTACGAAAAGGGATATTCGAAAATTATTGAATTTTTCGGTGGGCAATATTTCTCAAAAGTAAAGAGAGGCAATAGTCCAACAACTTCGAATTCTTTTGATCCATTTACAAATTTATTTTTGGAAATTCCAATTGATTGTAAAAATTCGGTCTCTATCTATGATCTTTTTGATAATTTTACAAAACCTGAAAATTTATCCGATTTCGATGATGGAAATGTAACAACCAAAGAAGTTTGTTTTTGGGAACTCCCAGAATTTTTAATAATTTCTCTTAAAAGATTTACAAATAATAAACAAAAAATTACAATAAAAGTTGATTTTCCGATCGAATCACTTGATTTACGAAAATATCTTCAAGGTTATAATGAAGATGATGGTTTGTTTGATCTCGTAGCCGTTGTCAATCATATGGGAGGTTTGAATTCTGGACATTATACCGCATATTGTTATAGAAATGAAAATTGGTTAAATTTTAATGATGGTCAAGTGACAAATTTATCAAGAAGTTCAATTTGTTCTAATAATGCATATTGTCTTTTTTATAAAAAAAAATGTGTTTAATATAAAAATAATGAAAAGTGGAAATAAAAACGGTTTCAAAATTTTTATATATTGTTGTTTATTAATTTTTATTTTTCTATTGCTTACTGTAACAATTTTAAATATTATTTATGTGGAAGTTCCAAATACCAAAAATTTGAATCAAATGTTCAATGAAAAAATTAAAGAAGATAGAATATGTACTGATTATTTAAATCAAGTTACACATAAACCAATCTGGAGATTATGCATGCTTAATGCTTTTGTAATTTCGTTCATTATAACCTCGTTAAATATTGGAATTTTATATCTCAACGGAGGATTAAATAAACATAAATTTTTATATTTTCTAGTATTTTTTACTGTGAACTTGATTCTGATTTTTTCATTCACATATTTTATGGGCGGTTGGGTTAATTATCACGTAGTGAATCCGAAATATTAAAAAAAGATATTTACCAATAAATTTTATATCTTACTTATTAAAAAAAATAAAAATGAAAAGAT
>Ga0233412_10000595_pt1 | contig 20588 bp, 38 predicted proteins | sample Na_anoxic_4_MG_FD_180667 | JGI IMG/M metagenome (GOLD analysis project Ga0233412, IMG submission 180667) | Seawater microbial communities from Saanich Inlet, British Columbia, Canada - Na_anoxic_4_MG | ecosystem: Environmental > Aquatic > Marine > Inlet | place: Canada: British Columbia...
AGTTAAATTATGGATTGGATAAAATACAGTTGGGATAACAGAGAGAGCCACCCACCAACAGCAGGAAGATATTTAATATACAGAGCCAAATGTGATAAGATGCACTTTGAACAATGGAATGGCTCTGGTTGGAGTAGCAGTAACAATGATTGCACACACTATGCTTTAATTAAGCCACCTTGTTTATAACGTAATTGTATAGGGTGTCGTAGCGACCTAAACAGCACGAAACTTTGAATTATTAATAAATTAAATATATAAACAAGATGAAAAATTTTAAAAACAAATTAAGCAATGCAATTTATACGGTGTTATGTGTAGTTATTCTATGCACAAGCTGTACAAGTAGTAATGACTTTGGGAAAGGCAAAAAGCAATTAGAACAGCAAGGTTACACCAATGTAAAAGATACTGGATACAGATGGTTCTGTTGTGATGAAAAAGACACATTCTCTACTGGATTTACTGCATTAGATAAAGAAGGAAACAAAGTTAAAGGCTGTATTTGTAGTGGTGTTCTTAAAGGTGTAACCGTTCGTTTTGAATAATTACACATAACGGAATTGTATAACCGCAGTTGCGATAAATTAAAAACAAAATGAGTAAAGAAGCAGAAGAATTTTTTAGACAAAAGACAATAGAAAATGCTAAAAGACCAAGGATGAAGAAATTCCTTGCATTAGTAAACAGAGAAGCAGAAGGAAAGATTTTGCAAGAATACGCTGACAAGCAATTGCGGCTATACGATGTTAGCCAACATCGTAAACTGTTAATTGAAGCGTTTGACTTAATTAATATACACGATGGAGATAGAGAGAAAATAACCAAATTAGTAGACATAACCTTAAAATCAATTAATTGTGGCTAACGTAAATGGTTAAGGTTGGTGCGATTAAATAAACTAAAAATAAATAGATGAGAACTGAACAAAAAATATTTAATGACTTAATAGAAACTATTGTAAATAATAGTGAAAATAATGAAGCAAAAATTACAAATGTTGAATTATGGGCTAAAATCTGGAAAGAAGAAATGAAGCAAGCATTAACTTTAACCGATGTTAGGCGTAGTGATTGCGAAATTGAAGAAATTGTAGAGCAAAACAAAGATTATGTTTTAGGTTTTTACACAGGGGATGAATTAAAAGAATACCTAAGCAATAATTACGCCTAACTAAATTGTATATTATTTAGTGCGTATAAATTAACAACAAACTACTTTGATTATTATAATCATTGAAATATTAACGACAAAAATAAATATAAACCTAACAAAGCATTAATTATATACTTTGTTCTTAACTGTAAAAATTATGGACTATAAAATAAATTACAATTACAAAGCAATAGAAGACGCTGTATTAATTCAAGACCAACCAAATATACTATGTGCTATTGGACAATTTTACGAAGACTTTGAAAAGGGTTGCGAAATATTGAAAATAGAACGATACTAATAATTTTTATTGTTTAGAACTGAAAAGTATATGGTGCGTTGCATCACTGAATTAATTAATAAAACAGAAGATAATGGAAGTACAAGAAGAAGGTGAAAAATTACAAGGCAATGCACTATATACATTGTTAGTAGCAGTTAAACAAGCTTTTAAGAGATACAAAAGCCAATTAGAATATGTAAAGAAAAATAATTTTTGGAAAGACAAACCTTATTTGTGGGGAAGAACTCATATATCAATATTGAAGCACGTTATTTATTGGAACATAATTAAACGATAATTGCTACTAACGGAACGCAGATAAAAACAGTAAATTATGGAAGATAAAATATATAGTGTATTAGAAAAATATGGCATAGATGAGCCAAAAGCAAGTGCAATAACTGAAGATTTATTGTTTTTATGTGCTGTTAGCCAACAACGTGAACTGTTGCCTGAATTTTTATATACATTTGAAGAAACAATAAGAACAGGTGTAATTGGCAATAGTGATGTTACAGCAGAATGGAACGAGTACTTAAAAAATTTAGGTAATTGTGGCTAACACTAAGATAAAGAACGTTTTAATGTTCTTTATTAACTGTTGACCAACGTTTTAATGTTGGTATTTTAAAAATAAAAACTATATATGAAAGAAACAATACAAAAATTAAGAGATTATGCAAATTTGCAAAATGATTGGTATATTAATATGCAACTAAATATACTAGAAAAACAAATAGAACTAAAAATAAAAAAACTAAAAAAAGATTAATATGTTTATAGAAGCTCAGTTAATATTTAAATATTATAATCCTGAAAAATTAGAACCAGGAATGTTATTTATAAATAATTTATATCCAGGTAATGAAGAAAAACAACATTCTCAAGTTTGGAAAATTACAGAAGATTACTTTAATAAACATATATCAGATGATAAAATCATAGAAGAAAATGGTTTTCCTATAAAGCCTTTTATATCAGTAGAAAATTTAATTATAACTCCTGATGAAATAGGTACATTTGTAATAATTAATGAGGAGGAAGATGAAGAAGAGTATATAGATTTTGGAGTAGCAGAAATGAACTTTGCACTAAGAGAATTTGATGGATTATTAGAAGTATTAATAGATGAAGATACTATAGATAATGAAATAATTGAACCTATTTACGATGAAGATAATGATAATAAAGTAATAATTAAATTTATTGATGATGATGAATAAAAATGTAATTTACGATATAGAAACTATGCAAGAGTGTTTTATAGTAGTATGTATGAAACCTGAAGAAACTCCTAAAAGTTTTGTTATAAGTAAATGGAAAAACCAAATTGATAGTTTTGTAAATTATACACAAGAAAATAAAGATGTTTATTGGGTAGGGTATAATAATCTAAGATTTGATGCTCAAGTAGTAGAATGGATATTAAGAAATTATGAAAATTGGCATGATTTATCTGGTTTAGAAATATGTGCAAAAATAGCACAGAAAGCTCAAGATGTAATACATGATGCTAATTTTGAAGTGTTTCCTGAATATAGAGAACATGAAATCTCTTTAAAGCAATTGGATCTATTTAAAATACATCATTATGATAATAAAAATAGAAGAGTTAGCTTAAAAAGATTAGAGTTTGAAATGGATTTAGAAAATATTGAAGAAATGCCTATTCATCATACTAAAACTAACATGACTAGAGAAGAAGTATTTACTTCACTACAATATTGTTTTAATGATGTTGATGCAACCTATGAATTCTATAAAATAACATTAGGTGAAACTAACCACCCTTTATACAAAGGAAATAATCAAATTCAACTAAGGAATGATATTTATCAGGAATTTGGTATATCCTGTTTAAATTATTCAGATAGTAAGATTGGAGATGAAATGATTAAAAAATATTATTGTGAAGAAAAAGAAATTAAACTTAAAGAACTTCCCAAAAAAGGATATTTTAGAAAAAGTATTTTACTAAAAAATTGTGTAGCTCATTATGTTAAATTCGAAACTGAACAATTAAAAAGTTTTCTTAAACAGATTAAAAGTACCAAACTTGGGTTACAAGAAGATTTTAAAGAACATATACATTTTTATAATAATGTATATAGTTTTGGCAAGGGAGGTCTTCATACAGAACAAAAACCTAAAACATTTGAATCTGATGATGTTTTTGAAATTATTGATTGGGATGTAGCAAGTTATTACCCCGCTATTATTATTAATAACGGTAAGTATCCTGCACACTTAGGTAAAGCTTTTCTAAATGGGTACAGAAAAATGTTTGAGAGAAGATTAGAACTTAAACCTAAAGCAAAAACAGATAGAAGAATTAAAGGAATTGTAGGAGCTCTTAAACTTGCAGTTAACTCTGTGTACGGTAAGTCATCTGATATGTTATCTTGGATATATGACAGGCAATTAACTATGTTTACCACAATAACAGGGGAACTTAGTTTGATGATGTTAATTGAGAAATATGAATTAAATAATATTAATGTAATTTCTGCAAACACTGATGGTGTTACAGTTAAAGTTAAAAAAAGTTTAATTCCTAAAATGCATGAAATTAATGAATGGTGGTCTAATGAAACTCAATATATTTTAGAAAGAACAGATTACTCTAAAATTATATTTACAAGTGTAAATGATTATATAGCTTTAATGCCTAATGGGTATGTTAAGAAAAAAGGAGATTTTTTAACAGATTTTGAACTACATAAAAACAAGTCTGCTAGAATAATACCTATTGCTCTAGAACAATACTATGTAAATAATATTCCTGTAAGAGAAACAATAATAAACCACAAAAATTTATATGATTTTTGCATTAGAAAAAAAGCATCTAAAGATTTTTATTATGAAGGAGTAGATCCAAAAACTAACAAACAAACCAAATATAAAAAACTTATTAGGTATTATGTTAGTGATGTAGGTGAAAAAATATTTAAAGTAAAAAGTAAAAAATCTCAAAGTAAAGCACCTAAAAGAAGTCAAATTGAAGCTGGTGAATGGGTTTGTACGGTTTGTAATTACTTAGAAAAGAATAGTTCTATAAAAAATGTTAATTTTGATTATTACATTAACAAAGCAGAAAACATGTTAGTTAAAGTTTTAACTGAAGGAAAACGTAAGAGAAATACAGTGATACCTAATCAAATTAAACTATTTTAATATTATGAATAGAAGAAGAAAAGTAAATAGAAAAAATGTAGCTAAACATCTAATGAGGTATCAATTGGATTTAGTAGGAAAACAAATTAATGACACTATTGATAATGAATGGGAAGATTGGACTATCACAAAAAAACAATACGATAGATTTAGATTGTATTCAATAAAAACTCTTAAAAAAGTTTTTAAGTTTAATACCAATAAAGCAAAAGATACATTTGATTGGTTTTATAGACATTTTGGATTAAAGTTAGAAGAATAATTTAATAAAAACACAAAAAAATGAGTAAATTAATTAACGAAGATTGGGAACATGCATCACGTTTTACTGATGAAATGTTTGATATAGAACGTCAGTACATAATGGAAATTGAATGGCAAGAATGGGAGTATGAAGAAAGTAAAAAAAGTAAAAAACCTGCAATTATTAAAGTAGAAAAAAATAAAAAGACCAATGAAACTTCACATAAGCCCAGCAACATTTAAGAAAATAATAAAAAGAAGTTATAATTTAGATTTAATATACCTTTTAAAATTAATTAAAGAAGGTAATGATATAACTCCTTTATATGATGATAGTATGAAAATAGCTGCTTTATATCAAGGTTTAATAAGAAAAGGATTAATTAGTAAAGATGAAAAAAAAATTACTTTAGAAGGAAAAGATTTGTTAACCTTTGTAGAAAAAGATGACAGTTCAATTAAAATAGTAAAAAGAAAACCTTTATTAACTGATTTTGAGGAATGGTGGAAAAATTACCCAACTACAGACTCTTTTACATTTAATAATAAAAGTTTTAAAGGTAGTAGATCATTACGTAGGTCTAAAAATGAATGTAGAATAAAATTTAAATCAATAGTCAATGAAGGAGACTACACAGCTAAACAATTAATAGAAGCTTTACAATATGAAGTAAAAGTTAAGGTAGCACGTTCAGTGAAAGAAGGGAAAAATATAATGAGCTACATGCAAGGTTCTGTTCCATATTTAAATCAGAGAACTTTTGAAGGTTTTGTAGAACTTATAGAATCAGAAAAAAATAAACCAAAACAACAAACAGGTCCAACAGACATTTAACAAATAAATTATAATATATGATATTAACTACAGTAATAATAGGACTTCTAATATTTACTGCCATTTGGTTTGGTTTAGACGATATTAAAACAGAACTAAGTTACAGAAACAATTTATTAGAAGAGCAAAACGAATTATTAAAAAGACAAAACGATATAATACGAAGGAAAAAAAGAAAGACTACACCTTGAAACATTTTAAAAGAGATTTATTAACTTTAAATTAAATAACAATTATGGAACAAGTACAACAACTATTAGAAATTTTAAAAGAAACTCCAGAAATGGCATTATGGGGTTTAACACTTTATTTTTTATTCATTTTATTACAACTAGCAAGTTGGGTATATGCCTTAAAAGTAATTATGCAACAATTTATTAAACGATACTTTGATTATAGAGATAAATCTCTGAATAGTAAAAGAGGTGTTGAGATTGCGGAAATGTTTGAAAAACAAAAAATAAGTGGTGTAGATTATAACTTACTTATTGATTTACTGAACTCTGTAAAAAAGAATAGTAATTACTTACACGAAAGTGATATTAGAAATGCTATAAATAAACTAAAAGGATTATAAGATATGGGAAGATATAGAATAATAAAAGAAACCACAACTAATACAAATAAAGTAACGTATTACATAGAGCGTAAAAAGAAATTCTTAATATGGAAATGGTGGAGTAAATTAGAACTTTATCACGCTGGATATGATATTCATCTTATATTAAGTTATAGTACATATGAGGAAGCAAAAAAAGAATTAGATAGATTAACAGACCAAATAAAAACAGAAGTATTTGGGTAACAATATTAAATAAATAGATATGTATAGAAGAAAACTAATACAGAAGCTGCAACAACTGGTTGATAAATTACCAGTATCAGATAAAAGAAAAGAAGTGAAGCAAGACTTAATAGATTTAAAACTAAGTAAGACAGATTATCACTTTATAACACTAAAAGATAAATATAAGAATGAAGAATAAAATAATATTATTGTTACTAATAACTTTTTTAAGTTGTAGTAATCCAGACGAAGAAATTTGTAATTGTAGAGAAAATAGTTATGAAAGAACTTATGAGAACTCAAATAGTTACAGAGATAGATTAATCAACCAAACAGATATTGATGGTTGTTATACATTAGATGAAGCAAAAGTAAAACAATGGTACACATCAGACAATTATACAATTGTACAATGTGATGACTATTTATAAAACAAATAAGATATGGAAAATATAAAAAAAATTATTGATATAATAGGTTTAATAACAGCATCATTATTTCTACTATTTCTTTATTTTACAACAATAATGTTACCTTTATTTTTTTGAAAAATAATATTTAATAAACCTTTAAAACAAATAAGATATGAAGAATAAATCAACAACACTACAAGGAGTAATATCATTCTTTATTATAGCTTCTGTATTAGCACTAGGAATAATGTTAACAGTAATAGCATTAAGTAATAAAATATGAGTTTTGAAATACTAAAAGAAGAAGTAAGAAAAGGACTTGAAGGAAAAAATGGAGGTGTACCTATGGGATTCGATAGACTTAATAGATATATAGGTATTAGAAAATCTATGTATTATCTCATTGGTGGTCTAACAGGTTCAGGTAAGACTAGTTTTATTGATGATGCATTTGTACTTAACCCTGTAGATTGGGCTATGTCTCCTGAAGGAATACAATCAGGCATTAAAGTAAAAGTTTGGTATAGGTCTATGGAACGTAGTAGAACATATAAACTTGCAAAATGGACATCTCGTAGAATATTTATGGATCATGGTATAACTATAGGAGTCAATAAGCTTTTAGGTTGGACAGATAAGATGACAGAAGAAGAACATAAAATCTTTTTATCTTATGAAGAATACATGAATAAGTTATCAGAGATGATTACTATTATCGATGGTCCAGAAAATCCTGTAGGTATCGCTAAAGAACTAAAAACATATGCTCTAGAACGTGGTGATGTAATACAGCAAGATAAATACAATAAAATATATGTGCCAAATGATCCCACTGAAATAACTATTGTAGTTATTGATCATATTGGTTTATTAAAAACTACTAAAGATCAACCAAACAAAAAATCAGCAATTGATAAAATGTCTGATCAGTTAAGATATGCTCGTGATTTTTATGGGTATTCTCCAGTAGTAGTTAGTCAATTTAATAGATCTATATCTAATCCTGCAAGAATAAAAAATGGAGATGTAGAACCTCAACTAGAAGATTTTGCTGATAGCTCAGCGACTCAAAATGATGCTGACATTGTTTTAGCTTTATTTGATCCTATGAGATATAATGTAGAAGATCCTTCTGGGTATGACTTAAATAAGTTAAGAGATGAATACGGAGGTAAATATTTTAGAAGTTTACGTCTTATTAAGAATAGCTATGGTGAAGATGATATTAGAATTGGTCTTGCATTTCTAGGTCAATTAGGTATGTTTAAAGAATTACCTAAATTTAGACATATAAAAGAATCTGATTATGAATCAGTTGTAAATAAAACATTTTTCTTAGAATAAATAAAATAAATAATGGATTTAATTAAAATTATAAAAACAATAGAACCAGAGTACAATAATACAGACCAATGTATTAATCCTTTACCAAATGAAGTAGAGCTGCAATTAGATAATGAAGATTATTTAATAGAAGTAAGTTTAAAAGAAGGTGTGCTTGAAACTAACTTTTGGCAAGGAGAAGAAAAGTATAATGCATCAGATGATGATATAAACTACATTTATAACTATCTTGAACATCACCTTTTAAATAAGATAGAAGAAACAAAACAATACTATAACCAACACAATTACAATTATCAAATATTTAGATATGAAAGCAAATAAAAAGAAATTAGAAAAAATTAGTGGAGCCATAATTACTTCTTTTATGAACTTACATTATTTAGAAGAATGTGATAAAACTGGACTATTTAAACAGAAAGTAAAAAATAATTTAAGACGTACTATAAGCGATTTAAAAGAGATAGAGATAAACTACTATAACAAGATAGAAGAAGTTGATGAGAAAGAGCTAGGGGACAAGTTAATAACTAATAAAATGGCATTTGTTAATTATCTTTTGAATGAATTTGATTTTCATGAATTTTGTAAAATGCAAGAAATATGTATGGCTTATAAGTTTGATAGTATCAGTGTAAGTAAAATATCAGATAAAATACTAGAAAATAACGGAGCAAAAAAATTAGAATGAAAAATATGACACTAAGAGATAAAAGACAAGCAGAGTTTGCTAATGTATGGTGGAATCATGGTAGGTATGGAATATTAAATTTGTGTCCTAGATTTGGAAAAATTAGAACTACAATTAACATCTTAAAAAAGATGAATAAAGATTGTAGTGTTTTAATAGCTTACCCAGACAAGAAAATTAAAGAATCTTGGATAGAAGATTTTGAAAAGATGAATTATGTAAATGACAATGTTACATACACTACACACCTATCAATACATAAGTACTCAGGTACAGAATTTAATATTGTTATTATTGATGAAATACATTTATTATCAGAAGCCCAAATAGGTGTATGTGTAGATTTATTTTCTCAGAATGATAATATACTAGGATTGACAGGTACATTATCTAAATATACTAAGCATAATTTATTACAAAACTTAGGTTTAGAAGTTTTAGCTGAATACCCTATAGAAAAAGCTATTGAAGAAGGTGTTATTGTAGATTATCAAATAACTGTAATTAAGTGCCCTTTAGATGATAGAACATTAATAGATTTTAAGAAAGGGAAGAAAACTGAACTAAAGCAATTTAAAGCTTACAGTTATGTTATAAACAAAATGATGTATGCTGGAGGTAACACTATGTTTCTTAGACTTGCAAGAATGAGACTTATACAAAATTCAATAGCAAAGTTAAATGAAACCAAACGTTTACTAAGTAATTGGTCTGACGAACGTGTTCTTGTGTTCTGCGGTGTAACAAAAATAGCTGATGCACTTGGAATACCATCACATCACAGTAAATCAAAAGACAAAGGTGCTTTTAAAAAGTTTGCTGAAGGTGAAGGTAAACATATGGCAGTAGTTAAGATTGGTAACACAGGAATTACATATAAACCGTTGAACAAGGTAATTATAAATTACTTTGACAGCAATGCAGAAAACTTAGCTCAAAAGATTAATAGATGTATGGCTATGGAGTACAATACTCCTGACAAGAAAGCAGATATTTACATTATATGTTCTACTGAGAAAGTTGAAGAAAAATGGTTGAAGAAAGCATTAGAGTTCTTCGATGAAAACAAGATTAAATATTCTGGATTTCGAAGTTAAATTCGTATATTTATAAACTGAATTATTAATAAATACAAACAAAAAATGAGTTCAAAATTAATTGGAGTTGTTGGTGAAACTGGGACAGGGAAATCAACTGCTATTAAACATTTAAATCCTGAAGAGACGTATATAATAAACGTTGCTTCTAAAGAATTACCTTTTAGAGGATCTGAAAAACTGTATAATACAGAAAACAAAAATTACAAAGAAGTAGATGATCCAACTGACATTACAAAGTTGCTTAGAACTATCTCGGAGAAAGCAACACATATTAAAAATGTTGTAATAGAAGATAGTAATTATCTTATGGGATTTAGAATGGTAGACAAGGCTACAGAAACAGGTTATACTAAATTTAGTGTTATGGCTAAAGACATGGTAGATTTGTTTAGAACAGCTAGATCACTTAGAGATGATTTAGTGACATTCTATTTTTCTCATCCTGAAACTATAGAAGATCATGGTGAGATAGTAGGATATAAAATTAAGACAGCAGGTAAACTTATAGATAATCAAGTATTATTAGAAGGATTGTTAACAGTGTGTCTATATACATATGTAGAAGATACAAAAGATGGAGCAATTTATAATTTCTTAACTAATCGTTATAGAAAAAGGCCCGCAAAAAGTCCTGATGGTATGTTTGATGAGTTGAAAATACCAAACAACTTGCAAGTTGTAAAAGATGCAGTAACTAAGTATTACAAATAACAAATAAATATGTATAATTTAAATTTAAAAACAAAAAACAAATGAGTGCAATTGGAGGTAAAGTAAGAGAACAAAGTAGTGATGATAACAATTATGAAAAGAAAGTAGGGTTATTTGAAGCTAACGTAGTAGCAATTAACCCTACATCTGAGGAATATAGTAGTATTCTTGGTAGAGAAATTAATTCAGATAGTAAAATTACAGAGTATTTAGGACAAAACAAAGATGGTAATACATACTTACGTGTAGATATATGGCTTAGAGAAGTTAAATCTCAAGAAAACTTTAAAGTTAGCTTTTATTTAGAAGACAAAGAACGTGAAAATAAAGACGGTACTAAAAAACAGTATATTAATAATGTTGGTACTACTAGTTGGTCTGATGATGAATCTAATTTACCTGAATGGTTTTTAAAAGGTAGAGATTATCGTGTAGCTTATGTAGGTGAAGAAGATTTATATGGATTTATTCAAAAATGGTTATCTAAATTAGATTATCGTCATGCTGATACTGAATTACAACTTGATTGGAAAAAACTGATGAGAGGTGATTTAAGAGATTTAAGAAATCAAATTGATGGTGATTATTGTGGAACAGTTGTTTCATTAGCTACGGTAACTGTTAAAGAACGTGATGGTGAAAGTAAAGAATATCAAAGTGTATACAATAAATCATTCTTATCTGGATGGTCTATGAAGTTTTTTAGAGCTGTAGATTATACTGATAAAAGACTTATTGAAAACCTTAAAGATAAAGTTCAAAGTAGAGAGTCAGGTATAAAGCAACACGAAAGGTTTATAGTTCAAGTTAGTGGTGAATATGGTTGTAAAGATTATTATATTCTTAAACCAATGGAAAATTATAATCCTGATGACAATTTAGTAGCTTCAGATAAACACATCTCAGACGATGGAGATGATTACTAGTAAATAAATAAAACTTAATAAAAGCTCTCTTCAGAAATGTTGAGAGCTTTTTTAATTAATAAACAATGATTAAAGGAAATAAAAAACAAATACTAAATAAGTCATTTATTCTTTCTAAAATATCTTGTTATGATATATTTAAATACTATATGCCTAATTCTGATTGGCAAATAAATGTACTTACATATTCACCATTTAGGGATGAAAGAACTCCTTCATTTATTATAAGTACTAAAAGCTCATCAGATACTCTAAGTTTTATTGATTTTGGAGATACTAAGTTTAGAGGTGATTGTTTTAATTTTGTTCAGCAATTATATAACATATCTAACTTTTTTGAAGTGTTAAAGAAGATTGATGTAGATTTTGGTTTAGGTATAACTACAGATGTTAATGTAGGTAATTATAAAAAAATTATATCTAATTACAGTAAACCAAAAGTAAAACCAAAAGAGTATTCTTTTATTCAAGTAAAAACTAGAAAATTTACAAATGAAGAACTTTCTTATTGGAATGATTACTACCAAGATATAAATGATTTAAAAGCTAATAATATATTTTCTATTAGTGAAGTGTATTTAAATAAAAAGCGAATTGTATTAAATAACAATGAACTTAGATTTGGTTACTTATACGATGGCAATTGGAAAATATATAGACCTTTTTCAGAAAGAAAATGGAAATGGATGCCTAATAATGTTCCTATTACAGAGATGGATGGTAAAAAAGATATTAAAGATTGCCATACAGCTTTTATAACTAAAAGTAAAAAGGACTACATGGTATTAAAAAAGATATTTCCAACTGTATGTGCTGTACAGAATGAAGGGGTGGCGTGTTTCTCTTACGATAATATTGAATATATTACTAATAATTCAGAGAAACAAATATTATCTTTTGATTCAGATAACACAGGAGTTAAAAATAGTATAAACATTACTGAGATGTATGGTTTTGATTACTGTAACGTTCCTAAAAAGTACTTACCAGAGGGAATTACTGACTGGGCAGATCTTGCTAGACATTATGGTCTTAAAGCAATAGAAGAATATTTAATAAATAAAAGAATTATAATATGATTTCACCAAAATTAGGAAAGTTAGAAAGAGAAATAAAAAATAATATAGAGTGGTTATATACTACTACAGAAGATGAAGTTCAATGTATTAGTATAGAAAACTTAGAAGGAATTTTGAGAAAACATTTAAAAGAAGAGAATTTTTCAATATCATTAGAATAATTAATAAATAAATAAAAAATGGAAAACACGATTAAAAATTTAGGAAGTGCTGAGGCTTTACAAACAATGTTAAGTGCACAAGTACCAAAACAAACAAGAACTTACAAACCAATAAGTCATGAAGAATTGATGGACCTTACACTTGAAAGTATTCATCAATCAGGATATGAACTTGCTAGTCAAAACTATTCAGTTGCTGAAGATGGACTTGTAGCTAATGGTAAATATACTATTGCCAATGTTGCTGATAAAGAAATGCAATTACAAGTAGCTTGGCAAAACAGCTATAATAAAAAAGTAAGTTTAAAATTTGCTCTTGGTACTAGAATAATGATTTGTTCTAACGGAATGGTTAGTGGTAATTATGGAAGCTTTAAAAGTAAACATGTTGGAGATATACAAACAGTAGCACCTTCCAGTATTACAGAATATATTAAGAAAGGTTCTTCTGCATTTACACAGTTACAAAAAGATAGAAATGTAATGAAGCAATATGAAACTACAGATCAGATTGTAGCAGAACTTGTAGGTAGAATGTACATTCAAGAAGATTTAATTACATCTACTCAATTAAATATTCTTAAAAGAGAATTAATTAAACCTACACATAATTATAGTGCAGAAGGTAGTTTGTGGGATTTATATAACCATGCAACATTTGCATTAAAAGGATCACATCCTTCTAAATGGATGTCTGCACATTCTGAATTGCATAGTTTCTTTAATAATGTTGTCAATGGTAAAACAATAATTAACAATAAAGAAGTAGTTGAATACGGTAATCAAATTAAAATGTTTTAGTCATGACAGTAGAAGATCATATAAATAACTTACTTCAGATTGTTAAGAATAATCCTGAAGTAGCTGATTATCCATGTATATATAGTACAGACGATGAAGGTAACTCTCATCATAAAGTTGTATATACACCTACAGTAATGAAAGTGGAGTCATTTGATAATCAATATCTAGAGATAGATGAATGTAAACCAACAGAGGGTAATGCTCTTTGTATAAATTAAGTAAATATGAAATGGGAAAGTTTTAAATCTAAATTTCATCCTTCGTGGTATGCTAAAATGAAACCATTTATAGAGAGTAATGAATGTAATGATATATATACATTCTTGAAAAAAGAGAGTAAGAGGGGCAAGCAAATTGCTCCTCTTTCATCTAACGTCTATAGATGTTTTAAAGAAACACCACTTAATGAAGTAAAAGCTGTAATTATAGGTATGTGTCCATATCACACGTTTAAATACAATCTACCAGTAGCAGATGGTTTACTGATGGGTTGTTCTATAACGGAATATGTACAACCATCCTTAGAAAACTTTTATAAAGCTCTTGAAGTTGAATTCCATAGAGGACTTAACTTGAGTTATGATCCAACACCTGATGTTAGTTATTTGGCAAAACAGGGTATACTAATGCTTAATGTATCTCTAACTACAGAGAAAAACAAAGCAGGCAGTCACATAGCGTTATGGGAACCCTTCACAAAGTATTTGTTTGAAGAAGTTCTTAATCCGCTAGGTGTGCCTTATGTCTTTCTAGGTAAAGATGCTGCTAGATATAAAAAGCATACAGGAATATTTTCTCATGTCTTTACAGTAAGCCATCCAGCAAGTGCTTCCTATAAAGGAATTGATTGGGACAGTGAAGGTGTGTTTACAAAAATAGATACATTAATTTATGAAAACAACGGTTATAGCATCAATTGGTTAAAAGATGCAGAACAACCATTTTAAAAACAAGAAAAATGAAAGCAATTTTAACAAATGATCCAGCAGATCTAAAAATAGGAGATGAAATAGTAACAGGTGCAGGTTCTGAAATGAGATATTACAGAGTAATGGAAGTGCCAAGAGAGAGTAAACTTTCTCCTTACACCTGGGGTGATAAGAGAAAAAGATACATAGCTGTAAAGGTTCAAGCTAGTGTAAAAGAAACTGTCAACAATTGGACTAATTGGAGAGGAGATCCTGAAACAACTACTTTTAAAAGATTTAAGTTTGAAGAACCTTCTAAAGATGATCCTGTAATAAAGCAAGATTTAAATTATAAAAACATGGTAATAATTAAAAGAAAAGAAGAATGGACACTATAAATAGACCAATTAAAATAAAAGACCTCCAATTAGGAGATGAAGTAATTGTACGAGGTGTAGACTTGAATTATATGATATTAAATAGATTACCAAAGCTAGTTAGCAAAACTCTTACCCGAGGAGATGGAACAATTCATAAATACAATGTGTGGTCAAATGCTAAGTGTACAAGAGATAATAGTATATGGTATGGATCTAATGAACCAAAGAAAGATGTGTACTTTGATTTTGCACATAAATGTATGTGGTTAGTAAAAAGAATAGGAATTAATAAATAAATTATGACTTATAAAAAAGGAGATTTTGTAAAATTAAATGACAGTGGAGTCATTAGAGAAGCAGTAATAACTTCAGATGGTTTAGATTCTAGAGGAAGGGTTAGGGTTAAACCAGATGGATTCCCATTAGAGTTGTCTGTAACAACAGAAATAAATGATAAATTATATGTAATAAATAAATAAAAACAGAGAAATGATTTTAGAAAAACAAAAACAAGCAAAAGTTCTAGAAGTAGGACAAAACAACAAAAGTATAGGTATGTCTCTAGACTTAGATTCTGCACAAGTATTAATGCAGATGTTAAGTAAGAATTTGTATTCAGATTCAATAGGGTCTGCAGTGAGAGAATGTACAAGCAATGCATTAGACAGTCATAGGAGAGCTGGAGTAACAAAGCCAATAGTAGTATCATTGGTTATAAACGAAAATCGTAATTACGAGTTTTCTGTAGAAGACTTTGGTACTGGTTTAGATCATAATGATGTAGAGAAAATAATAAGTAAATATGGTAAGTCTACTAAACGTAATAGTAATACAGAGCTAGGTATGATGGGATTAGGTTTTAAAGCACCCCTTGCTTATTGTTCTTCATTCTATTTCACTTGTAGAAAAGATGGTAGAGAGCGTAAGTATATGATGTATGAAGGTGAGGAAACTAACACTATTGATCTTCTTAATGAAACAGTTACAGATAAGAGCAATGGTGTTAAAGTTACTATTCCTGTAAAATGGGCTGATAGGCACGACTTTCAAAGAAAAATTAAGGAACAATTAGCTTACTTTGAAAATGTATATTTTAACGTAGATAATATTGATAATAATTTTGTTATTCACAGAAATAAGATATTTCAATTTTCTGAAATGTCATCGGACAATCAATTACACATTTGTTTAGATGATGTTTATTATCCATTAGATTTTAATAAAATGGGAATAGATATTATTAATATTCCTGTAGGTTTAAGATTTGGCTTATCAGATGGTCTTTTTCCAACACCCAATAGAGAATCTTTAATATACAGTCAAGAAGCAAAAAAAGTAATTCGAAATAAACTTAAAGATTTTGCTAATTATATGACTGAAAAATATAATGAAACTATAAGTGGAAGAGATCCAAATATAAAAAATGTATTAAATTACTATACACAATCACATAAGTATATTAATATGTTTGAAAAAAGGATTAGTTATAATCAGATTAAAGATTTTTCTACTGTAGATTTAAATGCTCCTAAAATAAAAAATATTCAAGTTTTAAATTTAGATACTTTACCAAAAACTAACTTTTCTTTTTTACTTCGTGACTATGTAGTAAAATATAAAGTTGAAAAGGGAAGAATGTATAAAGTTAATAATTATAGTTGGTTGCAAGAGGTAAAGTGGTCAAGTGTATTAAGTGATGAGTTATATTTCAGAATGGACAATCCTATGAAAGGGGTTAAAAAATCTTGGCTTAGAGATATAGCTATGGAAAAGATCTCAAGTTTTAATAAATATAAACTATATTATTTTAAACGTAAAAACTCTATTAAGTTAGGTAACAATCTATCTACAGGATATGATAATTATTATAAAATTTTACAACTTCAAAATTATCCAAAGAGTCAATGGAGACAAGTTATTAAAGACTGGTTAAAGCTAGAAGAGATGATTTTGGAGAATTGTAAAGATTTTACTGATGTTCCTGTTCCTAAAGAATGGATTGATGATAGAAAAGCTAAAATAGCTAATAAATCTAAAGTAACTAAAACAGCTAATGGTACATATAAAAAACTTCAAGGAGAAATTGCTTTTAAAGAAGCAACTGATCTTCTTAGATATAATAGTTCTAGAAAATGTAAATTTGTTAATGATAAAATGGATATCAAAAAGATGATTAATTCAGGAATCACCTATATTTATGATAGTCATTTTAACTGTTTGAATATAGATAGTTTATATAAAGTTGTTAAACATTTACCTGTAAAATTAATTACTTTTTCTAGTAGAGAAATGAAATTGATAGATTCTAAAAATATGCAAAACTTTATTCATTATAGTGAGTTTATGAAAGGTGACCATTCTTATTTTAAAAAGATTTCTACATCTTATTCAATTATGAAATTGATGAATACTTACAGTAGTATATTTAGAAATAGAAAGCACATGGATGATATTAATAGTACTATATATAAAGACATGGAAGAATTAAATTCTTATAGTAAAAAATATTTATATGCTGATATTGATTATACTGTATTAGATGCAATGTTAGAAATAACTAAAAAAAATAATAATGCGTTTGATTATAAAATTTATTATTTATTTGATAAATATAAAAGTTTTTTTGAAAAGAATTACTTTATTAAATATATGTTCAGTAGTATAAATTATGGTAATGTAAATATGTTTAATAGAACATGTTGTGATTTATTTAAATATTATAAATTAAGACTTAATCTAAAACATTATCAATCTAAAGAAGAGTAATAAAATTAAAGTTATATAGGAGATTGATTGTCAGTCTCCTATTTTTTTGTAAATTAATTAATAAATAAAAACAGTTAAAAAAATGAGTAAATTAAGCTTAGATTGGTTTAAAAAAAGAATTAACCATTCAATTGAAAGAGTTGTCGAGAAAAAGTTAGATAACTTAATTGCACAAGAATTACAGAGTACAAAAGAAGAGTGTATAACACCTTTGTATAAAGGAGTTAAATTAGTTAATGATTCTCTAACTGTCTTAATGCAAAATGGTAGTATTGTTAATAAACCTAATGCTACAGAAGAAGATTACAATGCTATAATTAATGCTAAGTCTCAGGTTGAGTTTGATGCAATCATAATGGATAGTGATGTAGCACAAGAAAAAGAGAATTTTGAAAAAGAGTTGGCTAAAACTAAAGCTTTACAAAAAGGAATTAAAATTCTTAAGGAAAGTGGTGAGTTTACTTTAGAAGGTAACACTGTATATTTTAAAGGTATTTCTAGATCTATTCCTCAACTATTAGTAGAAAAATTGATAGATGTAGTAGATAAATCAGAAGACTTATCTAAAGATGATGAGTACTTGTCACTTAAAAGATTTTTTATGTGGTGTTGCCTTAATCCTAGAGCTGAGGTGAGTAATGAGTTATACAGATTCTTAGATGAAAATAGTTTCCGTATTACTAAACAAGGGTTCTTTGTAGCATTACGTAATGTTGTTACTCTTCATGGATCTCCAGAACTTGTTCATTTTATATCTAATACTTACAATAAAGTAAAAGCTGTATGGAAAAAGAGTCCTGATAAGTATAACGTATTTTTAAAACATGGCGAATATAAACTTGTACATGAAGATAAACTTTTTACAATTGAAACTGAAACAGTTTATGAAGAGTGGTGTGATGATGAGCAGGATTATGTAAGTTGTAGCCCTTACGATAAGGAATATCATGTCGCTATAGACCATGGCCAAAAGATAGGTGTTTTAACAGACTTATACTTAGATTTACCAAATAGAAAAGAGAATCGTTTTACTGATGATTGGACTAAAACATTTGACATACGTGTAGGTAATGTGGTTAATATGCCAAAAGAGGATTGTAACTGGTCAACACAAGACTGCGCTGCAGCTGGTTTACATTTCACTTCTGATCAAATACATTATGTAGGATGTGGTGATCAATCTGTACTTGTTCTTATCAATCCTATGAAAGTAGTTGGTATCGGTACACATAAAGGTAGATGTTATGAATACTTACCTATTATGACTGTACCAAGAGAAGAAGCAACAAGCATACTACATGATAATCAGTTTGACACTTTACAATTAGATGAAGAATATGCAATTCGTGAACTTTCAGACATTGAATCTAAAGTTAAAGAAGGATATGCGGCTGAGTCATCTAAGTACGAATTTAATCTACCAAGTATATCTAATATAGATATAAAAGAGATTGTAAAGAATCTAGATGAGATGAAACTTGAAATAAAAGATAGAGTGGTAAATCTAGATTAATTAAATTAGTTAAGGGTTGTAATATTTTTAATTAAATTTGTTACAACCCTTAAATTTAAAATTATGGTAAAAAAGAAAATAATAAAACCAAGAGTACCTAGAACTAGAAATGCTGAAACAATGACTGAATCAGCATTTTGGTCAATGATAAGAAGTGCTCTTAGACAAAAAAGTAGATGGTGGAAACCTGTTGCGCAATGTAAACAACAATCTAAAAGACCTTATAAAGGTAAAAATAAAAGACAGAAATGGGAATATCAATGTAACAAATGTAAAGATTGGTTTAAAAGTGATGAAGTAAACGTTGATCATGTAGAACCTGCTGGTAGCCTTAATTGTTCAAGTGATCTTCCTGCTTTTGTAGACACATTGTTTTGCGAGGTGGATAATCTTCAAACTTTATGTAAAACATGCCATGATGAAAAAACACAATTAGAACGTAAATTAAAACAATTTAAAAAATGAAGAAAACAGTAAAAAAACTTTATAGAGGAAAAGTAGAGATTAGAGATTATGATGTAAGACGTTGTATAGATGATAATAAACACTTTGAAATTGTATACCTTAAAGAAAGTATGATATTATCTCCTGAAGAACTAATATCTAAAAGAAAATCTATTTCTAATACTTTTAAAAGTAAAGTGGGAGGGAAAGATTATAAACTTTATGCGTATGAGTGGGATCCTAATAATTAATTAAAAATGAATTTATTAACTCAAAACAGCAAATTAAGAAAAACAAGTGAAGCTCTTAATTTAAGAGTTTTTAATTTTGGTATACCTGCTTACAAATCAGCAAGTGGTAAGTTAACTTGTCCTATGGCAGACAAGTGTATTAAATTCTGTTATGCTAAGAAAGGAGCATATATATGGAGTAATGTACAACCTGCGTTTGAAAAGAGATACCAACTTAGTAAAACAGATAAGTTTATATCAAAAATAAATGCTGAGATAATACTTAAGGAACCAGACTACGTTAGGGTACATGACAGTGGTGATTACTATTCTAAAAAATATTTAAATAAATGGATAAAGATTGCAAAACATAATCCTGATGTAAGATTTTACAGTTATACAAATTGTATAAAGATGTTAAAAGATACTAAATTACCAAAAAACTACAATATAATATTCAGTAGTAGCGGTAAACAAACTAACTTAATTAATAAAACTAAAGATAGACATTCTATTATATTCAAAAATAAAATAGAATTACTAAAAAGTAATTATACAGATGCTAGTGATATAGACTTGCTAGCTACAAAATGGTTTACTAAAAATAATAATAAAATAGGATTAATCCTTCATTAAAAAAA
>Ga0233412_10000597_pt1 | contig 20563 bp, 18 predicted proteins | sample Na_anoxic_4_MG_FD_180667 | JGI IMG/M metagenome (GOLD analysis project Ga0233412, IMG submission 180667) | Seawater microbial communities from Saanich Inlet, British Columbia, Canada - Na_anoxic_4_MG | ecosystem: Environmental > Aquatic > Marine > Inlet | place: Canada: British Columbia...
CGGTAGCCCTTTGCTCCATTTTTGGTTGCGTAGAAGCACGGCGTCAACTGCAGTTTGACGAGTTGTCCGCGCTTGACGACATGTTCTTCCTTGGACTCGTTGTAGGTCCAGAGGCCATCCTCGTTGCTGTAGGCGCTTCCGTCTGGCGTGATGTCCGTGGTAAGGTCGCCGGACTTGTCTAGGATGTTTGGGTAGACTGGTCGTTTGTCTCCTCTGCTGCCGGCAAAGACGCGGACCCAGTTGTTGAAGACGGTGGTGATGCCGTTGTCATTCGGTTCCCACGACATGCCCTTTGCCGTGCTGATAAAGACATTCTTGTCACGGTTGTGCTTTTTCTTCATTTCCTTCATCAGCGTTCCTACTACGCCGTCGGTGACGCCTTCCTGCTTCATCAGCTCGGCAGTGTTCTTGTCGAGCGACTGTCGGTGAATTTCTTCGAGCACGTATGCCAACTGCGCTTCGAGCGTCTCGTGCATTTTCTTCTGGTCTTCGATCATGACATCGGCGGTGCCCTTTCCGTGGTCGGTGTCAATCTTCTGCTTCATGCCTTCGGACATGTAGCCCATGTTGAAGGAGAGCTTTCGCTTGGCGTCGGTAATCGGGCCGTCGCAGGCGTAGTTCTTGGTGCTGGAATGATGATTCCCGCGAAAATCTTCAAAGGCGATTTCTACCGGTTCTGTCCAGAAGGACCACTGTTTGCCAGTATTGTTTCCGTTCGCATCTTTCATGTCAAAACGGAACGAGGCGCCCTTGTTGCCTCCCATCTCCCATACGCGCGGGAGGACATCGATGATCTCCGACGCTGGTCGCTGGTACTGGTGCTTGATTTCAGACATGGTTTCTCGAGGAAGTGCTCTAATGTTAAGATTAGGGTTGTAAAACTGCTGAAGCATAAAAATTCTTTATATTGACTTGCCGGGACTAAAGGTTGACCGTTTTAAGAGTTGGCTGGTTGTGCTCACTCGAACCCAATGTTGACGGTGACCTCATTGCGGACTTCGTCGACGTACTGGACGAGGCCGCTCAGCTGACCGTTCAGCAGCCTCTCCGTGGTCTGTCGAAGCTGGGACAGCATGAAGGTCCGAACCTCTTCCCGCCGGTCGGCCGAGCGGATGCTGCAGAGGACAAAGTCTTGGACGTCGGCCTCTTGGTCCATGGCAAAGAAGACGAAGGCGTGCTGGACAAGGTTGCTCGGATTCTTCTGCCTTAGCCTGTCGAGCGTCATTGCCAAGCGGTTTGAAGTATTTGCAGAGCGCAGTTTCTTTTGCACTATCTCTAAGACGGTCGTGAATACATTGTTGCGAACGGTATTGTTGAAGAAGACGCCGTAGAAAAAATCTTGCGATCGCCTCGTGTCGAGTTCCAGAATCGTTGCCTGAGACATGGTCTACGAACAGCTCTCTGCCCTCCTCTTCGACAAGCAGTGCTTTGCAAGGGCCTTTCTGTCCTACACGATGGAGGTGATGCAGGAGCTGTGGCCGGGCGACTGCAGAAAGATGGAGCGCACGATCGAGCTCAAGCAGGCGGTCACACGCTTCGAAGGGGTCCTGAAGACGGTCAAGCAAGAGATGATGCAAGGCCTTCCGTTCAAAAGACTTGAGAGCGCTAGTTCGGTGAAGCAACTATCCTTCAACGACGACGAACGGAGGGGCAAAGTCCTCTTGGTGTTTCGGAACAAGTCCGGCGAAACGACGATGCTGTGCAGTCGAAGCAGGGCACGGCTGCTTCGGTCGGCCTTTCATGTCCTCCACGCCAAAGCGCTGATGAAGGAGGCCTTCCTGCAGCAGTCCCAGCTCATCGGTGGCAACCAAAATGGATGTTCTCGAAATAGTGCTATATGGGCCTTTATGGCACAGAGGTACTGGAAACGACTTGCAAACGACATTGCTGCAATTGTAGACCACTCCAACATAATCAAGGAATTGAACACAGCGCATGTTTAATCGAAAAGAGCGCGCCAAGAGCAAACTTCTGAAAGACTTGGCAATGTTTGGCTCCTTTATGGCAATCGCCGGGTGCGTCTACTTCTTCCATGTCTTCCAGAACGAGGCAAGCGTCCGCGGCTACCTGACGGCCTTCTCTCTGCTGCTCTCGTACCTGTTCCAGAGCAGCCTCTTCAAGACCTACGACAAGCGCATAGGGATCATGTGGGCCTGCTTCTTCGCGTGGGTCGTCTCCTCGAACGTCTATTATGACCTCCGGACGCACCTCTACGGCTACTACCGACTGGCACGGCACGCAGTCTTTGCACTCTTTGCTCTCTCTGCAGCAACAAAGCACATTCGCAGAAGCCTGAGAACCAGAATGCTCTTCTGGGTCGTCATTGCCTTTGGGCCAGACATTTCGTCGAATGTCTACGGCAATGCGCTCTTCAGCATCCTCCGAACCTTTGCCTGCACGATCATCATCATGACACGGCAAGAGCTCGACCCCGTCCTCGAAGAGTTCGTCTGGGTCTTCTTCTGCCACGAGACCGTCCTTGCCGTCGTCGTCGTGCAGATCCTCTTCGACTTTCTGCCCATCGAGCTCACCGGAGGCTGGCCGCTCGTACGGACGATCAAGAACAAGCAGCCGAGCGATGTCATCGGAGAGGCAGACGTACCATTTCTTGACAGGCGATCTAAAATCATTGGAGCGCCATAGCAGACTAGTAACTGAAACTTCCACCGCCGACGGCACGACGGCCAGAGTTAGCACCAAGTGCCTGTGCCCTGCGCGGCTGTATAAAATCGTGCTGTTGCAACTGTTTTGCAGTGAAACCGCTCGGGTAGCGTAGGGGGTTCATCTGTTGCGGAGGAGGAGCATGCTTGATGGCATAGCTCTGTGGGAGCGGAGAGCAAGAGGTCGGTTCGAAGAAACGGGGTATGCACAGCATGCCGACGTTGATGCCGAGAAGGACGCCGAGCGTAAAGACAATCATTAGGCCCGGAATCGCGTACTCTTCCCACATTCTTTCGCTCTTTGCTCCTGTGCGTTTCAAGTATTTATAGGGACACTTTTCATGGCCAGCAAACTCGACACGCTCCTGAAGCAGCTGCTAGAGATTCGCTTGACGCTGACGGACGACAAGACGACACGGATCGTCGACACGATCGAGGAGATTGTGAAGTACATTCAGACGATCCAAGAGGAGTGTATAAAGCTTTTGCAGGAGAGGACCGTAGACGACCGTACAGTGCCACAACCTCCGTTTCGATGGGACTCCCTAAGAAACGATCGATCGCCCTTCAAGGCACCCTTTGGACCATTCTCCGACTAGCGCATGCGCAGAAGCATGGCAACGAGACCAAGGTACTTCGGCGAACAGAAGAGGGCCTCGAGGACGGCACCGTCGCCCTTGTAATCATTTGCCTTATTCTTATCTTCCTGACGATCCTTGCAATAGCATTCCACTACTGCAACTTTAAGGGCAACGAGAAGTACGAGAAGCTGGAGAGAGAGAACGAGCTGGTAGAAGTAGATCTATACGAAAGCGACAATTAGAGTCCTCTGCGTTATTTTAATACACTGTGCCTTTCTGGCAGCTGTCTGCCTGAGTAATGTAGTAGTGCAACATTTTAGTAATCCTGTATTTGTTCTGAAACGCCGGAAGTGTGCTCATAAACGCGTCCACTTTTGTCATCGTTCTCTCTTCGGTAAAGGCAAAAAACAACCTCTCCAGCATGTGGAAGAGAGGGTCGGTGCTGTCGTTCGGATCCTCGTCGGAGAACTGCTCCTCGTAGACTCTTTTTACAATATCATAGGCTTTTGCCATAGTTTTTTCTTACAAACGCTTGTCTGTTCTTATATACTTTCGTACGAATCCTCTATTGGAAACCTGCTGCTGACAAAGAGCGCCGCTGCTGCGACCAAGATGCCACCGATCGGAAACCACTGCAAGAAGAAGTCCAGATCAAGGTTGTCGGCGAGGGACTTGATACTGACGCCATGGTCAACGTAGAGCTTTGCCTGCAAGGCAACGGCCATCCAAGTCAGGATCTCCTTTGTTGCAACCCCTAGGATGATAAAACCAGCGTCCTTGTCGACGAACTGGCGCCACGCTCGGCTCAGAACATGCAGCAAGGAGTGCAGGCCGAAGAGCACGTAGAGGATCGTGTAGTAGACGGACACGGCAAGAAAACCCTCCGTCATCGTAGCCACCGTCAGGAACGACACGATCGGGACCATCAAGAGGAGAAAGCCAGAGAGGTTTAAGTAGATCTGCCGCTGCTGGTTCCTTGTCCGCTCGATCATGTAGCCAAGTATCTGTATGACGACATTTGTCACAACAATTGCAAGCAGCAAATTGGCATCACGGCCACCAAGAAGGACGTAGAGGACAACTTCCAGAAGAGCCGCGGTGATGGCATACTCGACATAGCGGCGGATGACCTCGAGGTGACGATCGTCCTCGACCATTTGCCTTCGATAGAGACCGAAGCCGATCAGTCCGCTAAGATGGGATATTGCAGTGATTGCCTCGTTGACGACCAGAAGCGTCAGGAGGGAGAACTCCCCCGTAACCTTGGACTCGACAAAGGTTGTCGTAAGGGCACCGGAGCCGCCATACTCGGCGTAGGGCACAATCAGTTCGTAGAGCATCTCCCCGTCGACTTGATACTGCATCAGAAAGATGAAGGAGGCAACATGGACAAGCGTTGCAATAAGGTGGTAAAAGAATAGCGCGTGCATGGTGTTTTAAGTAGAAGGAAAGAAATAATATATAGCAGTATTTTGTTTCCTATAAAGACTTGAAAATGGTCGACTTAGAGTTTCAACTGCCCCCTTGGTCGTTTTCTTGAGGTCGATCCCGAGCCCGAGCCCGAGCCCAAGTTCGTCATGGTCTCTGCCGCTCCTAACTTTGCTTGTAACTCTTTTATGATCTCTTGCAGTTCTTGCAGTTTCTTGAGATCTTTGGAGTTTTTCTTTATCCTTTGGAGAACTTTATTATCATTGAGCTGTCTCATTATACTTATGATCCGTTTATCGAGATATTCCCGATCAACCCTACGCTGTTTGTTCCTTTCCCGGTTGATGCGTCCCCTAGCTTCCTTGCTATGATGGTAGGTGCGTTCTGTCTCCCGTAGCAAGATCTTCGACCAGTTTCGGATTAGTTCATGCAGCGCTCTCAGTGCTTGTTTACGGGGATCATCATTTCCGATTTTTCCCATTGCTTGTACAAGTTCGGTTTCAATTTTCCGGTTGTTCGCCGCTAATTTGCGAGTTTCGGCCTTTATCTCTTCCTGTCTATTGGCTGGTCTATTGGCTTGGCTAGACATAGAACACACGTATGCTAGGATTAAAACAGTATGTATATAGTACAAGAACTTAAAAATCAATACACCTACTAGTACAGCATACCTTCGTGTCTCTTAAGGAGCGCCTGTTTTTCTTGAAATTCGTCCAACTCAATCTCTACTGCCGCTGCCCCCTCTGGAACATCGCAGATGATATCGTCTAGGCCGTCGTCTCCTTCTGTCGTGAAGAGTGCCTCGATGGTGTCTTGCGCTGCCTTTGCTGCGGCCGTGACGGTGGCAAATTCGCCCGACTCGCTGATGCCTTCGGCAAAGGGGTCGCCAAGCTTCTGCAGGCCGACGTAGGCGCCCAGAAAGAAGTACGAGACGATAAAGGACAAGTAGACGGCATGGTAGCCCGTCGTCGGCACGAACGAGTAGGGCATAAGGATCAGGTAAATGTAGAGGCAGACGCTCAGCCACCACGAGAACAGTGCAGGGGGTTTCCAGCCCAAGAGGTTTCCGAGACTCCCGTAGGACCCGTAGAGGTTCTCCCACTTTGCAATCAGCGTCGGTAGCGTCGTTTCACCGCTCAGTTCGGCCTTTCCTAGTTTTTCGATCTCGTTTGCGAGAACAAGCATGTAGGCCTCTACTCCACCGAGCGACGAGTAGCGCTTGATGGCACAGTACATCGAACGGTTGCGCTCGGACAGTTTTACAGAGCTGCCGTCGGAGTTTTCCTTCACCTGTACGAGGTCGACCAAGACACCCTTTTTCCGAAACGACCACTTCAGGATGCCCGGCCCGGCCAATAGCAGATCGCGTATGTTTTTGCGCGCCTTGATGTAGCGCTCGTCCTCCTTCTTGTCGTCGTCGGACAGTGCAAGAAGGTGCATGCCAAAGGCAAGCAGGTCGCCAGTGAAGGCATTGAACATTCCGATCCCCTCTGAGTTCTTCTCCATGGCCCCGGACAGGGTCATCGAAAGGATGAAGGACAAGGTAGCCGTTGCGGCCGTGACGACGATCGTGATGGCATTGTCGAACCACTTGTCTTCGTCCTCGTCCCCTTTTGGGAAAAAGTCCGTGTTGACATGCAGAAAGGCATAGAGGGCAGCAAGTGCTGGCACGAGCAGAAGAATCCACGAGTATTGGTAGGCGCGGAGAATGTAAAACATCTTAGCTGCATGTCTTTTTAACTTATTTATATACTTAAAACAAATAGTAGAGGATACTCTTCTTGTTCTTGCTTCGCCGTTTCTGTTCGAGAAACTTCTGAATCCGCTGCTGCGTCCATGCCCTCCTCCGCAGGCTCTTTGGCAGGTGTGTCAGTGGCAGGATTGCTGCGTGCACTCCGCTGCAGTCGACGCGAAAGGCAGAGATCATCCGAAGGTCTTTTGCCGTTGCAGAGGCCAGAATGTTGACTCCGCGCGGGACCTGTGCCTTCACCTGCAGGTAGAGGAGGGCATAGCGCTTGTCGATTCTCAAGAATTCGATCAGGACCTTGGTGTCGATGACATAGGCCTCTGTGATTCGTTTCTCCTTTTTCTTCCAGCGAAAGAAGACCGTCAAAGTGTCCGGAGGGCCGTGGCCAAGGAGGAGCTCGGCGTAGCGGACCATGTCAAAGTGCATGCCGCTCTGACCCTTCTTTATTTCAATGTAACACTCGCCGTTGAAGGCGTCGTAGTAACGGTTGTCGAAGACTTCCCAGTTGAGCTGTTTGCAGAGGGCCTTCTCGTAGGCATTCTTCGGAACGATGTGGTCGCCCTGAAGCAGTGGCAGGACTCGAGCGATTTCGTTGGCCACCTTCTCTGCCTTTTCCATGAAAGGGCTTGCTTTTAGTACTTTAAAACAGGCGACGGTTCATCTTGAAGGATGTCGTAGGTGGCACAGTTGGCCCGAACGATGTTCCTGCCAAGTTCCTGCAACGAGTTGATGTCTTCTTCGCTCATTTTACCGATCTTGTCGAGCGTGAACCGTTTGTGCAATTTTCGGAGCAGTTCCGTCGGCACCGAGAACATTCGCATTGACAGGCTCGTCTTTCCCGAGTAGAGGGCAATGGCCTCTCGAAGGATTTCCCTGTCGCTGGACAGGTTGTTGTAGTTGGTGCAGTCGAGGAAGTGCATCGTTTTCTGTGCCAAGTAGGGCAGCTTCGAGCCCTCGGTCTCCTTCGGCCGGTACTTCCACGTGCTGCTCGAGACGATGGTCAGGTCTAGGCGCTTGGACGGGTCCTTCGAGGCCTTCTCCAGCATTTGCTCGATTGCCAGAACGGGGAGTTGGTGGAAGACTCCACCGTCGCTGAAATGTTTGTCGTCAATATCTTCTCCCTTGAGGACGACCGGAATGCTGGCAGAAGCGTGCACGGCTGCGGCAAGGTCCATGTCCTCCTTCGTGCCGGCCCCGAAGGCGTGCAGTTCGTACTGCATGTCGGTCTCGTTCGTCAGGCCGATGTAGAGCTTTGCCCGCAGCGGGGCCTTTAGCTGCTCCGTCAAGATGGCTCTGAGGCCGGAATCGTCGAGGAGCGAGTCTTGGAACAGGGCAGAGAGCGGCACATTCAACAGTCGATAGTGCGGCTTGATGGCGTCCTTGTAGTGTTTGACCATGATATTGCGCAGCTGTTCGATGGCCTTGTCGATCGGTCTTGTTGCACAGAAGGCTGCCAAGATTGCGCCTGCTGAAATTCCGGCAAAGCTGTCGATGTCGTTCAGTTCTCCCTTGAGGAAGAGTTCTTCGACCATTCCGAGCATTGTCGTGAGGTGTGCTCCGCCGGTAGAAAAAACGAGTGCTTTCATTGCAGGATCATGTGCAGGAGCGGCTCGGCCTCGTATATATTCTGAAATTTCACAAAGAGGACGTCTCGGTTTTTTTTCTTGAAGACAAAGGTGTCGCCACCGTGTCGAATCTGTTTCAGGAGGGCCGTCGTTTCGGGAAAATTTTTGAAGACGTACTCGTCGTAGACCCTGTAGTTGGAGTTCAGGGGGGAGTTGACAAGGATGTAGAGAAAATTCAACTGTTCGGTCGAGCGAAGGATGCCCTCGACCTGCTCGAAGGGGAACCCGATGCTGCCGTAGAGGGCCCCGGCGGAGCAAAGGGTGGACATATCGTCGATGCCGTTGCGAAGAACAAACTCCTGCCGCTGCTGCTCGGTCGTAAAGGCACCGCCGCAGAGCATGGAGCTCTGCGAACCCTGCCGCTGTGGTCCTAGGTGGTCGGAGTGTATCATTTTATTTTTACTATATATGTCTTCATGGAGCAGCCATATAGTGTTTCCCTAAACCTCTTATGTTGAAACACACACTCCTCCTCCTCTCCCTCTCTGTCTACGGGACACTCAGCATGGTGGCCAGCCCACGACGGCAGCTGGCCTCTGCAAACCATTTTTCGTGGCTTCCCACGCTAACGCCTGACCAGAAACGCATCAAGTGTCAAATGAAACTAACCTTTTCGTGCGACTGTGCCGATGCAACCTCTGCCTACAAGGTCTCCAAGACCGAACCCGACCACATCGTCCACCCCTTCTGCGAGGCCAACCCTACGCACAAGTGGTGCGTAGGTGCATGCCACAACGCCGCCGGAGAAGCCGAAGACTACCCGAGAAAGCAGCTGCAGCTTCAGTCGAAGCTCGGCACCGATGCCACTGGGGTCGTCGAGTCGACGGAGGACACGCTGGCGGCCTGCCACGAGACGGCAAGGAAGGCCGAGAAGGATTTCTTCGACTTTGATCCAGCCAACAACGGGACATGCCGCGTTGCAACGACGCGCGGAACCTACCTCCAAGCTCAGGCTGCTGGCTCTACCGTCTCCGTCTACATGCGCACGGACTCGGACACTGGCTGCAAGGCCTTGAACCCCTACAACAAGCTTTACAAGGGCAACCTGAACCCCGCACGCTCCTACAGCATGAAGCTTCGTGGGCACATTATCTCGCTCGGAAAGATTACCGCTGCCTCCAAGACCGTCAGCACGGAAGACGATGTTGCCTCCTGCGAGGGTGCAGCTGGGACAGCGACCTACTACTCCTACAACAGTGAGACGAAGGAGTGCATCGCTTCTGCCGACTATGTCGTTACAAAGCAGGGCCCCTGTCGTTCCGGCGACCTTGAGGCCTGCAAAGAGCGCGTCTATGGAAGTGGCCTGAACGAGCTTCGCATGTGCAATGCCGAAGACGGCATGGTAGACCTTTGCGACGAGACCGATGCCATGTGCCACAGCACACCGCGCATTGACAGAGTGTCGACGGACAGTTTGAATTTTGACCAAACGCTCGCCCATGCCTCCTACAGCAAGATAGGGCAGATCAAGCAGTGCAACTACGACGGCGATGTTGTCGGTGTTGGCGGAAAGCTTGACCGTGAAGTCTTTCCGCTGGCCCCGTGCCCGTCTACGGAGCAGGCCTACTACTGTGATTTTCCCCGCAACGCTCGCTTTGGAAGCAAGCTGGAGATCATCGACTACCAGCACAACGGCACGACCTCCTTTACCTGCGAGCCCGACGTCACGATCATTTCAGAGCACACGAAAATAGAGGACGGCATGACCATTGTTGCAGAGAGCTCCATAGAGTGCGAGAATGCAGCAAAGAATGCAAGCGCAGGCTCCTTTTCCTACCAAGCCACCTACAGCGTCTGCGTCAAGGCCGGCCAAGAGCTGCTCGAAGAGGAACACAACAGTCAGCTGAAGTGTGAGCGCATCTACGACCAAGTCTGGACCGTGAAGGACAAGAAGGAGTGCATCCTTGCCGTCAACGGCTCGACGACCGTCGCGCAGACCGACGCTCACCTCTACAAGGTCCACAGCAGGGACTCCGTCGGGCTTCCAGACGGTATCCGAGAGTACTCGAACGGGTTCGACAAGCAGACTTTGCAGTTCTCGTACGAGATGCAGGAGCCGGTCTCGGCCTCGATGGCCATCAACGAGCTCTCGACCAGCAGCGAGGCCATCAGCATGAACATTTTCACCGTCGGCCGACTGATGAAGGACAAGATACTCCTCAGCTCCCAGCAAGAGGGTAGCATGGAAGAAGCGACGAATGCGGCCAATGCGGCGTCCCTGATGGCTTTCTTCGACACGATGGCCTTGACAGGCGACGAGGTTCCCTTCTCCGAACTGGCACAGACGAGGCCAGCCTCTGCCGAATGGTTCCCGCTCGACGTTGGCACGGAAGGCGTCGTCGACAAACTGCGCTGCCATACGGTTGCAGACACCACCGTGACAGAGTTTCGAAACTTTACCGATGTCCGAGTGGACTTTATCGACAAGTTCTTTGCCGCAGCAGACGAGGCCAGCGACCAGTCTCCCTGTGGGAGTGCAGACGACCCCGACAAGTACGACATTGCCGTCCTTGACGACGACCGAGAAGAGATTCCGCTCGACGAACAGTTCAAGCGTTGTCGCAATGATGTTGTCAGCGACAACTTTCTCTACCCATCGCTTCGGAAGTCTTTCTTCAACCCCATCACCTCTGACGGTTACCGTTCTGGGTTTATGAAGGGGCAACGCTTTATCAAAGAGTACGGTCGATCGACGCATGCAAAGGGGACCGTCAGCGACGGCACAACGACGAAAAAATACTTTCATGATGCCATGATGGTGGCCTTCAACAGCGAGCAGTTGGAGAACTGCAACACCGAGATGCCGGACAAGTCTGGCTACAAGATTCTGAAGACTCGCGCCTATCCCGATTCCCCAGAAGACGGCATCGACGGGAACTTTGGCCGTGGCTTTGACGAGAACATGTACCAGAGATGGGGGACGCGCTTCTGCCGCACCTCTATCACCGTCACCAAGTACGGCAAAGACCCCGACACGGTGATCTACCAAGGCTACCCCTCCGACGTCACCGGGCGCTACATCAAGGAGTACGCCTACAAGATCGAAGTCGTCGAAGAGGACTGTTCCGACATTGACATTCGGGAAGAGCAACCGATTGCAGAGGGCACGACGGCAGCCTTCAACACGCAAGAGGCCGAAGAGGTCGTTCGTGTAACTGCCGCGACAGAACCGGACTGGTGCCGTACGGAGACGGGCCACTACGACGCAAAGCAGATGGACTACTCCGACGGTGGGGTCTGCCTGTCCCACAAACAGATCCCACGAAAGGGGGGCCTGTCCGAAGACAAGCCCTACGGCACCGTCGACTTTAGTGTTTCGGCAAGTTGCGTCGAAGACAACTCAAAGACGGACGTCACGAGCGTCTATGATTCCAAGGCCTCTTGCGAGGGGCAGGTCGGTCACACGTGGTACGATTTCGTCGGTCACCAGACCACCGACGATGGCAAATGCTACAAGATCAGCGACGACTCTGAAGTGACCGGTTACGCCTGTGTCAAAGCAGGGGCGCTCTTGGAGATGAACGAGACGAGCTGTGCCGTTGCGCTTGGCGAGTACGTCGATCTGTCCGTTCGTGCAAGCTGTGAAAAAATACTCGTCTACAAGTGGGCCCTCACGGACCTTTCCTTTGGCTACGTTGCCAGCTACCCCAACACCACCATGCCCAACTTGGCTGGGCAAACGCTGTCCTTCAACAACGTAAGTTCCGATCATTACACTGTCAACGAAGGGTCGGAAGAAGACCCTTCTCTGAGACTGTGCACCGGCGACACGTACACCATAGAGAGGGCAACGGTGGGCCATGCCCTGAACATAAAACGTGGTAACACGGATCAACTCAGTGCGGACGTTACGAAAGGAAATCCTCAAACGTGGACCCCGACCGCTGGGTTCTACCAGTACTACTGTGCAGCGCACCCAGCGACCATGTTAGGAAACATCACTGTCGAAGATTGTCCAGATGTTGAAAAGATGGAGTGGGAAGACTCGCGCTTGTCGTGCGCAAACATGGGCACGACCTCTGGCCGCTCCAAGTACGACCGCATCCGCATGGCCTTCTTCGTCGATGTCCTCGTCGGAAAGGACCTCTTCGACGAAGGCAAGGTGAATGCCATGATTCTTCCGCGCGGTATTCCCACCGGAATCACCGAAGGGGCCGGCCTGACGTCGGCAGAGAACTGCACTGTCTGCGAGAACAGCAATGTTGTCGGACAGCACAAGCTTACCGGCGACGACCACGATGATGCTCGCATGAACCTTTCCGACACCGAAGACGAGTCACGAAAGCAGCGTTTCGAAGATGGTTACCGTTCTGTCGGGTACGGAAAAAGTCCGACAGAGACCTACGAGCGAGTTCCACCGGGTAATCGCCAAGGGCATCAAGATTTCAACGAACTTGTCCAGCTTGTCGACAAGTACGTTGTCCGGGACATTGGTACCGACGACGCCGCAGGCGGGACGAAAGCCTTCATCGACGACTCTTTGACGACAATCTCCTACCTCGGCCTTGCGACCAGTTCCCTCGACCCGCTTGTTGATGCGACCCAGACTGTCATGGAAGACGAGGGTGACGGAAAAATTTACTCTCGCTATTTGGTAGAGATGTTCTCCGCAGACTGCCTAGACCGCACAGAACCACAAGTGCACTCTTCGCATCTGCAAGTGCAACTCTTCAAAGACGGTCGCTGGCCAGCCGAACGCCTCAGCGATGCAGCAACTTGCAACGGCGATGGACAGGGCCTTGACATCACGACACAGGGTGCTCTTGCTCGCGCTTCGCCGAAGTTTTCCAGCGATGCCGATGTTACCGTCGACACCAAGCAGATCTGTGGCCCCGTCGAGATGACCTTCAACAACAGCAACGAGGGAAAGCTCTGCGACAACGGTGAGATCGAGACAAAGATTGCCTTGGTCTTCAAGGTAGAGCAGACTGGAAGGGCCAACTGTGCCGGCGGTGCTGTTCCGCTGGCAGGCGGAGAGATTGACATCCAGCAGTGCGCCGCCTTGGCCCACGCCCAAGGGCTCGACAGGATAGTCTTTGTGCAGAGTGTGCAGTGCACTGGTTGCGCGGCTGGCGACTCGGGCGCTGATGTAGGCACGACGCACTTGTCGGTCGGAGTCTCCGGCTCGGCGGCCATGACCATTCCGGCCTGCATCCTGCCCTCTGAAAAGCACTACTGCCAAGTCTGCAGCACCGACACCTACGGGTGCACGGAGAAGACCGACCAGCAAAGGCTCTACGACATGACCTGTGCCGGCCGTGACTTTCACGACAAGGACGCTCGCCTAGGTCTGAACGCCAAACTCTTCTCCCAGCAGGGAACCGAAGACGCCACGAACCTGATGATCGTCGACATCCCTGCCGTCCAACAGACGCGTGGTTCCTTCTACGGCGCCGAGCTCGTCGAGTTCTCTTTGGGTGTGTCGCTGCTTGACACGATAGAATTCGAAGAGGACCAGTACGTGACCTTGAAGGGCATGGGTTCTCGCGTAGAAATGATTGCATGGGTTCGCAATACCGATCTCGGAAACTCTGCAAAGGCGCAAGACGTTCGCAGCATGGGCGACCTCGTCTATCCACAGGTAACTACCGAAGAAGTTGTTATCACGGCGCAGAGCTTTGACCGAGAAAGGGATGGGCACTCGTGGAACATTAACATTGAAGGCGTCAGCGTCTGCTCGCACGCTACGGCAGACTTTTTGAACTCCTACGTGGCAGCGGGGGTCCTCTCTCAAAGTGTCGTCGACTGCGTCACGCAGGGCGACCCTGCTGCCTGTGAAACGGTCAAGACGACCTGTCCAATACGAACGGACACTGGTTTTGTCCTGAAGAAGGAGGAAGACAACTACTTCCTTCTTGCTCAGTACCGTGCCCTCTTCGGCCGCGACGGACACATGTTCATCGATAACACCTGCGACATGCTTGCTGTTTCCAGACTCCTCGAGATGCTCCGATTTGCCAACTATGGGACCAACATCAACAACATCATCTACAAGTACGCCAACAACAAGCAGGGGCAAGAAGCCGTAGACAACGCCTGTGTCAAGGCTGGCGCACCAAGCTCGGAAGAGTTCTTCCGCATGATCGGTCCACAGGGCCAGCAAATTCCAGCCTCCCAGACGATCGTCCGAAACTTCAAAGCTCTCCTTATGGGAGAAGCGCGAAGTGGCATCCGAGGCCTTCGTGAAGTTGTCCCATGCCGCCGTCTGGCAACGCACGGAGACGACATGTCCTACGAGTTCCGCAATGCCATCTTGAAGGGCTATGCCCACAACGATTCTTTCGGCAGCAAGGCAGCCTTTGGCGCTCGCTTCGAACCGCGCGACTGCTGGATGGACGGCTTTGCCGACAGCACCGGGAACATTTCCCGCACGCACGCCGGAGACTCGGAGACCTGCATGACCAACATCCTCGAGCACATGAGCTCGGAGTACAGCTTTGAGGACTACCTCGACAGCATCGGCCCGGCCGACAACTTCGACGAGATGGTCTGTGCGCAGAAGAACAATGTCTGGCGGCAGGGCTCCGCCGGCCCGAACGGCAGAGGCTACAACAAGCACATCCCCTGCCCATGGTCCAAGGTCGGACTGTTCAACTTTGACTACGACAGCGTCGTGGCACCGTCGTTTCCAATGACGGACGAAGAAACGGCCTACCGCCTTAGCGGCGCAAGCCCTTCGTGGGATGCCATCGTATTTCACCCAGACGATATCGGCGATCTTTCAAATCATTATTCGCCAGACACGGAAGACTTTCAGCTTCCCGTCAAGGTAGAAATTCTCATCCACGGGTCCACCTGCTCGGAAGAGTACGACACGGCAAGCCAGCGAAGACGCCTGCTGAGCTTTCGAGAACGCAAACACATCCGAGGCCCACAGGCAAGGAAACTACTGCAGTTCGGAGATGGCGCAGGAGTCACTCCGGACGCACGTTTCGGAGGAGGCAGTAGCATAGCCTTTAATATCAATGTCCATCTTGCCTCGGAAGCTGCCACACAGTCACAGGTCATCGGCATGGACAAGCAGGGAGACGAGACCATCGTCACCTCTGCCGAAGAGGTCAAGAAGCAGCTCGGCCTAGACGACACGGCCACGGAGGAAGAGGTCCGGGAAGAGATCTACAAGAATGTCAAGAAGATGGTCAAGGAGTCTCACTCGTGCCTGCACAAGCTGCAGTTCTCGTGGGTGACCCTGTCGTTCGTAGGCTACTACGTCCTCAACTTTTTGGTCGCCGCACTCTTTGCCGGCTGCGCGCCAGACCTTCTGACCGGGAAGAGCCCGAGCGTCTTCTACGACCCACTTGCATAAACATTTAAATAAGAATAGAGCTTTTAAGTCTGAAAACATACATACAGCATACATTCCCTATGATACTGCTATGAACATCACTAATGGAAGTAAACCTTTCGAAGAAAAAAAGCCCTCACCCCCGTCTGAAAAAAAATAATTTTTAATTCCCCATCAGTGATTTTATTAGCACTATCACAACAAGGCCTCCCTGTGTGCCCGTTATAAATAACAGTCACACACCAAGGGCTCCTTATTGACCTGCTAATAAAATCGCTAATGGGAGAAAAAAAATAAAAAAAAACACAAAGAGTTTACCCCCCTTGTCTGAAAAAAAATAATTTTTAATTCCCCATCAGTGATTTTAATAGCACTCATACAGCAAGGCCTCCCTGTGTACCCATTATAAATAACAGCCACACACCAAGGTCTTCGTATTTACCTGCTAATAAAATCGCTAATGGGAGAAAGAAAATAAAAAAAATAACAAGAACAAAAAATATTTATTTCTATGAAAAATACAGACCTTATCGTTCATAGCACCCACACAGCATACTTCCCTGTGAACCTGCTAATAGAGGACTAGGACACTCGGCAGTGCTGGACTTCTTCGGCCAGCTGCCCGTCCTTCGATTCGTCGACCAGTCCAACCTCCTCCATGGCCCTCGTAAGCACTTCCGTGACCTCGTAGTCTGCCTTGCACTTCTCTTGCAGGTAGCCCTCGAGGCAGTCAAAGATGCGGTGGCGGTTGACTCCGCCTACGAGCGCCTTCAGGTCTTCAAAGCATTGCACCTTGTCGACGAGTTCCCCGACGGTCTCGATGTCCTGTGCCTTCAGCTTGTCTGCCGTGACGCCTCCGATCCCCGGCACGGCAGTCACTTTGGACGCCCTCGTAGAGGTCTGTTGGAAGAGCGCCTTCATCTCTGCCGACACATTCGATTTTTCTACATCAAAGCCTTTGCTCATCCGATTCGTCGTGCAAAGTACAGGTTGTTGTGGTGCTTTCCACTTTGAGGTATCATCGTCCGCTCGTAATATACCTCCCCGTGATCGTCCAGCTTTGGCTTGGACAAAATCTCTGCGGAGCGTTGAAACTTGTAGACCACCGGAACGATCGAGCGGCAGGAGGGACAGGTCGGAGAGAACATGATGCTTCTTCTTCGAAACCAGTTCGTCATGCAGGTCTTGTGGTAGAGGTGACCACAGGGGGTCTTTGCGACGAGCTTGCCCTTTCCAATGTCCTCGAAGCATACGGCACAGGTCGGTCGGTCGGTCTTGTCGTACTTGTAGCCCTTCACCATCGGCGTCCATGCGTCGGCATGGAAGAGGCAGTGCACTCCGTCTCCCTCAAGCGCTGCTCGAATTAAATTTGGCATTTCCATCGGCGTCACCGAGTGCCCGTAGGCACGAAGCTGGATCTTCAACTCAAAGGTCTGCACTGGTTCTCCCTGCAGGCCACTCATTGCGATCTTCTATATACGCTAAGGCTCTACTCACAGAGACTTGCGCCTTTATACACATGTCCGTCAACGCAGAACTCTACAAACATCTCCATGGCGCAGCTGCCACCGACAAGAACGAAGACATCAAGGCGCTAGAAAAATACTTTCACACCAGACGAGAGAATGTTGCTCAAGTGACGGTGATGCCAAACTTTTGCATCGACGAGGACATGACCTATGCCGTGCGAAGAATCCTGAAGGACAAGGCAGAGGGGCTCAAGGTCTACCGTGGCCTTCTTGTCGAGCTGAGGCCCAACTACACCATGCGGCTGAGCGATTTGTGCTTTTTCTACCCGCAAATCTGCAAGCTTCGAGGCTTTGTCGAGCTGCCCGACGAGGTCAACCTCGAACACGTCAAGCAGAACATCCAGCAGATCAACGAGCTGGACCTAGAGAGGCTCGTCGACGACTCGGAGGTCTCGGAGGAGTTTGCCATCTCTCCGCTCTACAACAGCATCGGGCTCTACCAGAGCAACACCAGCAACGAAGAGTGGGGCACCAGCAAGCAGAGCAATGTCCTCGGCTACGAGATCAGCTGCGACAAGTACCTGATGCACTTCTTGATCCTCCTGCTCGGCCAAGACCTCAATGTCGTCGATTTCCACAAACGTCTCCTGACCACCAAAGTTGGGGCCTCCGAACAGACGGCAAAGGAAATGACAAACGACGCGGCAAGGGGAATCGTCGAGTACATCGTCGGCAGGGACGAGGACGACTGCGGAACATGGCTCACCGAGAGCGGCACGAACTGGCTCTACAAGAATGCGCAGAATTACTTCTTCTTCAACAACTGCATCAACCTCCTTGCCCTCAACAAGAGACCCTGCTTCCTGCAGACGGCACAGGTCGCCGGCATACAACTCTACAAGACCGCGCTGACGAACGCGCACAAGTACAATTTTGCGTGGCCCTGCGACACCGGCTTTGTCGACGGCTACCACTCCGACGAAAGCCTAAACTACCAGCAGAGGCAGAGGCTGACGGACACCTTTCGCTGGAACAGGGACAAAATTCCCTTCAACACCTCTTTGATGCAAAAGGTCAACCGCATCAACACCAGCGAATGGAAACAGGTCGAAGCCGCCCTGCAAGTCATCCCAGAACACTTCTATCGCGTGCTCTTTTGCCGTCTATCGACGCACAATGTGCAGGGACGACTCGATGCAAGGACACTCCTATCGCTCGTACCGGGCAACCGCGACACAGAAGTTGCCTTCCCGCTCGACAAGGACCACATCGTCCTAGAAACCATCGTCGGAGACTATCGAAGGGTAGAGAAGTTTGCGCAGATCTTTAACCCGCGCTATTACGACAAACAGAAGAATCAGTTGAAACTGCCAAAGGGTCTTGCTAAAATAATACTAGGAATACAGTAAATTTTACATTCTATATTTTTAAGTCTGGCTTCAACAGTCCCGGGCCTGTGGTTCCCGCCGTTCTTGCTTCTTCCATGTCCGACTGCCCTAATCCCGCTCTTTCTCTTTCTCTTTCTATTTCGGCTTGAACTTGAACATATCTTTCTAGCCTATCTATTCGGGCACGATCTTCTTGGATTGCTCTTTCTAATTCTTGTAGAAAAATTATAACTGCTTCCATCCTCCTCTTTAATGTTGCTATTTCAGTAGCATTCCTTTCAACAGACATGGTACTAGAGAATAATGTGTTGTTTCTACTAAATACACTCTGCACCCTAATATACTCACAAATCGTCCCTTCTCAGTATCGTTCGATATGCCATCCTTGGCTTCCGAAACCCTAGCGTGTGGAAGGGTGACTCGCGAAAGCAGGTGATCAGGAAGCAGACTCCGATTCCAGAAACAATGTGCCACATCGTATGCCCTGCGAGGGAATTAAAGAACAAGTAGATGCTTGCGGCGCCGACAAAGAAGGACATGGCAATGATGACATCGACGACATCGTAGAGCTGCGGCCTTCGAATGGCCCTCAGGACGACAAAGGCAAAGTAGATGCAGACGACGATGCCCTTGTAGGACCGACAGTCGTAGTTGTCCTTGCAGTGCGCGTGCGAGCCCCATGTGATCAGTGCAACATGCAGCGGCGCAGCATGCAGGAACTGTTTGCCGAGCGCAAAGTACGATACGAGCGTCAGGAGCAGGTACCACGAGTAGGCGACGTCGATGCTCTCCCACGGTTGTTCATCGAGGTGAAAGCAGAAGCCGTAGGACTTGCAGGAGTGGTAAAAGGTGGAGAAGAGGGCACAGATGGCGATGACCATGACAAAATCAAACATCTGCGCAAAGTAGGACACTACGATCGGCAGGACGTAGACCAGATTGCTCAGCAGGACGGCAGCCTCGGCGTAGCGTTCCGAAAAGAAGGCCGGCAGGCCCATAAGGACCATGACGACGGCAACGATCGCAAGCGGGACAGCAAAGGCGGACGTCATCTTTGCTGTCCCTTCAGCAGTTCCTATATACAGAATTCAGTGCCCTTGCAGCTTTGTAGTGTGGTAGGCCGTAGAACAGACGAGGCACTTTTTCTTATCGACGCAGGCGGCATGAACGAGGTAGCCAAAGGGGCAGCAGAAACAGCGCACACGCAGCGATCCCTCTGCCTGCAAATGCTTCTTGCAGACTGCACAGGGAATTTTGTGCTGCTGCGTCAGAAGAATCATTCCCCACGTGTCTGGCCGACTTGGTTTCTCGATCGCTCGAAGGGCCTGCAGAAGCACCTGTGGCATCATCGTCAGCAGCGTCGGCATCTCTTTTAGCGACAGTTTCAGCTTCCAAAGGGAAGAGAGACAGTCGGTTTCTTTCCGTCTCAAGGTTAGAAGAAGGGAGTGCATCTGTCTGGCAACGCCATAGGCGCAGTCGTCGGCCAAGAGCATCTCACAGAAGGGAAGGAAGAGATCGTTTTCTGCGCTCTTGACGGTGGCCCGGACGGCGCTCAAGCGGAGGTTTGCCTCGTCGATCGAAGGCCACGGGTCGTCCTCCACGAGCCCAAGAAGGGCAGAAAAGTCGGGAATCGTCGAGGCAACAATGCGCTGGATCACATGCCGTTTGTAGGAGGCACTCTCGGCAGAAAGCATCTCCATAAAGACACTTTGAGTATATTGCTCTCAAGTCTTCAGAAGGACGGGGAGGAAGCATGCTGCCAGACGATTGGGAAGAGATCGACATCGAGACAATGCCGCTGCCGGAGAGCAAGCCGCTGCCAGAGCCGTCGAAGCCAGAGCCGTCGAAGCTGCCTGTGCCAGAGCCGTCGAAGCCGTCGAGGCGAAGAAGTCGTCGAAAGCGAAGACCGAAAAAACCACCGCCATCGAAACGAGCTCAGAGGGCCAAGAAGAAGAGAAAGCGAAAACGGCAGTCCTGCCTGAGCAAATTCTTGCAGCAGAACAAGACCACCGTAGAGCGCAAACCTATCTACACGCAACATGCCCTCGAACGCCTTAGGCAGGGCAGAAGTGGTGAGTTCATTACGAAGAAGAAGCGCAATGTCGTCGTCGTCGTGACGATCCTGCCGAGCAACGGCTACGCTAGGAGGAATATCGAAACGATCCGCGTCAACCGCAAGCAAGGGTCTCAGAAATACAAAATACGCTGAGGCAACTATATTACAGCCGACAGAATAAGTCTAGACCGCAAAAGCATATGGGCCAATCACTGAGTGTTGCACTTAAAAGCCTCCGAATGGAACTCAAGCGACTGCAGCGACGGAGAAGTGCAGAGGTCCGGCAAGAAGAACACCAGAACATCCTCGTCGCCAGCTGAAGCA
>Ga0233412_10000598_pt1 | contig 20529 bp, 17 predicted proteins | sample Na_anoxic_4_MG_FD_180667 | JGI IMG/M metagenome (GOLD analysis project Ga0233412, IMG submission 180667) | Seawater microbial communities from Saanich Inlet, British Columbia, Canada - Na_anoxic_4_MG | ecosystem: Environmental > Aquatic > Marine > Inlet | place: Canada: British Columbia...
CCTTTGATACATTCACCAAATGAGTTTATTGGAAAAGATAAACCAAACAATAATATGAAAATACTAATAAAACATTTTTTCATATCTATCCCTTTCTGTCAGATTTGTGTGATTTGTTCTTATGAAAACCCCTTTTTATTTGTAAAACTTACCATAAATCCATTCACCAACCTTTTTTCTTCCATCAGAAAAGGTATAAATCCCCTTTCCATGTCTTTTGCCATCCTTGTATTCACCATCATATTTACTACCATTAGAAAAGGTATAAATCCCTTTTCCGTGTTTTTTCCCATCCTTCCATTCACCATCATATTTACTTCCATCAGGATAGGTAAAAACCCCTTTTCCGTGTTTTCCCCCATCCTTCCATTCACCATTATATTTACTTCCATCAGAATAGGTTAAAACCCCTTTTCCGTATCTTTCACCATCCTTGAATTCACCATCATATTTACTTCCATTAGAAAAGCTATCAGTCCCTTTTCCGTGTTGTTTACCATCCTTGAATTCACCGACATATCTACTTCCATCAGGATAGGTATAAACTCCTTTTCCATGTTTTTTACTATCCTTGAATTCACCATCATATTTATTTCCATCAGAAAGGGTTAAAACCCCTTTTCCGTGTCTTTTCCCATCCTTCCATTTACCAACATATTTACTTCCATCAGGATAGGTATAAACTCCTTTTCCATGTTTTTTACTATCCTTGAATTCACCATCATATTTACTTCCACTAGAAAAGCTATAAACCCCTTTCCCGTGTCTTTTCCCGTCCTTCCATTTACCAACATATTTACTTCCATCAGGATAGGTTAAAACCCCTTTCCCGTATCTTTCACCATCCTTGAATTCACCATCATATTTACTTCCATCAGGATAGGTTAAAACCCCTTTTCCATATCTTTTACCATCCTTGAATTCACCATCATATTTACTTCCACTAGAAAAGCTATAAACCCCTTTCCCATGTCTTTTCCCGTCCTTCCATTTACCAACATATTTACTTCCATCAGGATAGGTATCAACCCCTTTTCCGTGTTGTTTACCATCCTCCCATTCACCATCATATTTACTTCCATCAGAAAGGGTATAAACCCCTTTCCCGTTTAGTAACCCATCCTTGAATTCACCATTATATTTACTTCCATCAGAAAAGGTAAAAACCCCTTTTCCATTTTCTTTACCATCCTTGAATTCACCATCATATTTACTTCCATGAGGATAGATAAAAACCCCTTGTCCGTTTTCTTTACCATCCTTGAATTCACCATTATATTTACTTCCATGAGGATAGGTTAAAACCCCTTTTCCGTTTGGTAATCCATCCTTCCATTCACCAACATACTTTCTTCCATCAGGACGGGTTTCAACCCCTTTTCCATTTGGTAAACCATCCTTGAATTCACCATCATATTTTCTTCCATCAGAAAGGGTTAAAACCCCTTTTCCATTCACACAATCCCCTTTGATACATTTTCCAAATGTGTTTATTGGAAAAGATAAACCAAACAATAATAAAGAAATGGTTATAATAAACTTTTTCATGTCTATCCCTTTCTATCAGGTTTATGTGATTTGTTTTTATGAAAACCCCTTTTTATTTGTAAAATTTACCATAAATCCATTCACCAACCTTTAGTTAATTGAATTTTCTTGCTGGTAAAAAAGCTAAGATCACTTCTCGTTTTGCTCGGACACCTTCTTTAGTTCGCTCCATGAGCCCCATATTTATCAATTTATTGACGTCTCGGGCCATGGTTTTTCTGGTTTTTTTAGCATAGACAGCAGCCATGCGTGTGCTGATTTCAGGTATCTTGGATATGTGTATTGATTCATCCGTTGAAAATGATAGATCTAATGCTAAACGCCTTTGACGGACAGCGGCCTCGGATGTTTGTTCCTTGAACATCTCATGAACATAATTGCGCCACACAATATCCCATTGTTGAAGACGTATAATATCTAACTGTTCTTTTAGTTGATCAACAAAGCCACTGGAAGCGTATTTTACAAAATCTGAAAGATTTCCCTCCGTTTTGGTGGTTTTGTCTAATTGCCTATGATATTCGGTGCGAGTTTGATTATAGAAATTGCTTAACAAATGAGCGGCAGGCGTTGGAATGCCAGCTTCCAACAAAATTTGAAATTCGATTAGTCTGGCCGTCCTGCCATTTCCATCACCGAAAGGATGAATCCAGACAAAGTAGATATGGGCAATAATGGCTTTTAATATGCCAAAGGTTATCCTGTTGTCTTCTGGAACTTGGAACTCATTTAACCATGAGCATAGTTTTTGAAGAAGGTATTCGCAGTCCTCCGCCGGTGCTGCACGGTAACCACCGACACCAACAGAATAGGTACGCACTTGACCAGGAACAATTGATTCGTCCAAAGACAGTTCCTGTAAGACAAGTTTGTTGTAATTCTTAATTTTATCCACTGATATCTCGGCCTTGTCACGAATCAAGATATCAGTTACAATTTTGTCGCATGCTGCAATGATATTATCAATTTCTTTTGCTAAATATTCTTTTGAGGGGGGCAGTTTTAATTTGCCCTCAAGATGTTTAATGACTTCAGCTTCTGTAAGCGTGTTGCCTTCTATGGCTGTGGTTGCTAAAACACCTTTGGCCAAATACACCATGTGTAATTGTTGTGCCACGGCAGGTCTGAGGGGGACCCCTGAAATATGTTCACATTTAGATTGTGCCTCACCCAATGAGATCCATGTTGCATGCTCGATTAATCTTAGATCGATTTGGAAGGTTCGCCATGAATGTGTCTTTTCATATGTCCTCATATATGTCCCTATATTAATAATTTTAATATCATTTTATATCAATTGGTTAGATAATATTATAAAGCAATTATGCCTTATTATATGTCCATATTAAATAGATGTCAATAATCACCCACCACGCCGAGAGAGATGTGGTTTGATGAAGCCCCCTCGAAGGGGCCTATTTCTTCCTTAGCACAAACTCGTAATAATCGGGAAACTTATTAACCCGGCGAAAATAGCCTCACCCCGTCATGCCGGACCTGATCCGGCATCCAGAGATTTTTGCTGCCACCTTCCTGGATTCCGGCCTACGCCGGAATGACGACAGTGAGGTATTTAACTGCCGAAGTAATATCGCCTCTTTTTTAAAGGATGGCAGTGAGCATTTTATAATTTCCCGAAGAAAAAACTGTTCATGTCCCGCCGAAACGGTCAAACCTTCTATGGCCGCACGGGGCATAGCCCGTGGTTTAATTAAAAGAAATTTAAGGTGGAATATCAACGATGAAATAATGCTAAGTGGTTAAAGTTCTGTTTTGGAGCGCTGCCCGCAGAACTAACCGGAGGCTACGGCAAAAATTGATTAACGAGCTAAAAGAACCGCGTTAAGTGTAGGGATCTTCAACTTGATCTTGAACGAAAACTCTCACAAATCAACAGATAGATAAAGGCAGGCGAAGATCTTGGCATCCGTTAATATATTCGGGATTAGACAGTATTCATTGGGCTGATGAGCGGTGTTGGAAATTGTTGACCAGACTGCGGCAGGCAACCCGACTCTGCGAAAAAATGCTGCCACAGTCCCTCCACCGATGCCCATGGGTTTGGCATCCTTCCCGGTGACTATCTTAATCGCCGCGGCCAGTTCCGTGACCACAGACGCTTCAGATGATGTAGCTTCTGTTGCTTCCTGTCGATAAACGGGGTCTATCTCAATTTGAAGTCCAAGTTCAGCACCAATCCCGGCAGTGATATCTTTTGCGGCCGTAAGAACCTCTTCCACCTTATATCGGGGAAGTATCCGGCAATCCATATAAAACACATTTTTACCCGGTATCGTATTTATATTCGGCACATTAGCCTCAACTTTCGTCGGCTCAAATGTGGATACAGGAGGAGAAAACAGTTCATCAGAAAAATCAAATTGTCCCTTGAGTCTCTCCAGGGCCACAATCATTTTTGCTGCGCCAAAAAGACTGTTTTTTCCTTTATTCGGTGTACTTCCATGGCATTGTTTTCCTGTTACAGTAAATTTTATCCAAAGCATGGATTTTTCGGCAACCTCAATCATGGTGCCTTCTTTGTTTCCCCCATCAGGGACAATTATCAGATCATGTTTTTTGAATAGCTCCATTTTATTTTTTAGAAGATAGCTAAGCCCATACTGGCTGCCTGTTTCCTCATCTGCTACAATGGCCAGACCCACATGTCTCCCGAATTTCAGCCCCATTTGAAGGATAGCTTTCATTCCCAAATATGAACTTATAAATCCATGTTGATTGTCTTCGACGCCCCTGCCGATAATACGATCACCATCCACCTTAATTTTATATGGATCACTTTCCCAAAGGGAAAGGTCACCGGGCGGGACGATATCCGCATGACTAAGCACCCAGACAGTTTGATCTGTCTCCTCGCCATCCCATCTAACAATCAGGCTCGGACGGTATCCATCCTCTGCTCTATCATCAGGGGCATTTATCTCTTCCATGACATCAGGATTCATTGTTTCAAGAAGCTCTTTTACAAATCTGACTTTTGTGTGTTCACCCAAACCCCCATTATCCGGCCCCAGGGCCACCCTCGATGTCAGTGCTGCCTGAAGTTCAATGATTTCGTCTTTGTAAGTATCTATGTGTTTGAAAACCTTTTCCAGTTCTGCCATTAAGCATTTCCTCCTTTTCACACGCTTTGCCGGTTGCCTGGTTCATACAGTTTTTAATATGATTACAGGATCCGTAGAAGACACATTCTCTTAATCCAATCCGGAGAGCTGTGCAATCTCCTTCATTATTTCATCAATAAATATATCTGTAGATATCCCTGAGCAGGTATAAACAGGTTTACCAAAATTGATCTGAACCAGGGTCCGCCACCCTTTATCAGTGTAATTAATCCCTACTGGAATAAATGCGATAGGAACACGTGAAATGATATGTCTCACAACCCCAATATGTCCGGGACCCATTTTATCCCTGTAATACGTCCCCTCTGGAAAAACCACAATGCCCTCCCCTTTTTTTAATAATTCAACCATTGCTTTAAGGGAGTTACGACTTTCAAGAGGACGTTTTCGATTCAGAGGTATTCCCCCTAATGAACTTATATACCAATTGCTTAAAGGGTTCCTGAAAAGTTCATGTTTTGCGATGTAATAAAGAGATCTCGGGCTGGCCAAGCTCAAGAGAGGAATATCTACCCACCGCTGGTGTTTTGGCAACAAGATAAAAGGTTTTTTCTCAGGCAGATTTTCTGTCCCGTTTCTTTTTAAGCAAAAAAATGGAAACAGCAATATCCTTCCCGCATTTTTCGTGCCCCACAGAACCCGGTTATTTCTTCCTTTCATGAGTAACCTCAAATGGAATCAAGTCCTCCAACATAGGGTTTGAGCGCCTCGGGAACTGCTACACTACCATCTGCCTGCTGGTAGTTTTCCAAAATTGCCACAAGAGTCCTTCCTACAGCGAGACCGGAACCATTTAAGGTGTGAACAAACCCGGTTCCACTCCCTTTTCCTTTCCTGAACCGAATTCCGGCCCGCCTGGCCTGAAAATCGATAAAGTTACTGCAGGATGATATTTCCCTATAGAGTTTTTGACTTGGAAGCCATACCTCCAGATCATATGTTTTTGCTGAAGAAAACCCAAGATCCCCTGTACACAAAGAAACTTTCTGGTAAGGAAGTTCTAAACGTCTCAAGATTTCCTCTGCGTTCCGTGTAAGTTTTTCCAGTTCCTCATAGGATTCTTCGGGTCTTGTGAACTTGACAAGTTCTACCTTGTTAAACTGATGCTGCCGGATAAGACCACGGGTATCTTTGCCATAAGAGCCTGCTTCAGAACGAAAACATGGGGTATATGCCACATAATATATAGGAAGATTTTCCTCAGCAAGGATCTCTTCACGATGAATATTTGTGACAGGTACCTCTGCCGTGGGAATCAGATAAAAGTCCCATCCTTTGATTTTGAAAAGGTCTTCTTCAAATTTTGGTAACTGGCCAGTCCCTGTCATGCTGGCAGAATTTACAATGAAGGGAGGCAGGACTTCGGTATAACCATGTTCTTCCGTATGGATATCAATCATGAAGTTAATAAGCGCTCTTTCGAGTTTAGCTCCTGCACCCTTATAAAGAGCAAACCGTGCACCGGTAATTTTGGCAGCAGAAGCAAAATCGAGGATACCAAGCTTTTCCCCTATCTCCCAGTGAGGAAGAGGATCAAAATTCATTTCACGGATCTCTCCCCATTTTTGGATCACAGGGTTGTCGTTTTCATCCTTTCCAATGACCACTGATTCGTGAGGTATGTTCGGGATAACCATGAGTAAGTTGTTCAATTCATCAACTACTTCAGGAAGATTCTTCTCTTTTTCTTTTATGTCCTTTGATAACCCTTTCATTTCAGCAATTATCGAAGATGCATCTTCACCGTTCTTTTTCATTGCTGCGATTTCATCGCTAACACTGTTACGTCTGTGGCGAAGCTCCTCAAGGACTGTTAATTTCTTACGCCTTTCCTGATCTAAAATTTCAAATCGAGAAATATCCAGATCGTACGCCCTGTTTTTGAGCGTCTCCTTGATAGTTCCCAAATTTGATCGGACAAACTTGATATCATGCATAGTATTCTCCCTTATACGCACCTGAACCTGAGCATTTACGTTTTTATTACATTATATGCAGATGATGGTCAAAATTTTTTTGGCTTTTTATCTTGCAGTTTACTTTAGCCCATGTTAGATAAGCGATCAATCCGAATCACAATCAGGATAAACCCTAACGTTGCAAAAGTCTATAATACCCGGTCTTTAAGCCCAGTTTGCCATGTTATTTATGCAACTATAGGGTAAAGGTTGATAGACGCTTACACTAATTGCTCAAATGAACATGAGAAAATCCAAGTCGGAAAAAAATTCAAATATTATATGGACGTTCTTCAGCTCGGTCAGGCTCACCATAGTGATCTTGATTATCCTCGCTGTTGTGTCCATTTCAGGAACTCTTATCCCCCAGAAAGAAGGTGCCATAGAATTTGCCAGGGACCTCAGCCCTGAATTATTTCGCCTTTTCAACTTCCTGGATCTGTTTGATATGTATCACGCCGTCTGGTTCAGGCTCCTGATAGGATGCCTTGTCTTGAATCTCGTTATCTGTTCTATTAATCGATTTTCCAGTACCTGGAAACGTTTCAGTACAATACCAAAACCCGATCGGAGCAAACCCTTTGAGAATTTACCACCTCAACAGTCTTTTCTAACACAAGGGAAAATAACTGAAACAGCCGACAGTATAAGCCATTTTTTAGAAAAAGGTTACAGAAAAAAACAAAAAAAAGAAGCTTCGGATAGACATTATTTCTACGGGGAAAAAGGGCGTTATTCACACTTCGGTGTCTATCTCATCCATGCAAGCGTGCTCATTATCCTGATTGGCGCCCTGGTGGGATCTTTTTCAGGTTTTGATTCATATATGAGCATTACAGAAGGAGAAAAGGCAAATACTGTGACCCTAAGAAAAGACAGGTCTCCGTTAAAGCTTGGGTTTGATGTTCGCTGCGACAAGTTCATCGTAGATTTCTATAAAAACGGATCCCCTAAGGAGTACCGGTCAGAGCTTAGCTTCTTTATAGATGGTAAACAGGTTGAAAAAGGAAGTCTTATGGTCAATCACCCGGTTCGGTTTAAGGGTATAACTTTTTTTCAGTCCAGCTATAAGACAGTACCAGGGAAAAAAGTCCATCTCAAGATTGTTCGACATGGAAATGGACACAAAACCAATACCATCGATGCTGAAATAGGGAACATATTGAAATTACCCGGAAATGAAGGATATTTTCAAGTTGAGAAAGTTAACGTAAACCTTAGAGGGATGATGGGGCCCGCAGCTCTGATCCAGATACAGCCAAATAAGGGAGAGAAAATACACTTCTGGGTGTTTCAAAATGAGGAAATATTGCGGAAACAATTCCCTCCGAGGATGTTTCAATCACCCATATTGGATTCCTCCGCATTTAAACCATACACCTTCTTTTTAGGGGGACTGGAAGGTAGATATTCTACTGGATTGCAGGTTAACAAGGATCCCGGGGTACCTATTGTGTGGTTAGGCTTTTTCATCATGACAGCTGGTTTTTTTGTCGCCTTTTTCACATCCCACAGAAGGTTCTGGATACGGTTGTCAAAAGAGAAACAAGGAATTAAAATCAACGTGGCAGGAACTGCCGACAAAAACCGGGTTGGGCTTGAAAGGGAACTGAAACAAATAGCAACTAACCTGGAAAAATTCATCAATGAAAAAGGATAAAAAGTATGTTTAATTCCATTATCCTGAGCTATATAACCTTTGTCTACTTTGGAGCATTTATGCTTTACCTCCTGATGATGGTTACCGGCAAGGAATTCCTGGGCCGTCTCGCCACATTCGCTGCAGCCGGAGGGCTGATTGCTCATACTATTGCCATTATTTTGAGGTGGGTCGAATCTTACAGGTTAGGTATCGGACATGCCCCTCTTTCAAACTTTTATGAATCTTTGATATTTTTTGCCTGGACCATCATTCTTTTATATCTAATAGTTGAATGGCGAACAAAAAACAGAACAATCGGTGCCTTTGCTATGCCATTAGCATTCCTGGCCATGGCTTATGCCTCCTTTTCTCCCAATATCAGCAGCCGTATCCAGCCGCTAATCCCGGCCCTTCAAAGTAACTGGCTTATCAGCCATGTCATTACCTGTTTTGTCGGATACGCTGCATTTGGCCTCTCTTTTGGCCTGAGTATTATGTATCTTATTAAGCGGTTGGATACTCAAGACAGAAATAACACCTTCCTGAAGCTGATTCCAAGGCCGGTCATCCTCGAAGACCTGAACTATCAAATGGTAGTCACAGGTTTCATTATGTTGACCCTGGGAATTATCACAGGTTCTGTTTGGGCCCAGTCTGCCTGGGGAAGCTATTGGAGTTGGGATCCAAAAGAGACATGGTCTCTCATAACCTGGTTTGTGTATGCCTCTATAATCCATTCACGTATGGTAAAGGGGTGGAGGGGAAAAAGGATTGCTATCCTTTGCTTCATAGGATTCGCTTGTGTCCTGTTTACATATTTTGGCGTTAATTACCTCGCCGGTCTGCACAGTTATGCAAAAACATAAGCAGATTCCGTCCGCTAATAAATTCCATGTCCCTGAATTCGTTGTCTTCATCATAAATAAGCTGGAAACCGCAGGCCACCAGGCCTATATTGTTGGTGGTGCAGTCAGAGACTTCTGCCTTGAAAGACCCATATTAGACTGGGATATTGCCACATCTGCCCCTTCAAAAGACATTAGAGGGATCTTTCACGATACAAATCATTTTGCCCTCAAACACGATACAGTGACACTTGTTGATTCAGGTCATCATTTTGAAGTAACCACTTTCAGAGGAGACAGAAACAGTCTTCACAAAGATCTTGCACACCGTGACTTTACGTTTAACGCCATGTCCTTTAATATGAGCACGGGTGAAATCATTGATCCCAACGGAGGGGAGCAGGATATTGCGCGAAAACTTGTCAGGACAGTTGGTTCACCCAGGGCTCGTTTTCGGGAAGACCCTCTTCGTCTTCTTCGTGCTGTCAGATTCGCAACTGAACTCGGATTTAAAATCCATGGAAAAACCTTTAAGGGCCTTATTAATCCAGCCCCATCACTCGACTCGGTTTCACCTGAACGAATAAGGGAAGAATTGATAAGAATCTTAATGAGTCCAAAACCATCCACAGGATTCAACCTGTTGGTCAGGACCGGCCTACTCAGGCAATTCCTTCCTGAACTTCTTGAAGGCTACCGAAAAAGGCAGAATGCCTGTCACAGGTTCACGATTTTTAAGCATATTATACAAACCGTTGAAATGGTAAAACCGACGCTGATCCTGAGGCTCACAGCCCTCCTTCACGATGTTGCCAAACCCCGTGTAAGAAAGAAAGTTGATGGGAAATGGATCTTCCACGGCCATGAAAACACAAGTTCCATTCTTGCCGGGGAGATTATGCACCGTCTCAAATTCAGCAGGAATATCATCAATAAAGTGACAAACCTCATTAGAAATCACATGGTCGGCTACGATTCCAGTTGGAGTGACGCCGCTGTAAGACGCTTGATTCGCCGCGCAGGACCTGAAGATATCATGGATCTCATTGCCCTCCATCGAGCAGATATCCTTGCACACGGCTTTCTCCCGTCCAGCGTATCGAAGAGACAGAAATTTTCTTCCGGCATGAATAAGCCGGACAAATTGAATCTCCTGTACGAGCTTGAACAAAGGGTAAAAGACCAGATTAATTCTGCAATGCCAACCAGGACACGAGACCTTGCTATAGACGGTAATATGGTAATGGAAATTCTTGGACTCTCACCAGGGCCGGAAGTTGGAAATATCCTAAGCTGTCTAATGGAAAAAATCATTGATCATCCTTTATTGAACAATAAAAAACAACTTACCGCCATTTTGGAAAACCGACCTGAAATTGGTTTATCCCCTTGACCATTTAATATGTATTATCTATACTTCCCTGATTCGGATAAATTGGAAAAGTTAAAAGTAAACTAAAATTTAAAACTTATCGGCCTTCCACGCCTGTTGAAGGTCTGGATTCTAATGTTAATACCCATGAAAAAAATAAAATCCGTGCCTGTGTTCTCCTGTGTCAAAGCATTTTTCATTGTATTTCTCCTGGCAGTTTTTGCCGCCTGTGTAACCAATACATCTAACATCAAACCGGAAAAACGACTACCGGCAGAAAAAGTTTCCGTAAAAGAACCAGAGCCGGAACAACCACCGATTAAGCCTGAGAAAAAAATTATACCTGAGGAGAAAATTGCTGCGCCAACACCTCTTAAGAAACTACATAAAGATAAACCTCTACCCCCCGCTTCGCTAACCATAGAAAAATCAGATCAGGAGAAGCTTGATTCAGCCCTGGAATTATGTCATGCCTCAAACGACTATTGGGAACAAGGAAACCTGGAAAATGCCATCGAAACTCTTGATCAGGCCTATTCTCTCATACTGAAAGTTAACGGGAATGCCGCAAACCCGGAGATTTTTCAGCAAAAAGAAGATATTCGTTTCACCATTTCAAAAAGGATAATAGAAGTTTACGCCTCCAGGATCAGCATAGCAAACGGGCATCGTAACGCTATTCCAATGGTAATGAATCGCCATGTTCAAAAGGCGCTTAATCTATTTAAAGGCAGGGAAAGAAAATTTTTCCTTAATGCCTATGCCCGATCAGGAAAATACCGCCCTGACATCTTAAAATCACTCAAGGAAGCAGGACTTCCGCAAGAACTATCATGGCTCCCCCTAATTGAAAGCGGTTTTAAAGTAAGGGCCTTTTCCAGGGCAAGAGCTCTTGGGATGTGGCAGTTTATAGCCTCGACAGGATACAAATTCGGTCTAAAAAGAGATATGTGGATAGATGAAAGAATGGATCCGAAAAAATCCACAAAGGCCGCTATCGCCTACTTGAAAGAGCTTCATAGAATCTTTGGGGATTGGACAACCGCTCTTGCTGCCTACAATTGCGGAGAGGGGTCCGTACTAAGACGTATCCGCACTCAAAAGATTAACTACCTTGATAACTTCTGGGACCTTTACCAAAAACTACCCTCAGAGACAGCCTTTTATGTCCCAAAATTTCTTGCTGTGTTACAGATTATTAATGACCCTGAAGGTCACGGAATTACACTGCCCCCATTAGAAAAGGAAATTGAAACGGATACGGTTACAATTAACAGGCAAATTCACCTGAAAACAATGTCCAAATATCTCGGTGTATCCTATGGGGTTTTGAAAAATCTGAACCCGGAATTGAGACATAATTCCACCCCAAATAAATCCTATGCCTTTAAGGTACCCAAAGGTAATGGCGAATTGCTCCTCTCAAAATTAGGCCAAATACCCGTTTGGCGTCCTCCAGTTTCGACTTACGTAAGGCACAAAGTAAGAAATGGTGAGTCTTTATCCAAAATTGCCAGTAGATATAAGACAACTGTAAGGGCAATAATGGAACTTAACCGGCTGAAAAGTAGACGCTATATTAAAGCGGGCTGGAAACTCAAGATCCCTACTAAAAAAGCATATAAATATGTTAAGAAGACTCCAAAACCTGTCCTTTATTCAAAAACAAAAGGAAAACGCACAGAATATGTGGTCAAAAGCGGGGATTCACTCTGGAAGATTGCTAAACGGTTTGGAACTACGACCAGGGCCATAAAGTCATTGAATCAACTCAGTAATAACCGGCTCCGAATAGGACAGGTCCTTCTGCTCTCTAAGGCATCTACCATCAGAAAAGGTATGAAAACAAAGAATTATAAGGTCTCAGAAGGTGATTCACCGGGGAAAATTGCCAAAAGACACAAGATGAAACTCTCCGAACTACTCAGGATAAATAATCTGACTCATCAGAGCACTATTTTCCCCAATCAGAGATTACTTGTTAAGGCCAGATGAATAAGCCTGAGTTACAACCCCCCTATAATATCAAACAGTTCTTCGAGATGACTGATTGTATATCCCGGCTCAGGGTCCCCGGGTTTCATAATTGTTGTTCCATTATTATTCAGCAGGACTGAAGGGGCTCCTGCCCTCTTCCCTGCAATTACATCAAAACGAAAATCCCCTACCATTAATAACTCATCAGGCATCAAACCCATTTGCCTTGCCGCCTCAAGAACACCATCCGGATGGGGCTTGGGCGGGGAAAATTCACGAGTAATAATGGCCGCAAAATCATCGATTTTGATACACTTAAATTTCTGCATGGCCTTTTCCACTGAAATAAGACTGTTCCTGGTCAGGATACCAAGAGCAATACCCTTATTTTTAAGCACAGAGAGGCATTTTTCCGACCCCTTATTTGGAAACGAATTTTCTGCCGCTATCTCTTCTTTCTTTTCCAGAATCTTCGTTAGCTTAGCCTGATGTTCGGGAGGCTGTGTCTCTATGTATTCGAGTATCGGTTTATCCACAGGGCACCCTAACTCTCTTTTTATAGCAGGGAAATCAAGGGCATCAGGGAAAGTCAACGTACCATCAAAATCAAATAAAACACCCTTTATATTCATTTCAAATAACCCATACTCATGCCCGGGCACATCTCGCCTTTTTCAATATTTGTCAGTTTTACTTCACAGCCCTTTGTCTCCAGTTCTTTTTTCATGAAATCGACCATAGTCTGATTTAGTTTGCCTTCGGCAAAACCTTCATAGCGCTGATGTGTGTTAATCAATAATACTTTCTCCATAATATTCTCCTTTAACTAAAGTGTTTTCAAGTTCATTCAATACTCACTTTTCCTATTGACAAACACCTAACACAATGCGAAATTATTCGCAAGGTAAAAATTGAAGACGCGACACATTTAGATCTATATGATATTGATAAGTATATAGATCCAGCCGTTAACAAGCTTAACATATTTTACACAAAATATCTGAACTGAGGGACTTAGGACCGTTCTCAATCCCACCTAACGGCGGGACCACAGTCCGCAATCAAACAGAGGACTTATTCATGAAAGATAATAAACATGTATTGCCTGAGGATTCGGGTAGATCATAAAGGTTTGACAGCTTCAATATATGCTGAAACAACGTAATCTCCTGCATTACTGCCTGGTACCCATGCATTGATCATATCCCTGCTTTCATTTTTTGGTGTAATTTTAATCTCCTTAAATCCTGCCTTCTCAAGCAATTCCCTGGTATCATCAATTAGTGCGGCTCCTCCGACACATGCTGATACTGCTTTCAGATCATTTTTAATCGCCTCCGGCAATGGGGATGTCGCAAGAATATCAGAAATACTAAATCTTCCTCCCGGTTTAAGTACTCTAAATACATCTTTATAAACACTCTGTTTGTCAGGGGAGAGATTGATTACACAATTGGACATGATAATATCCGCGCTGTTATCAGCAACGGGCAGGTGCTCGATCTCCCCTAACCTGAATTCCACATTCTCAGTTTCTGTGTCTTGGGCACTCTTTCTGGCTCTGCTGATCATGTCAGGCGTCATATCAACGCCAATCACTTTACCGGTCTTTCCGACCTCATTAGCAGCGAGAAAGCAATCAAACCCGCCACCGCTGCCCAGGTCCACCACAGTCTCCCCGGCTTGCAAAGACGCCAATGCCACAGGATTACCGCATCCAAGACCCATATTCGCCCCTTCGGGTGTTCTTTCAAAATCATTTTCCGTATACCCCATTGCTTTTGACATCTGGTCAGATGTAGGCTCTGGTGTTCCACAACATGGACCTGACGAGCCTTCCATATCTGATATTCCCTGTTCGCCGCAGCATGGTAACGAAGGGCTTAATCCTGATGCTTTTGTTTCGAGTCTTGCTACTTTTCCGTAATTATCTCGAACTGCCTTCTTAATCTCTTCTTTGTCGTTTGCTTTCATTCTGATCTCCTTTGTAATAAATATTATCATGTACATATGCACTTAAATGCATATATATGATTAAAAAAATGTCTGGTACTATTTACAACAGTCAGGGCAGCACTCTTTCATGCATTTGTTTATTGTTTCTGTAATATCTACCAGTTTTTCCAGAAAGGGTTGACCATTAATACTATAGAATACATGACGATTCACTTTTTCGCTTATCAAGATACCGGCCTCTTGCATAAGATTCAAATGTCTGGATATAACCGACCGGTCCTGAGGCATATTTTCAGCAATGCTCCCGATATCGGACCGACCATTCAGCATGAGGACCTTTAATATCTGAACTCGAACCGGTTCACTCAAAGTTTTAAATAATTTTGAATCAAATGCCTCAACCAGTTCTTCTAAAATTTCATTTTTATATTGTGTCATTATCGTTCCCATTACCATACATTAATGCACATGAATGCATATGTCAAGCCTTAAAAACAAAAATGCAAACGAAGAATTGAGAGTTGAGACCTTTGAAAAGTGTTCAATTTTGTTTAAGGTCAAGAAAGGTTCACACCTCCACCTGACACGGCAGAGATTAATTCAATGGCCTCAGACTTCACCCAACCTCTTTTCTTATCCGGCAAATGAACCAGAGACCATTTACCCTCTGATCTCTCATGATGCACAATGGCCCCTTCATGGAGCTTAAAGAGTACGGTATCCCGAACATCCGGGCCGGATAGAATGCTTGCTTCCTGCTTGAGAACAATGGCACGGTCATCAAACTTTGTCTGGTACCATTTCAAACCAAAAGATGTCCCACCAATGAACCAGAAGATCAGTAGTATAAAAAAAAGATAGTAGGTCCATTCCGTTCGGAGAAATAGTCTTAGGAAAAGAATTCCCCAGAACAAGATATTCAAGAAAGCAAAACCCAGGAACAGCTCGGTCATGCTGAGGGAATCCAACCAGAAAAATGCTGTCCGAAAAATATCATGGGATTGGGCAATTGCATCATGCACCTGATCCCGGGCATGGGAAAGATTGAAGTTCAGGTCGGCATCTCTTGGTATGAGAAGATATGCCCTTTCATAGTTCAGAATGGCCGGACCGAGTTGTTCCGTTTTAAAATATGCATTACCGAGATTGTAATACAAGTGTCCGCCCTGATGTCCAGACCGGATTAACTTCTCATATTCCTTAATGGCCTTGTGAAAATCCCCTTGCCTGTATGCTTGATTGGCCTTGAAAAAATTCTCCTCCCATTCATTTGTCCGGGCTTCTGAATCATGGCTCAAGAAAACAGCCATTAAAAAGATAAAAATGGAAATAAACTGTCTCATCGGATCTCCTTTTCCATCTGCCTGATTAGTTCAGGTATATCTTGTCCGGTCTTACAGCTGTCATAGCCCTTGCCGGTGTAAACGGCATCTTCGAGGGTTTGAATAACAGCTTTTACTTTACCGGTCGTTTCAGAGCTGACACCCTTTGATTCCATGATCTCTACCGCCTCCTCCGTGGTTAAAGAACCAAGGGATAGACCAAATCTATTATTGAAGTAGTCGGTAATGAGTGAAATCAAATCATTGGAACTGAGATTACTCTGCCGGCACTGTCGAATAAAACCCTTAGCTGCCCTCTTGGCCTTTGTCGCAGCGAGGGAGGCTGTCGATTTTCTTCCAATTCTAAGACCATATAAAGTTCCGCCATAAACAAGAAGCGGCAACAGAAGGGTCACCCAGAAAAGCACACCTCCGGGTCGCATCCGTGAACCGGTAGTCAGGTCTTTAATAGAGGCATGGACAGGGAGGATGTCACGGCCAATTTCTTTGACCGTCTTTTTGACAGTCCCTTCGGTCGTCTGTCCTTTCTCAAGATCTGAGGGTGCCCGGGCCTGAACCGCCTTCCCCGGCAGCACGGTAAAGGAGTGAGGCCGGCTCTTTATGGTGCGGTACTTATGCTTTTCCGTATCAAAAAAAATGACCGGTAGAGCAGGGATCAGGTATTGTCCTTCCGTTTCAGGGACTATGGCCCATTTCATTGTCTTGACGCCTGTCGCACCTTTGGAACCGGTTTTCTCTTCTAAAACCGGTTGGTCAGCATAAACTTTGATCTGATTCAAGGCGGGCATCTTAAGGTCCGGCATGCGTTTAATATTTCCCTTACCTCTTAAACAGGCCGTCAATGTCGCAGATTCCCCTGTCTTTACCTGCGAAGGCTCCAACCTGGATTCTATCTCAAAAACCCCTACCAATCCGCTGAAACCGGCAGGTCTTCCCTCATCGGGAAGCGAAATAACCTCCAGCTGCAGGGATTCGCTGTTCAGGGTTATGGGGCGACTTGAAGACATGGGAAAAAATGGGTCGTCAAAAAAGCTTCCCGGTGATTGCCTTCGGGATTCAAAAACGGCCATGTTCATTCTTGAAGGCCTGATAGCATAAATTCCCTCTTCAGAGGCGATCAGAGAATATCGCACCTCTAAGATTTTGTACGGTTTCTTGTCATAAACACCCTGGTATTCAACAGGTTTTCCTAATTGTTTAAAGGTCAATTTTTTTGTTTCCGGAAGATTCAGGGAAAGTTCCCCAATCCTTTTCTGAAAATAGAGCTTAAGTGAATATATGGTTTCCTCTTCCACATAGATTTTCCCGGATGAAAGCCCCGCTTTGAGAAAGAAGGGGCCTCGATTAACGCCTGAAGAGCGGACAGGTTTTATGATCTTCAATGTCTCAGTATTACTCCGGAAGGTCTTGTCCTTTACTTTTACCTCTGCCGGCCCTATCTTGAAGCTCCCTGTTTTTTTGGGCTGAAGAAGATATGTATAATTAATTCCAGAGTTCACCTTTCCGTTAATAATCTCAACGCAACTTGAAGTCCCTGCTCGTGTTACTTTGAAGGATTCCAGGCCTTTCAGAACAGGCAGTGAATCGCTCTTCCGAACCCCGGACAACTTCACGAGCATTGTTATGGAATCCATTGGGGTGGCTTCGTTTCTATCCAGCCTCAGAGTAATGGATATATCGGCATTAGCCGGACAGGGTGATATTAGAAACAAAAAGATTACTACAAGAAATATGGTGGCCCTCTTCATCCTACCAGTCCTTTCCGGATGGAACGTGTTTTTTGTCTTTAGATACCTGGAAACGCAGGAACCGGGAGCGGTCTTCCCTGAGATTCTCCAGCAATGCCTCGGCCTTTTTCCTGTCAAGCGTATCCCCTGCGGGATCCGTGGACTGGTCATCTTCCTGCTCTCCCTGCATTTCCCGGATTGGTTTCAGCTCCCCTGAAAAGTCTTTGGTTTCCTGTTTTTCGGCCTTTTGGCCCCCGTCTCTTCGGTCGTCGTTCTTCTTCCCGGATTTTGGCCAGTCTTTTTTGTCCTTTTCATGGGGCGATTTTCGATCCGAGCCCTTTTTGGAAGATGATTCTTTTTTGTCCTTTTTCCCGGTCTCAGATTGTTTCTTTTTGTCTTTCTTTTGATCCTGTTTGTCTTGATCTTTTTTCTTTTTCAGCTTTTCCATTTCTCTCAGGGAGAGTTCAAGATTATACCTCGCATCCTCACTCTCCGGATTACACATGATTGCCTGCCTGTATTTCTCTATTGCCGCCTTGAAATCGCCATGTTTAAAAGAGGTATTGCCCAGATTGTAAAAGGCCCTGAACTGCACCTGCTCATCTTCTGATCTTCTCAAAACGCTGGAAAAGGCTGCCCCGGCCCCCTGAAAATCCGAATTCTGATATGCGGCACATCCCCTGTTGTACCGATAGCGTATGTCTTTTGGCTTATCCATATCTTTTTGGGCATAGGCCTTCTCAGCCTCGGAAAAGCGGCCCTGATTGTAAAGTTCGTCAGGATTTTCGGTGGCAACGGCCTGGGATGAAATAATCAGCCCATAGATAAGTGTAAAAATAAATATGTTAGTCTGTTTTTTCATACGTATTTTGAGATATTAACCTGGCAATTAGATAGTCTAACTCCGTCATGCCGGACTTGATCCGGCATCCAGTACCCTCCTGGATTCCGGCTTTCGCCGGAATGACAATATTGAGGTATTTAATTGCCGGAGTAATACTTGATTTCTCAGTTCGTTTAATTTTTCGTAAAACAGTAATCCATTGCAGGAGTAAGGCATTTTTCAAGGATCCATACCTGGCACAAAAGGTTTTCAGGTTACCGATTTACGCTCAACAACCAATCCCTCCAGAATCAAAAACAATAAAGCGGCCATCAGGAAAAAAGTGAACCGTTCTTCATAGACCTTTATCTTCCCGCTCTTAAGTTCCTGGGCCTCCGTCCTGGCTTTAATCCCGTTGAAATACAGGATATCAAGATCCAGGTCACCAGCCACAGACCTCACATATGTTCCCTGGGCCGCGGAAACAATATCCCTAAGGCTTTCCTCCTCGAGTCTGGACAGAACCAACTTGCCTTTTTGATCTTTCTTAAACCCGCCTTTCCCATCGCGGGACGGTATAGGTCCTCCCGAGATTTCCCCCATGCCAAACACAAAAATCTTGACATTTTTTTCAGCGGCCTTTCGGGCCGCCTTAAGCCCAAGGTTCTCATTGTCCTCCCCATCCGTAATGAGAATAATCACCCTGTCGGTTTCGGATTTGTAATCAAAGGCGGAAAGGCCGGTTTCAATGGCCGCGCCCAAGTCCGTGCCAGGTACCGGGATCAGGTCCGGCCGGAGCACATTAATGAACATCTGAAGTGCGCCATAGTCTAAAGTCAAAGGGCAATGGATAAATGCAGCTCCTGAAAAGGCCACCAGTCCAACGCGGTCCCCCTGGACCACGCGCAGAAAATCGAATATCTCGCGCCTGGCCCTCTCAAGCCGGTTTGGTTCAACATCTTCCACCAGCATGCTTGGCGAAACATCCACGAGAATCATTATGTCCACCCCTTTTTGGGTAACCTCCTGGTAATGACTCCCCCAGCGTGGCCCTGATAGAGCAAAGATCATCAGGCCTAAGCCGCTCAGCAGGAAAAAGCCTTTCAGAAATGCCCTTCCTTTCCGGCTTTCTCCTGTCAGCCGGGCCAAGAGGTTCGAATCGGCAAGACGTTCGACAGCCTTTTTCCTCTGTCTGCCGTAAACCACAAGAACAAAGGCCGCAATAGGCACAAGCCAAAGAAAATTCAATATCCAGAAACGGGCAAATGTCATGGAATCATCCTTAAGACAACAGCCTTTAAAAAGATTTCCAGGCCCAAAAAGATGAGCGCCGGGATTAGAAAATACGGGTAAAGCTCTTTGAAATGGAAAAATTCCTTTACCTTGACCTCGGTTTTTTCTTCCTTGTCTATAATATCGTAGATTTCCGACAGCCGTTCGCTGTCAGCTGCCCTGAAATATTTTCCATGCCCGAGGCTTGCGACCTTTTTTAGAGTGACCTCATCCAGATCAACCCTCTGATGCACAATACGTGTACCGAAAAAGGTCTTGACTTCAAAGGGAGCAGGACCTTTTCCTCCGACTCCGACAGTGTAGATCTTTATTCCCAAAGCGCGCACAGCCTCTGCGGCAGCGTCCGGTGTAATATCACCGGCATTGTTTCTGCCGTCAGTTAGAAGGATCAGAATTCGGGAAGTGGCCTTCAGGTCTTTGAGCCTTTTGCCTCCGATAGCAATAGCAGAGCCGATGGCCGTCCGGTCTCCTGCCATACCTATCTCCATCTTCTCCACGAGACTTAAAAGGAGGCCCTTGTCCATGGTCAGAGGGGATTGGGTAAAAGCCTCTTCCCCGAAAACCACCAGGCCTATCCTGTCCGTTTCCCGTTTCCGGATGAACTCACTGACCACCTTCTTGACTGCCGTAAGCCGGGAGACAGGGTCATTATCCAGCGTAAAGTCCAATGCCCGCATGGAACCTGAAGTATCTAAGCACAGCATAATATCCACACCCGAAGAACGGATCTCCCGTGACAAGTTGTAGAACTGGGGCCGGGCAATAGCCAGGACCAGAAGAATCAGGCAGATCGTCCTGATGAAGACAGGGACCATTGCCAGAAAACGGTTTCTCTTCCCGGCCAGACGTGCCACGTGGGAAGTCATTGAATATGTGATACTAACCGGCTTTTTCAATAGAGA
>Ga0233412_10000599_pt1 | contig 20520 bp, 23 predicted proteins | sample Na_anoxic_4_MG_FD_180667 | JGI IMG/M metagenome (GOLD analysis project Ga0233412, IMG submission 180667) | Seawater microbial communities from Saanich Inlet, British Columbia, Canada - Na_anoxic_4_MG | ecosystem: Environmental > Aquatic > Marine > Inlet | place: Canada: British Columbia...
GTAATGCTTGGCGTACTAGGAACTGTAACGGTCACTTCTTGATCTACATAATATATATCAATAAGTCCAGATGGCACACTAGGAGGACCTTCTTCATACTGGTCCGTAACGTAAGTACACACATATGCAGTAGTAATTTTATCTGAATCAGCTGGATCAGTATGCTCATCCTTTGTACTTGGCGTACCAATACCTGGTGCGCTAACCGGAGGTGGAACCCCAAGACGGCGTGTAGTATTAGGGAACGGTGCTACTCCAGTATTTAGTGAGGCATATGTCATCTCTGGAACTGCCCCACCACTAAGGTAAGTTCTGTTCTCAGTAGTCCCTGGTACTGCCCCTTGTACTACGCTATGCTCGTCGTTATCCTCAAACCATAAAGTACCAGCCCCATTAGGAAACCCATATAAACTTTTAGCAACAGCTGAAACTGTGCTACTCCCTGATGCTAACGGGGATTTTAACGGGTTTATTTTACCTGAGGTAAGGTCTATATTTGAGGCTATCTGTGCATACCCGCCCTGCAACTCTTTAGGATCTAACTTTGGGGATATACCTTTAAATAATTTAAATGATACCGAGGCCATTAGATGCCCCCGTATTGAACTGTGTGCGTTGTCCTAACGCCGCCTGTCTCACTTTTAGTTGTAATTACGTCTATAAGATCACGGTACTCATCCCTATGATATCCCGCTAAAGACCCATCAGTCCACGGCTTATTAGCCATAGCAAATAGCCTCATAAGTGCCCCATGCCTGAAAGCATCAGAATACTCATTAAATATATAATCTTCAATCCGTTTAGCAGTCGTAGACGGTTTAAGCACTACCAGCATATCTAGTGCCTTACCCGCTACCGGAGTAGGTGAAAGTCTTATTACCTTAGGGTTAATCATCCCATAATACTGGGTAGCCCCAGATGTATAATTAATCAGCTTCTCATAAGGTTTTCCCACGAGGATAGTGCCACCGTACTCAACTCTGATAATCTCAGATACGACCGCCCCTGATGGAGGCTCCATATCATATTCACTATTAGTCGTGGTTATTATAGTATCCTGCTCGAACTTCCAGCAACGAGTCCGCTCACAGAAATCTATCGCTATATTGCGAACTTCACGGATAGCTAGAGCATCAACTACCTCTGGAATATCTATTCGTAGTTCATCGGCTAAAGTTTCAAATGCTACCTGTGCCATTTACGATGCACCTCTGGCGGCTATTCCCGCATTATAATTATCTAAATAAACTTTAGCATTAGTTGTACTGCCAAAATCTGTATCCTTTGCAAACGCTCTATACACCATATAATCTGTCATAAGTGGTAAGAACTCATCTGGGAGCTCTAAAGTATCGCCAGTAGCAGATACCTCAATAGGTAAAGTCGAATATTTTAGCTCAAGCCTAGTTGTCGTATTTACATTTGGGTATACATAGAAAACATCTGGGGATACTAAATCATACACATATCTTTCAGCTGTTGCTTTAGAATTAACCGCTGCTGTATGCCAACTTGTACTAATAATCCCGAGTTCGTCCTCTGTACTTAATAGCGTGACCCTATTATCTGTATCATGCGTATTACGCATAACTTTAAGAAGCCTATGGAAGTTACTTATTCCTGATAAACTCTGCTCGCTACTACTGGCTACCGGAGTAAACGAAGCTATAGTTGTATTAGCAGTAGGGATCTGAGACACTATATCACGCTGTGCATCACTGAGCCATCGTAGCATCTCATTATCTGTCCAATGCTTAACGCTACCTGTATCATTAAGCAGGTCTCGTACACGACTGATAACTGCGCTAGCTAAGGCCATTACATAGCTTCCCAAGCCGCATCACGCTGCGCAGTAGTTATATCCTTACCATAATACTCTTTTAATGTATCAAGCCTAGGCAAGCCCCTAGCTGTCAGCGGGTTACTCTCCTTATCCATCATATCTTTAAGCGCTGCTATAAGCTCCGCGCTAGCCCCATCAATGGGTTCATCTACTACCGCTGTAATTTGTACAGGGGTAGGTTCAGGACGGGCTCCTATGAGCTCCGCTCCTGCTGCAAGTGCCGCATCAACAAGACTATCGTCAATATCAATAGGTCGCCTAGAGGGTATATATCCTCTTTCTACACCGTTGGTAAATCTAATACCTAATCTTGAAAATAATAATGCCATTATGCCACACCTTAAAAAATAGGGACAACACCAGAAAAGACCAGTGTTGTCGGTTTTCCACATCACCAATGAGGAAACTTGGTGGCCCCCGCTAAACCAATAGGGAGGGCCATTAGGGTTTTACGCCTGTACCTCACTAGATCTACCATCAACATAATACTCAACTACTAGGCGTGCTGCACCAGCAGTAGCCGTAGAGTTCATAGTAATATCAATAGTATCAGCCGCAGTATACTCATACCCTGTTAAGGTAAGAGCTGTGCGCCCAGTAGTTACTGCAACAGCAGTTGAAGTATAACGGTCGTCGTCACCACCATCACCTACATCTAGTGTAGCGCCTGTAGAGAAAGCAGTGTCAACTACGACAAAACCTCCTGTTACAACCGCACCATTAGGTAGGTCAATAGCAGCTTCAGCAGAACCATTAGTTAGCGAAGCAAACGTGAAATCCACATCTGCAGTAAGTGTAGTCTGACGACCAGCATCTTTAGTAATTGCCATGATAGTTCTCCATTAAATAGCAGTATCGACTGCGATTAGACCGAAGTCTTCAACGCCAGAATCGATGATTGAATGGAACTTAGGTTTCAACATACCCATAATCTTAGAGGTACTAATACCTTTCTGATTATTATAGTCGAAATCTTTCTCGTCCCAAGAAGGTTTGCCAAGGTCAGCCATAGCGAGAGCCTGAGCTCCACACATAAGAACTCGTTGACCCTTAACGCCCCAAGCACCTTCACCAGTATCAGCTGATGCTGCTGGAGTTAGTACGTGGCTATATTCATGAATCCACATACCGTCTACTAGCACAGAAGTTGAACCAGCAAAGAGCTCATTCTTAGATCCACGAACACCAGCGTTACGAACGTTAGCTAGGTAGTCTGAATCAAGTTTAAGTTTAGCCATACCCTGTGGAGACATAAAGACGTGGAAAACTTCCTCGCCGCCGCCTGCACGAATACCGCGGATAAACTTATCTTTAGCCTTAGCTTTCATCTCGACAAGCATAGCATAACTAGGAGTATCAGCTGCGCCTACTGCAGTAACATCGCCAGTTGAAAGTCCATTAGTCGCATCCCACTGGAAGTGACGATTAGCTGTAGGTGCGCTTACATCTGAAGCGAACTCAAGACTAGCAAGACTAGACCCTGAACGTGCTACGCCACTAGTAGTATAATTAAAACCAACGCCTGACATAGTCAAGAATGCCATCTGATCCATACGATCTGACAACCAATATGCTAATGCATCACGTGAGTTCTCACGGAAGTTAACGATAGTTTTCTGATCAGCCATACGACCTGTAGTACGATTCGCGTGACGGATTTGGTCAATGCGAATTACTTTATCGTATGCCTTGATCTGCTCTTCGTTACCTTCAAGTGTATTATCACCTACAGTACCGTCGCCTTCAAGATCAGTTAAAAGTGTGATGACCGCTTGGTCTCCACGCTCAGTTTTAGTAAGCTCACTAATACGCTGAACCATAGCATTAGAGCCTGATCCTGCAAATTTATTAATGAAAGAGTTATTACGTGCATATTTCCATAAGTCACGTGACCATACTTTCTTCTGTTCAGAAGTTAGTGCGGCAAAGTTAGTAAAAGCCATTTTGCTTTCTCCTATAAAGTTAAAATAAAAAACTAAGGATGGCGGCTCCTATTAACTGTAAATTTTACGCCCAAAATATATTTTACTTGCCCAGTATAACAAGAACTACTTTGGTAGTTAATCTAAAGAGGCTCGACTCTCCGTGCTTGCGAGGTGTTTAATAACACTACTATTACATTAAAGAATAGTAGTGTCAAGTACTATTTCACTTACCCTGGTACAAAATCCCCTCTGAGGTCATGGTACGTATCGGGTTCTTTATCTACGAATGCCGAAAACTGCGCGTCGTCCATAGACATAACGTCCGGTATGTTACTCTTCCCCGCAGAAGCTCCATTCATACCGCCTGCAGTAGGTGGTTGCTTAGCCGATGCCGCTACTTTTTCCGCGACCCTACTTTGTACAGTCTTTGGAGTAGCCCCACCTAACGCTACGGGAGCCACAGTTTGAAGCATAGTCTCGGCTGCCATCTGGATAGCATCTGATCTTGTATACCCTTGGTTAACATATCCGGCAAACATCACATTTGTTCTATCAACCAAATCTCCGTTAAAACCTGGGCTAGCCTCATCAAAAACATTATTCGATGCTACTAAACGTGCAGTAGCTGCATCAAAATCACGCTGCTCTTTAGCTTGATTTAACGTACTGTTTGACTGATACGCAACATCTGCTTGATACTGCTGCTTTTCAGCGTGTCTAATCTCCGCCCTAAGCGTACGAGCTTGTTCCTTATCTCCATCAAGAATAGCATCTGCATATAGTTCTTCTTTAGTATCGAAATCAAATTCACTCTGTACTCCAGTAGGTTGTGACTGCTCATACTCAGCAAGTTTAGCTTCAACCGCACGCCGTTTTGCCAACTCTGCATCAAGTCGAGCTTTTGGTATCGTAGCTGGTTCTGGTTCTGGTTCTGGTTCTGGTTCTAGAGCTTCTTCAACAATCAGCTCTTCTTCTGATTTAGGTTCATCCACCGCTGGGATGTCTTCTACCTCTTCTACTACTATGTCGCCTCTATCATCTTCAACTGGGATAGCCGCAACGTCATTCTCCGCATCAAACGGACTTAATTCTTCATTACTCATTATAAACTCCTATAGGTGATGTAAATTTTAGCCGCTCTTACTGCTACCATTAACTGCGGCCAGGGTTAATCTCGTTCCAGCATCAGTAGATGCTTTCTGTATATTAGCGTCCGTATGAAGTTTAGCTAGTTTTAGTTTATTAGCTCTCTCCTCACGGGCGTTCATTAATGTCTGTTCAAGTTTATGAATTTCAAGCTCTAGGTCATCGCCATCGGTTTCGATATCGCGTACTTTAGCATTTGTTAGTGCTGCCTGTGCATTAATCTGAGCAATCTTACCTTCTGTCTCTGCCATCTCGAGCTCAAGCAATCTAGCTTCCATCGCCTCAGCCTGCTCCTGTACCGCACGCTCTTCTTCAGTAGGTGTACCCTGACCATTCATCTTACGTATACGTTCAGCCAGATTCGATTTCTGTGACAGATGTGAGTACTCAATAATAGCATCATCAGGGATCATAACACCTGCAGTACGGAGGTTCAACGCCTCTGCGAACTGTGACTCATCAAATGTATCGCGTGCAGGCTGATTACTAATAACCACATCGTACTCGCCTATAGTAAGATTATTAATAATCTCACCTGTAGCCGGATCTGGGGCATTAATACTAATCGCTTCCCCCTGTTGTTCAGGGTGTGCCATATTACCACGGGTAATCTGTATCACGCGGTGCTCATTATAGAACCGTTGTATAAGCTGTAACATATTCTCAGCAAGGAAGTGTCTAGTACGGGCCAAGTTATCAATCAGTGTTTGGATCTGAACCGATCCACGCTGAGTCTTCGCCTCAAGCGCTACACCTGAAACCTCTGCCGGACTTTGCCCCAACATAGCGTCAGATATACCGGAAATCTCTTTAATATTGTTTGCCGCTTTTGCTGATATGCGATCAAGCCCTGATGGGATTTGGTTAGCTTGTATCTTAGTAGGCTCTTGTGAACCCTTATTAACTTCGATTACAAGTCCAGTCTCAGCCCCACGGGTCTCTAACTCACCAACAGTCATATTAGCTAACGATCCGCGCTCAACAACCCAACCGGAGTTCGCAGCACTATTAACTACGTGTAACTCTTGGCTCGATACTTTATTTAACTGTTCTTGTGGCGATATAAGGTTACGAACCATACCAAATGGCTTACCACGTCTAAAGTACGGGAAGAACGGTATAACAGTAAAACTCTCATACGGTGACCAGTCATCGTGTAGTACTACGTTATCAGCACTTACTGTCCATCGTATCTGCCGAATAGGTTTTTTCTTCAGCATTAACCCGTTCACCTCGGCGAAGTACTTTATACGCTTCATATCCTTACCCTCTGGGACCTGGCGTGTATCACCGGTCTCAGGGTTAATGAAATGCCACGCCATATGGATCTTACGGTGCTGGCGCTCAATAATACGTACCATACGGATAGAACGATTAGCCTCTTCATCTACGTAGGTATCAAAATCATTTGGCTGCCCAAAGTTCCGGTCTTCAAATACAATAGTATCTTCCCCAAACTCCGAACGTGATGCTACAACGTTCCTAAGATCTTTAGCCGCTTTCTTACCATACGTCATCTCTACTTCATCGAGGCTAAGCCATCTAGTAGTAAACACTTCGTTCCAAGTAGCTGGATCGTATTCCTTAGCATCTGGATCAAGTACTACATCTAATGGATCAAGAGATTTAATCTTAATCTCTCCCTCAATATGATCGTCGAAGTCTATACGTATATCGTAGTACCCACGATCTTGGATAAGTCCATCAGCAAATATAGACGACTCAACCCAATCAAGTTTATTGTTATCTCCGATCTGCATCGCTAACTTAGTGAGGGTGTCAGCTGTTTCCTGCGTAGCACCTCTCCTAGGCTTAAAACTAATCTCACCTCTAGAACGTGCCTGTTCCCCTAATACCGTATTAACTGTGGTAAGGATAGTATTAATCGTTAACGCTGGTTTTCCCTGCGCGTTAAGTTTATCTATATCTTTCTTTTCCCATTGTTCACCCGTATAGAACGCGTCACACTTCCGTGCGATATCCACATAATCTAAGTGCCCAGCATCACGCGCTCGCGTATATCGCTGATAGTTATATTGTGCTATCTTACGTTCATCTTTCATACTTAGAATTCCCAAGCTTCCTTAACAGGGTTGTCATAATCTGTAGTCCTTAGGAACCCACCGCTACCTGTACGTATATACTGCCCGTAGCTATCACGGGCAATAGTCGGATCAGCTGGTTGCCCCATCTCTACTACAGGTGGGCGAGTATTCTGTGCTGGTGCTACTGGTAAAAGTTTTCCTAACTGTTGCTTCGGCTCCGGTATAACAATAGGTCCTTTAGTCTCATACTCTGAAGTAAGTCTTGGTGCTGGTGCGATATCTTGTATTGCTGGTGCGATATCTTGCGGTATCGTACCTAACCCCATTCCACGTATTTCTCGATCTATAATTTCCTGTTCTGCATCGGCTGATAACCGCTTCTGTGCTGGCGGTAGCTCCCTACGATCTACCCACGTACTTGGGTCGTTAGAATCAAATGGTATTAGTGCTGATGGTGCTGGCGGTAGCTCCCTACGATCTACCCACGTACTTGGGTCGTTAGAATCAAATGGTACTGATGCTGATGGCGCTGGTGGTGGCGCTAAACGCTTTGCCCGCTGCTCCTGCGCTGCCTGCTGACGGCTTAGTCTTTGTGACTCTATAGCTATCTCTGTAGCTATATCGCTATCTAGCTGAGCTAGATCAGACTGCTGCTGTAAGGCTAGATTATGCTTATATAAATCCTCGGCACTATCAAAATCCTTATAAAAGGGTACCCTCTCTGCATTAATATAATTTGTCTGTGGGAGTGATTCAGTTACTGGCTGCCGGAGTGGTTCAGTTACTGACTGCCGGAGTGATTCAGTTACTGGCTGCCGGAGTGATTCAGTTACTGGCTGCCGGAGTGGTTCAGTTACTGACTGCCGGAGTGATTCAGTTACTGGCTGCGGGATCGAGCCAAACCGAGCTTGTTGGTCTCCTTGTGATTGGTCTATAATTCGCTGCCACCGCATATCCATCGCCTCAGCTTCTGCACTAGGCTTTACATATGGTTCACCATCCTCCCACGATTTGACACGTGCTTCAGCTTCTGGGAGGCTAACTTCTTGAGCTAAACCGAGAACCTCGTTAACATCGAAACCTTCACGCATCGCGTACTGAACAAGTTCGGTACGATCATTAAATATAATTGGTTCCCCGGTTATATACACTAGAATTGTCATTCTATATCTCCTATGCAGTCATCGCTGATTTACGTCCACCAAATGAACTTGAATATCTATTAAGCTTATCTTTCCACGAAACTACTGGTTTGTCAATCCTTTTTTCTGGGGCACTGAGTTCTTCGAGTAAAAGACCCGCATATGCTAAACAGTCACATAGGTCATCGTGAGTACCAGCTGGGAACTGCAACATCTCAGTCGTGAGCGTATGTAGCCATGGCGCGTGTCTTGGGAAGAACACTTTCCCCTGCTGAATACGTCCCTGAATGGATCGCGCCCTTAACTCTTTATCCCGTCGTCCCGGTAACTGCTCGTGGATATATAACGAGTACGCTTTCCGTTCGCGGATACGTTTATTGAGAAACGGTCCTAGCGCCATCTGCATATGCGTGCGCTCTATACCCGTAGCTATCGGTTTCCACTGCTCGTACTGATCGATGATTTTCTCCACGATCTCCATAGCGTCCATACGCTCACGAACTATATCTAATACATAAATATTTTCATTCTGATCCAGCCCAAACACAACGCTCGCTGTATAATCGTTAGTCTCTTTCTGCCCCAACGCTAAATCCCAAGTTGCGTACACATTCAGATTATCCGGTTTAACTTTATCTGGAGACTCACTATCTGACGATGTCTGCCAGTACTTAAAGAACTCCTTTTTAAAATAGGCACCCTCATCTAACGTAGGGGTCTGCTGATACAACGAGGCCCAGTTCCGCTCATTACCCGGAGCATTCTTAATCATGTTCAACTGATCTAACGGGTACCTTTCTGGATGCAACGCTTCACCCGACTTACGGTACTTCTCGTCCTCCGTAGCGATAGCAGGATACATAACAACATCCCATTTCTGAGTAGGTATCCCTAACTTCTTAGCCTCTGCCTCCTGCTCTAACAGTCTCCCGAACAGATCATCGTGATGCCAGCGGGTCATAATAAGCAAACACCCTGCTCCCGGAGCTAAACGAGTATAAGCCGTAGTGTTCCACCAGTTCCACGCCATCTCACGGTTAGTTGTACTATTCGCATCCTCAAAGTTCTTAATCGGATCATCCACGATCATAACGTGAGCACCACGACCAGTAAGCGGTCCACCAACACCTGCTGCGGTAAACGCTCCGCTCTCAGTTGTCTTCCACTTCGCTACCGACTGGGAATCTGGATCCAACTTACTCTCTTTGAATACGGTCTTATAACTCTGCTCCCTAAGGATAGTTCGTACATCTTTAGACATATCCATAGCTAAGTCAGCTGAGTACGAAGACATAATAATCTCCATCGCCGGATGGTTACCCAAGAACCAAGCAGGGAACATAACCGATGCTAGTCTGCTCTTTCCATGGCGCGGGGGAGCCATAATCATTAGTCGTGGTGATTTCTTGTCAATTACATCTTGTGCGAACTGTTCAAGCTTATGGCAGAGATCTTTGTGGAACCACCCTGCATCATAGTCGGTCTGCATCCGCTGTACAAACGGTAGCAACCTCCTACGTGCTAATGCTCTCCTCGCTAACTCCTGCTCTTGTATCGATTTGACCCGATCTTTACTGAGGCATCTATCGCATACTGCCGGGTCGTTGTCTGTCTGCTTACCGCAGTCTGTAGTTTGACACAGGGACATATTACTTCAAATCTGGCATAACATTGGCTCGCCTACGCTCCATTAATAATAGCTATTAACTCATCATCCGACAGTTCTTCCATCTGCTCTATTTTAGTATAGTTAGCTGATACTGTCACTGTCTTCTCGGGTTCGTACACACCGTGCATCTTACCTAGCTCACGGATAGCGGCTACCTCTTCAGTTGAAGTTGCCGACTTACGATGCGCCTCGAACAGCATCGCCGTTAACTTATCTCTCGACACCTTATGTTCTATTAACGCCTCGTTCTCATAGAAATCTAAGTTACCCGCTACAGCATCTGTCTTCATCCACCGTAACGCCGTTGCGCGTGTTATCCCCGCAGCGTTAGCCGCAGCGCCAACGTTATGTAAATTAGCGTAACTATGTACAAACGCTTGTTGCTGCCGGTCAAGTTTTGGTAAATTATGTAAATATTGATCTGCGTTCATGGATTCCATAGTGCTAATATACCATAAAAATTATTTTTTATTTTTTTATTTTTTTATTACTTGCCAAAAAATTTTTATTTTTTTATTTTTTTATTACTTGCCAAAAATTTAGATATTTTTTACTGATTATCAAAAATTTAGCTATTTTTTACGGTTTATAACCTCCTGTCTACCCTTCCCCCACCGCGATTATACGAGGGGGCCAATCCGGATTTCAAATCTTGACTCCCGATTCGGATTCCATCAGCCCAATAGGGGACCCATTGAACGAACAACCTTTTTGTTAAGCGATAGTCGGCATTTCGTCGGCTCAAATTGGAGATACAAATGATTACATTAATAGCTAAAAAGTTTAGGGTTGAGAGTTCATGTGGCTGCGGTTGTGGTGCTGAAGATGTTTGGTTGGAGGATTATAGTCTCGTCCTCCCAACAGCTATGATCTCGTTGGGCGCGTGGATAGTCGAGGCCATAAACAGTGCGGCAGAGGCCGAAATGGCGGAACACAACGCGTACTACGCCTGGGAGCACGGGCGAGAAGAGGCAGAGTGGGTGGAGCGCGTCCGCCCTGAAGTACTCGCGGTGCGTGAAGCCAGAGAAGAGGCTAGAGCAGAAGACGCTCTTATCGAGGCTATAAGAATAGCACGATTTAAGCAGAACGCCCGATTAGAGCAAGAAGAGATATACGCTCAAGGAATCTCGACCCCCCACAGTGCCCGAAGAGACCGTAAAATGCGAAACCGGTCAGGGTTAAAACGCCGGCGCATCTAACCGGGAAAATAACACTAACGATAAAGCCGTTAGTGTTATTTTTTTTCAAACAACTGCCAACTGCTACCACCATTAACAGCGCTGGTGGTAACAGATAAAAGCCTTTTTGTTAAGCGATAGTCGGCATTTCGTCGGCTCAAACTGGAGATGTAAAATGAGTAATGATAACAATGGCGTGAAGATGGTTCTAGAAACTAGTAAAGGTGCCCTAACCGGCGGTGTTAAGCTCGACCAACAAGTTGTAGGGTTAGCGCTTAAAGGGCTAGACTCAAAGATACTAATCGGCGGTGAGTGGTACGATGCCGAAAGATCGAACGATGTCGGGCGCGGTAATGCTAACTACAGAGTTTTCGGTAGAGGCATAACCGCATTTGTATATTTGAATCGCAGGGATAAGAAGCATTTGAATTACGCGATGATATATGAGTGGGATGACCAGCAAGTACCTGTCGCTAACCCGTTCTAACCGAGGAAAATAACACTAACGATAAAGCCGTTAGTGTTATTTTTTTCAAACAACTGCCAAAAGCTCTCAAACAACTGCCAAAGCCTAAAAGCAAGAGTTGGGGGGGAAATGGCATGGGCGCTATCAATGGAAATGGCATGGGCGCTATCAATGGAAATGGCATGGGCTGCATACCACCATTGACAACTAAAAATAGACATAAGACAAGTGTTTATAGGCAGTGACAGTAGTCAGCCCTGCCCATCCAGTGCCCCTAACCTCTCCGTCACGCTCTGCGCAGCACCTCCCCCTACCCTAGCCTTCCTTTTTTGTCAACGCCCTTCTCCGGCTCTCCTATGTGGTTTGTGGATTTTCGGCTTTTGCTTTTTGTTGTATGAGTGTTGACATTTCGTTGACATAAACTCACTCATTTTTATTTAACGCAACAGGAGTTATATTATGAAGAAGTCTATAAGTTTGAATAAGGTTAAAGATATTATTACTGGATTAGAAGAAGATTTTAATCTTGATGATGAGGTAGTTGTTGATTATGTAGTTGATGTTGATAACATGATTAGTAACTATGTTGATAGATATGGTTACTCTAAGGAATCCTTCTTGGATTTGATAACAATGATTGTTGACCATGGACACCACCAACCTGAGTTTATTTATAAGGTGATTGAACTTTATAACAAGACACACTTGGTGGATAACGACTTGTATAAATAATGGAGATACACAACATGAGTACGAAGATAAAATGGAGAATATGATGAACAGAGCATTTAAGAGAAAGCAACAGCGGGAAGCACGGAGATTACAGCTGGTTAGGGGAACGACAATGAGTTGTTTCTTGTATCAAGATCCGCTAAAGATCTTGATAGCATTAGAGGGAAACAAAGAACCGAGATCAACAGTATCTCATAACACTAACAGTGACGAAGTCACTAAACCATTATATATTAATTATTAAAGGAGTCAATTATGACTAAAGTAACAAAAAAGAAAGATGTGAAATATGTAACTGGGTACGATTTGAATGAGTTAAGCAATGTACCTGGATTTGATGTATTAACCCGAAACATTGTGAATAACGCAGTGTTTAAAATGTTTATGAAGGCACAGGCCTATGTTAAACAGAAGGAGAGAGTTGAGCGTCTACAGAAGTATGGTATGGATGTCGATAGTCGAGTGGATAAAATCGAAGAGATCCGAAGAGAGATTCAGCATTATTATTGGATTGGGCAAACTGTCGCACCATTCGGACGGGAATTCGATAAAATTAATAAGATGCATATATCGACGGTGCATATTCCTGATTTAGTCATCGAACGAGCTGAAGCTGATCTAGATAAAACAGATAAGCCGAAGATTTTAGCTGCTCTAGTAAAAGGTATTGAAGTTATAGAAAGCCTGATGGATGGTATAGAGCCAATACCTAATCGACATGACAACGCTTTCGAGAATGAAGGTGGAGTCGACGGTGTGATATTCACAATGATCGAACAAGCGATAGATTGGGTACAACCACCAAAGTTTGGAGTAGACCCGACTTATGAGCAGGCAACAATGTTCTCATTCTTCGAAAATAACTACGAGCGAGATGTACAAGAACTCGCACCGTTTGTTAAGCATTGGAAGGAGATGACTATAGGCGTAGATAAAGCGACTGAGTTGAACGGAGGATATACTTCAGTAGATCTTACCGAGCATACGAGTGGTGAATCGGTAGAGAGAAGAGCCGCCTAAGTGGTTAAGGCAATTAATAGTTAGATTAGCTATCAGTGAAATACTGGTAGCTAGACTGACTATTTTTTTATTAGCCTCCATGGGGTCCGCTAAGTGCTTAACTATTGCCTCTAAGTAATAGTTAAGCACTTTTAGCTTTTATAAAGTGGTAAATCTACTTGTTCTCTGTACAGTTAACGATAGAAAAGTAGCAACCGCGCTTAACAACAGTAAAAAAGTATAAAAAGCGCTTAACTTTAGAAATCCGTCTTAGGCTAAGACGTAAAATTAGCCTCATGCCGCCAATTGACAACCTAAAAAATGACATTTGACAGCAAAATAAGCTGGTCACTTATAAAAATGACCATTTCTAACAATAAACACCGCAAATCTCAGAGCAACACCGGACGGTTTCGCCCTTTTTAGGCTTTTTGTAGTCCTAAAGCATTGATAATAAGCAATATCAACTAAAAATCCCACTCTCACATCCTTTTTTTAAGTCGCATCCCGTATATATATATTAAATGTAATTAAAAAATTTTAGACGAAATTTAACTAAACTATCTTTTTTTGCTGTTTAAGCACCTTGCTTCATACTTACTGTTGTTAATTCAACCACTTGCGGTTAACCTCATTTCTGTAAGGGTATTGTTAATAACTAGATTAAACCTCGGTAAAACAATAACTTAGCCCCAACACCGCAAATAAATGGATGCGGTGTTACCGATAGTTTTGACATCCCATTTTCATTATGTTAAAATACCTATTTTCACTGTCCAGAGGCCACTATACATGATCCTAACTGTTATAGACACTGTATTACCACTTACAAAGAGTTATGACCAAAAAACAAAGAAATTATCGAAAACCCCCAATGTGCCATTCCGAGTATCATCTCAAGAGGTAGAATATACCTCGATAGAAGAGCTTCACCCATTATTACAAGAGGTAGCCGCCCAACAGAATGTCATTTTAATTGGCCAATTTAAGCGAAAATTAGAGAATGAGTCCCGGGCTAAAAAGACTCAATCGGTATCCCCCAATGAATTATTAGTCATAGATGTAGACAAATATACACTATCCAACCACCACGATGTAGAGAATTTACCCCAAGCGTTTATAGAAACACTACCATCTTATTTCCATAATGTGTCATTTATATGGCAATATTCAGCTTCAGCTTATGTAACCGAAGACCCGTATATACTATCAGGTCACCTGTTTTTCCTCCTAGATAAGCCGATGGCACCCAATGTAAAGAAGTATTTCCTCACCCAATTAAACTTTAATCAGCCGTTTAAGCAACAATTAACACTGTCAGGCACTGGCAGAAACCTTCATTATGTAATAGATCCCACTTTAGCAGAGAACTCAAGGATAGTTTATATAGCCCCACCTAACAATATGCCCGCCACCACACCTCAAAGACCTATAACACTATCGATACGATCCAGACCAACGGTGTCATTACCACCAGATCTCCCCGGTGTTGAGTCAATAAATCAGGAGAAAGAGGCGGTAATTAAACAATTACGCACTGATACAGGTTTAAAAAACCACCCAAAACTATTCGCCACTACTTATAATGCCCTCAACGATGTAAAGGTACTATCACATCCCAGTGAAGGGGCATTAACATTAGTAGATATAGATGATACATATATCCGTATGAATTTAAATAACGGTGACTCGAACTCATACTGGGCGTATAAATCCAACCCTGAGTTAGTTCGTTGCTTTAAAACAGATGATGCGTTCTTCATGAGCGATGTAGACGCACCGTTTTTAAGAACGCTTAAAGAGTTAATTGAACAGGAGATACAAGAGACAGAAACAGATATATTAAACTCTGATAACGGTGTCACTGACGATATAACGAAATTAGGCCCTATGTATCAGCCGGACGATAACAATATGATAGTATTCGGGTTTTATTCAAAACGATCAGATTCAATACAATCCTGTGAATATAACACCTCCACTAACTCTGTGGTAATGTATCAGCACTCGTCAACAGAGCGGTTAGAAATGGCATTAGCAGATAATAATAGGGCACTACCAGATTCCAAAGAGATGCCAAACTGGAACCCTGTATTCAACCCAACTGATTCACATATTGTTAACTTTAAAACACATGAAATTAACAGTTTCCGCCCTAACGCGGTACTTAACACTCCAGCCCTCCCATCATCCACCTCCACCTCCATAGGTTATACCAATCCCACTGACACTGTCAAAACATTAGCTAAGCTCTGCCCAACTATATATTTTGCGTTAAAGAATGGCGTTGGAACACCACCAAGAGAAGAGTCATCAATAGAATTCGAGCACTTATTGAATTGGATATCGTATATTATACAGACCCGTAAGAAAACGAAACGGGCGTGGTTATTACAGGGCACAACTCAGTCAGGCAAATCAACATTAGTTAGTCAGATATTTGCACCTATATTCTCTGGTAAACACGCCCAATTGCTAAGATTTAACCAAATAACAGATGAATTTAACGCTGAGTTGGAGCATCTGATTGTGATGGGGTTAGATGAGGTGAAGTCAGAGTCGAAACAGCACACTGCCGCTATGGAGGGTATGAAGAACTTAATAACTGAGCCTGAGATATCCGTCCGAGCAATGAGGCAGAACAAGAAAACGATTAAGTCCTATTCGAACTTTATCATGTGTACTAACCACACGGACGCGTTTAATTTAGGTACTGGTGAGGAGTCCCGTTTTAATATATGTCCGTGGCAGAAGCACTCACTTAAAAAAATAGCCAACACAATGCCAGAGCTGTTCTCACTCCCACCTAAAACAACATATGAGGAAGCTATCGCTAAAGAACTACCTAACTTTGTATCATTCACTAAAGCATATCAATTTGATGAGTTCGCAGCCCAGACAGCACTAAGCAATTATGCCAAAGAGTTGATGATAGACGCTACTAGACCGTTCCCAGCTAGGTTCTGTGCAGCTGTTAGGGATGGGGATTTCAGATGGTTTGTGGATTCCATGCCGACAGTTGAGGAGATCGAACTCCACCAATTAGATCCTACAAGATTACATAATAAGGTAAGAGCCTTAAACAATGGCATATCGGTACTAAACTTAATAACCGGCACCACCCCTGATCAGCCGCCTAAACAACCAAGAGCAGAGTCATCATTAAACCAAACTGTAGGGCATTCGGTATCCACTAAAGACCTACATATTCTGTACACTGCAATAACAGCAGATCAGAATGTTATATCCAGTAAAGGGTTCCATACGATATTAAACAAAAACAACTTGAACTATATACAGACCACCAGAAACGCGCAGAGAGGCAGGTTTATTGAGGGTCGTATAAATTGGAACATAACCCCGTTAGATATAGCATCGCTTATTGATATAACTTCTGAGCACGCCACCATCCAACCTAACAAGGACTTAATTGCCATAGCCGTATGATATCCTCATCCACAACCATCACAATAGATTTTGAGACTACTTATAGCACTCATCATACGCTAACGAAGATGACATACCCAGAGTATATCAACGACCCACGGTTTAAAGTCTTCGGCATGGGCATTCACATCTCATCCACCACCACCTATATCCATACAGATAATATCCAGCAATACTTAGATAAACTATTCGTCCCTGATAATGACATTATTTTAGTATGCCATAACACGATGTTCGACGCGGCTATATTGTCATTGTACTATCACTGTATACCGCCACGTGAATATAGAGACACTCAGTTATTCTCCGCCTTCCTATGGCCAGGGAACTCAGTATCGCACTCGTTAGCGGCACTGATCAGAAGAGTAAACCCAGCGCATAGAAAAACCACCGAACTGTTTAACACTAAGAACTTAGACACACTCACAACAGCACAGGCACACGAACTTAAAAAGTACTGTATAAACGATGTAAATATAACAATGGTGTGTTACAACCAGTTGTTACCGCATATACCGTCCAAAGAGTTAGAGCTGATGGACTTAACCTTACGTATGTATAACGAGCCGCATCTGGTACTAGATAGGCCACGGACAAAGCGAGCACTGACAGCGGAGATATTATATCGTAATAAGTTGTTAGATAACGCTCCTATTACTCGTGCTCAGTTAGCCAGTAACAATAAGTACGCTGCATACTTAGAGTCGTTAGGGATAGAGGTACCAACTAAGATATCACCTATTACCGAGAAGTTAACATATGCCTTAGCGAAGAATGACATTGAATACCAGCAACTGCAGTACGATAACCCTGACCTACAACCACTATGGGACGCACGGCAAGCAGTGAAGTCGCGGTTAAACGAAACTAGAGCACAACGGTTCTTAGATACTGCTGACCCGGTAACTAACCTTATGCCTGTACCGCTTAAATACTATGGAGCGCGTACTGGTAGGTACTCAGCTAGCCAGAAGATCAACATGCAGAACTTACCATCCCGCGGTAAGTCCAGAGAGCTCAGGCATTGCTTAACAGCACCAACTGGATATAAATTAATAGTTGCTGACTCTGCTCAGATAGAGGCTCGTGTATTAGCGTGGGTAGCGGGTCAGGATAATATAGTTAGTGCCTTCACTAAAGGAACTGACGTATATAAAGTAGCTGCCTCTGGTATATATAAAAAAGATATAGACACTATCACTAAGCAGGAGCGGTTCGTAGGGAAGACAGCAACATTAGGGCTAGGTTATGGCGCGGGTTGGAAGAAGTTCAGAGATATGCTGAAGTCAGGAGCAATGGGCCCGAAGATGGATCTATCGGACACACAAGCGAAAGATATTGTCTATGGTTGGAGAGAATCTAACGGGGCGATAGTAAACTTCTGGGGTACGATGGGGACAGCGATTGAGCTTATGCAGACTGTGACAGAGGAAGAGCCGCTGTTAAACTGTAAGGGTATTCTGTCTGTAAGACCCAACCAACTAGTAACCCCTGGTGGATTGTCACTATGGTACCCCGACCTCACCACTATCTACCCTGATAACTCATACGATTACCCTGAAGTAACTTACGGTAACAGTAAGACTAGGTATCGTATATATTCTGGAAAAATGGCGGAGAATTGTGTTCAGCACCTAGCGAGGAACATTGTCATGTACCAGATGCTAGATATATCTAAACTACCAGATACTATTGTAGTGGGTACTGTACACGATGAGGTATTAGCATTAGTACCTGAAGAATTAGCTGAAGAACGCCTCAACCAAATGATAGAGATAATGAGAACACCCCCATCTTGGGCACCTGACTTACCGTTAGATGCTGAAGGTAATATTGCTGATAACTATGGAGACGCTAAATAATGGCATTTAATACAAAATTCCCCGCCCATCTAAAAGCTGATGGGTTCGAGCCTCAAACGAAGCTAACACCCCCTATAAAAACTTGGTCATTCTCCGGTTTACAAAAGTTCGAAGAATGTCCATACCACATATTCCTACAGAAGGTTAAGAAATTACCAGACCCCAGTGGGCCAGCGGCACAAAGAGGTTCAGAAATTCACGATAAAGCGGAGCAATATGTAGATGGAAGAATTAATGATTTACCGAAAGAACTCAGCCGTTTTGAACGTGAGTTTAAAGACCTCCGAAAACTCTACAAAGACAATAAGGTTGAGTGCGAGGGTGAATGGGCTTATGACAGAGATTGGACATCCGGTGATTGGCAGATGGACGAAATATGGCTACGGGCTAAACTCGATGTACTGATACATGAGTCTGAAACTTCAGCTGTAATTATCGACCATAAAACAGGTCAGAAACGAGGGAATGAGGTTAAGCACGGCTCACAAGTAATGCTATATGCCATCCTCACTTTCCTTCGATTCCCTAAACTTGAATACGTAAGTTCTCGGTTGTGGTATTTAGATAAAGGAGAAACTACTGAGCAAAACTACACCCGAGAACAAGCGATGGCGTTCTTACCCAAATGGGATGAGAGAGCTAATAAATTAACCGATTGTGTATCATTCCACGCAACTCCTAATTGGAATAGTTGTAAATGGTGCTCATATAAAAAATCAGGAGAATGCGATTTCGCATATATTAAATAAATGACTACAGTAATTGATAAAAAAATAATTAACGTTTCAGTAAACGAACCCACACCTGACCTACCTCCGCCTGAGCGAAAGAAGCGACCTGCAATACTAAACGGGCAGACTGCCAAAATACAGGTCGGTGGGTCTCCAACAGATCAGTTCAACTGCTATCTAACGCTGAACTGTTTAGACACTAACGTACCTTTTGAAGTGTTCATTGATTCCAGTCATACTGATAACGTACACTATGTAAAAGCTATATCCAGATTAGCTAGTGCCATGCTTAGATCAGATGATCCTAAACTCAACCTAGAATTTATTGGTAATGAGTTAGCTAAGATACACGCTAATGATGGATACTTTGCAAAAGTAGCAGGTAAGAAGAAAGGGAGTTACCAGAATGGGGTCGTGCAACATATCGGAAGAACACTTATCTCATTGCATAATAAAGTCACCTCCTCTGAACCCGAAGAAGAGTTACATATTAAACCAGAATGGATTACAGGACTCGAATGCCCTAAATGCAAAAGACCTACGCTAACTAAGATAGGTGGATGTACTAAATGTATGGATACCGAGGGGTGTCAGTACGAAGGGGAGTGTGGTTAACGCCTCTCTTAAATAAAGGAGTTACATATCTATGTTTGATGAAATATGGTTTTTATATGAGAAAACAACAGCAGGAAGAATAGAGACGATTATGATATCCAATAAGGATCCGCAGTTTAAACAAATAAGAAGTAAACCCACGCTGTATAAATTACCTAAAAGAGAAGTGGATTTGTTGCTTAACTTAGAAGAGATAGTAGATCTACACGCCAAATCACTTAATCTATGGAAGAAGAAACGCACTTACTACATGGAAACATTTTACAAAGAGGGTATAAACGGTATGTAGATAGTATCTGCATAAGGACAGGAGTAATAGTTATTACCCTTACCACAATATTAATATTTACATATCCGCTTTGGGGTATGTAATCAACCTAAGGAGTATATTATGGATGAGTATGAGAATGAAGATGAGTTTTACGAACAGGCTCTAGAAGACTTAGAGCATTACGAAAATTACTTAGATGATTTGGAGGGGTAAAAGATGAGTAACACATTACCAGTAAACCCTGAGGTAGCCACTAAGGCTATCAAGGACTGTATCACTGTAGGACTAGTGCCTATGTTAGCTGGCAGCCCAGGTGTAGGCAAGAGCAGTATAATGCGCCAAGTAGCCGAAGAGCTAAACCTAGAGTACATCGACATTAGATTAGCACAGTCAGATCCGCTCGATTTAGTAGGACTCCCTGTTACTACAGGCAAGAAGATGGAGTTCCT
>Ga0233412_10000600_pt1 | contig 20518 bp, 24 predicted proteins | sample Na_anoxic_4_MG_FD_180667 | JGI IMG/M metagenome (GOLD analysis project Ga0233412, IMG submission 180667) | Seawater microbial communities from Saanich Inlet, British Columbia, Canada - Na_anoxic_4_MG | ecosystem: Environmental > Aquatic > Marine > Inlet | place: Canada: British Columbia...
CCGCAAAAACGAAAAAGTGGACGTCAGCATGGTGCCGACCGACCAGCCCGGCGCCCAGTGCATGGCCCCGGGGTCCGACAAGGGGATGGTGCCGTGCAGCGAGTTTGACCACTGGCTGCGGCAGTGCCGTCCTGTCACCTTCCTGGGCAGGACCTTCTGGGTGCCGCCAGAGGACTACATGGTGTATGGCTACAGTAAAAACTGGCGCACTCACGACTGGAGAAGAGACTGCCGGGTGAAGCGAGGCAAGACCGTCTGCAACCGCTAGCCACCACCATTTTATATGTTCAGAAGATAAGACAAGCCCCGTCCACAACAGGTCATGATCCCCCGAGTGCTGCACCAGACCGGTCCCACGCCGCTGCCCGACTGGATGGAGCAGTACCGCCGCACGCTGTGGGACCACCACCCCACGTGGCAGTATCGCTTCTGGACCGACAACGATTTGCTGGCGCTGGTGCGGGAGCACTACCTGTGGCTGCTGCCCCTCTACGAGAAGTGTGCGATCATCCAGCAGGCGGACCTGGGGCGCTACTGCGTCCTGCACCGCCACGGCGGCGTCTACTGCGACACCGACATGTACTGGCGGGGCAGCCTCGATACCGTTCTGGGCGAGTCCGACGAGTTATGGCTGGCGCACTCTCCCAAGACGCTGCCCACCGACCGGGACGATTCTAACAAGGTCACCAACTACCTGATGGCCAGCCCACACGGGCACCCCTTCTGGCTGGAGGTTCTGCAGGAAGCAGGACGGCGCATGGAGGCTCAGAAATGGCCCTGGTGGGCGTTGAACCAGTCGCTGCGGGTGACGTACACCACCGGGGCGTATCTGCTGTCCTCGGTGGCGCAGCAGCACCCGGTGCGGGTGTTCCAGGAGCCGCTCATCCTTAACCTCTTCTGTGCCCAGACCGAGGTGCCGGCGGAGGCGGTGGGGGTACACAACGGCGGCACCTCCCGCACCTTTGGGTCTTCGTCCTGGTCGGGCTACGTGAAGCTGGTCAAACACGAGTGTAAGCTGCGGCAGGCCTTCGGCGTGCGGGGCAACCTCTGCCAGTTCCCGCACTGCAGCGCTCTGCTGTACGGCGTGCTGTTGGCAGTGCTGGTAGTGCTCGGTGCCGTCCTCGGGTGGTGGTGCGGGCGCTGGGCTCGATGGAGAAAGGAAATACGAATTAGAGAGTAATGCCAAGCTGAGTGTCGAACATATATATGTTGTTTGGTTGATAAGCGACTTGGATGGAATGCGGCGGCCACAGCTCCATCTTCGCCAATGGCCCATGCAGACGTGTTGTGTGTTGTGGCGGCGAATGGCGAAAGTACGAACTTCAGCCAGCATGTGCCAGCTCTTCATGACTCAGCTTGGTTTCACCAGATACGACTCCCTCTTTCAAACAAATATGTCAGTACCATATTAAATAGTTCATGTTCTATATAGCATGTGTGCTGGCGATGCATGCATGCCTTGTGTATAACGATATGAAGTACATGACCGGAATCGCTTACATTCCGGGCGTCACAGGTTCCTCGCTGATCTTCTCCAAGTCCTGCAGTAATGTAGGCAACATACTAGACCATATATTTTGTATGGCGGCGCTCCATTTCATCATACGAAAGAGCGATTTCACGATGAGGCAGTGGGTGCACCCCTCCTTGCCTCGCATCTTACGAGACTTTCCGAGGCGGATACCATTCATGGAGTCTGTCATGCCGCCTCTGCGCAGGGCTTATGCAAAACACAAATGGCCATGGATGGACTGGCACTACAATGTGGGATTCTTGGCAGCCATTCGACCTGTCATACAGCAGACCATGCGACCCCTCCTTGTCGGCGGGGGGTCATCCCATGATGTGATCATTCATTTTCGCTGCGCTGACACTCCGTTTATCCGACATCGAGATTACAAACTTCTTCGGTATTCCTGGTACGCTCGAGCGCTGGGGCAGATCGACCTCGCTTCGGTGAGCAAGATCGCCATCATGAGCTGTCACCAGCACAAGTCCAAGCGAGCGCAGCAACAGGCCTGTCAAAAGTACGCCTTGTTACTGGCTGAGCAGGTCCGACTCATGGTGCCACATGCTGCAGTAGAACTGCGATGTGATTCCATTGACGCCGATTTTTCCACCATGGCGCAAGCTCCGGTGCTGATTGCTTCCATCTCCAGCATGGCCATCATGGCTGGACTTGTATCTTCTGGTGTGACCATCATACCATCTTGTTCACGGAAAAATCCATACCACATGATTCCCGAGCGCTGGATTGTGGTCGATTCCACATCTCTTGTGTTAGAGCACACTGATGTCGTGAATTATGTCGATACCGAGCGGGTGCACCAACAGCTCTCGGAGCCTCTGTCGGAATAGTGTGGGCGCTGGTCTCTCTATAGCGACACATCTCTATCCGCCGGATGTCATACATGTGATTGACCAATGCGGCGTGTTACTCCGAACGGTAGGTGGGCTTCCACTGGTGCCGGGGGGTGCGCCAGTCTTGGCCGTACACTCGCTCCAGGTAGGCGATTGGCGGCGCCCAGAACTCCAGGCCGTACATGCGCACCCGCTGCAGCTGGTCCGGCCGCACCAGCGGGAGGTACTGGTCGCAGGGCATGTCGATGCAGTGTCCCCCGGGGCGAGCGCACATCATGTCCACGCATAGATGGGATTTAACGATACTGATCAGGTGCGGCGCTCGCTTCCAGACCACAAAGCCTCGCCGCTGAAGCAGCGGCAGCGCTCGGCGCTCCAGGGTCGGTCGATCTTCTGATCGGATGCCAATGTCGATGTCGGTATCGGTCGGGATAACTCGTCCTTCACGCACCGCACCGAGGGCGGTGCCCTCGATGAGCCAGAAATGGATGCCGCATTGCCCCAAGATATGGTGCAGGTCCCGCAGGTGGGCGGCGGCCACCTCTTGTCGGATGGGCAACTGCAGCAGCATGTAGCGCACGTGTGACAGGATGCGCATGATGGTGGGACGCAGGTCGAGCTTGTTGGCAACTTGGTAGGGATTGTGGGCCTGCACCGCCATCACCAGCAGCACCTGAAGGCCCAGTGCCAGCATCCGATCTTTATTATTATCTGAGGACAAATAAATGTATCTTCTAATCGGATTGATACTGTGGGCAATTTGTCACCTGTGCTGGCAGGATTCTCTTTTGTGGACTTCTCGCACCTTGTACTGCGAAGGAGACCCCAGCCGCACCAGTTTTCCGCTACTGATACACCAGACGTGGAAAACAGAGCAGTTGTCATCACAGCAGGAAAAACTGGTGGCCTCCTTGAAGCGACACTACCCCGACTATCGCCACACATTATGGACCGACCATGATATGGAGCTCTACGTGGCTACTAGATTTGCGTGGTACTTGCCGGTGTGGAATCAACTGAGCCCGTTCATCAAAAAAGTGGATACAATACGTTATATGTGGATGTATGACCTGGGGGGCATCTATGCGGACCTCGATACCAAATGTTTGCGAAATGCCCAGCATCTGCTTGGCACGCCGGGGATGGCGTACATACCAGCCTCCCACTCCACGCCGACCTGGCGCCTTGGAAGCGATCGAGCGTCGCCAGCGTTTTTAGCCTCATATCCAGGCAACCCCGTGTGGCTGCTCATGCTCAAGCGAATCTCTGGGGTGGTGCACTTGCCAACATTGGCCGCCACCGGGCCAATCGGCCTGGCCGATCTGCTGCACACCATTCATCGGATCAACCATGACGAGCTAAGGATCACTGTACTGTCCGAGGCGAAATGGGGGGTGGGGTGGTGGAAGGGGTGGGCATCTTCTCCATACATGTACCATGAAAATCACGGAACTTGGGGATCTTCGGCAGCCAATAAGAGGACCGCACCCTGGAGCTGCCCGATACACGTACTTGATGCATTGAATGAACTGCTGCCACCATCCCTGCGGCACCTGTACTCATCTTGACGACGCCCACATGCTGTCGCTACTGAAACCAACAGTGGCAGTTCACGAACACCACCGCTGCCACCGCTGCCGCCGCTGCCGCCGCTGCCGCCAAGCGGCACCGCTGCCGCCGCTGCCGCCGCTGCCGCCGCTGCCGCCGCTGCCGCCGCTGCCGCCGCTGCCGCCGCTGCCGCCGCTGCCGCCGCTCTCCGTAGAAGTAGAAAGAGACGACAAGGCGGCCAAGCACACCGGTAAAGATTACAGTACATTATTCAGTCGGTTGCACATGCACAAGATTTTCAGCGGTCCCCACAGCAACACATTGACGGTCGAGGTGTGGGTTCGAGATTGATCTCCTTACACGGCGCCGCCGGCGCAGCGCTCGAAGTGCGTCCAGTCAAAGTCGTCTTCCAGCCGCCGCTCCAGCAGCTGCCGCTCCGCCTCGCTCAGCCGGAAGCCCCGCCACAGGCACCAGCCGAAGTCCAGCAGGCTCACCCGGCCCTCGGCGTCCACGCACAGGTTCTGCCCATGCACGTCGCCGTGCACCACCCCCTGGCTCTTCAGGTCGTCGATGATGCGCCGCACCTGCGCCCGGGCGTCGGCCCGCTGCTCGGCGGTCGCCGCCGCCGCCGCCCAGCGGTCCAGCGGCGTGCCGGCGTGCCGCTGCAGCAGCCAGTGCACCGCCCGGGGCTGCCGCCGCTCCGCCAGCAGCCGCCGCACCGGGTCGGGCTCGTCCTCCCGCCGGGGGGCGTCGGCGTTCTCGTACTTGAGCGGCGCCGCCCGCACCGGGTACCAGCGGTACGGCTGCAGCAGCGGCGCCACCAGCAGCTCCCGATAGGACGAGATGCCGGTCACGCAGGGGTGGCGGGGCTTCAGGTCGTCCTCGGTGCCCCGCCAGTTGCGGGGCTCGGGCAGCCCCACCCCGTAACGGTCGTCTGTGCTGCTCAGGGTGGGGTGGGGATCATGTTCGGTGGCGCCCACGTGCACCGCCTTGATGACGGTGCCGTCGCCCGCCCGCAGCACCGGCCCGCTCAGGCTGAGCGCCAGCGGCGCCATCTCGTCGAGGCAGCGCCGCTGCAGCCCCCGCCACAGCTCGCTGGTGCAGACGCCCGGCGTGCGGGGCAGGATGCGCACCGTGACGCCGTCGGGCAGGCCGGCGTACTCGGGGCTGGCGGCGTAGTCGTCGCCGATGAAGAGCAGGTCGAAGCCGAGCCGCCGGTGAGCCTCCTGCTTGGTCTCGCCCGAGTGCGCCACCACCGCATCGACGTGGCGGCAGTGCCGCAGCACCGCCTGGCGGTGCGCAAACGAGAGCACCGGCGGGCGCTTCTGCCGGGCGCCGAGATCGTCGGTGGTGAGCCCCACCGTCAGCCGGGCGCACTGCTGGCGCATCAGCCGCAGGATCTGGAAGTGTCCGTCGTGGAGCAGGTCGAAGGTGCCGGTGGTGTAGCCGTGCATGGCCTTTGCTCGCTGCCGCAGATTATGTGGCCCTATAAATAGCGACCCATCTGTGCAGATGGTGGCGCAAAGCGTTCTCAAGCACGCATGCTGGTTTTAGGCACCAGTCTTCGGGCGTGGGTTCGAATCCCACTGCGTGCATTTTTTTGCTAGCGAGAAGATTGGGGAGGTGCTCCAGAGCGGTATGTGGGGCTGGCATCCGGGGCGGAGTAGTAGGAATCGTCCGAGACTGAGTTGTCGCTGAAGGTGGAGTACCCCACCGGGGTGGGCCAGGGCGGCTTTTCTTCGTCCTCACAGACCGAGAACGAACAACCCATGGTCAATTCGTACCCGGCCACAGTAGGCGCAATAAAAAACACCCTCCGCTTTTTTTTTGCAGAAGCCCACACCCGCCCAGACAGACCCTCTCGCAAGCAAGATGGCGCAGAACACGCAATACAGCGACTTCACCGTCTCCGAGCTGTCCTACAGCAATCCCAAGAAGAACTCCCGTGGCGGCATCTCGGTGTGGCTGAACACCTCGGCGAGCGACTCGAGCAAGCCCCGGGTGCAGCTGGAGAAGTGCCGAGTGCCCTTCGGCATCCGGGAGCCGATGGAGGCGGGCGGCCGCAAGTCGCTGGACCTGGCGGTGAGCAGCGAGGCGCTGCAGCAGTGGTGCGCCACGCTGGACGAGCGGAACATCGACACCGTCTCGGCGAACAGCGAGACCTTCTTCAAGAACAAGATGAGCAAGGAGGTGGTGTCGGAGTTCTACCGCAAGCTGGTGACGCCGGGCAAGGGGGACTACGAGCCGTTGCTCAAGATCAAGATCAGTGAGTACGAGGGCAACAAGACCAAGGTCTTTCTCATGAAGAAGGACGGGTGGGAGGAGGGCACCCTCGAGGACGTCAAGGAGCACTGCGAGGTGCTGCCCATCGTAGAGCTGCAGATGCTCTGGTTCATCAACAAGAACTTCGGCATGTCCATGGTGGCGACCGACCTGCTCGTGTGGCCCTCCAAGCGCACGCAGGCCGCCGAGCGTGGCTTCGACTTCATCCTGCCCGAGCCGGTCGCCCCGGCCGCCCCGGCCGGCGGGGCCGCCGCCCCGGAGGTTCTCGAGGTGGCGGCCGCTCCGGGCGTCGCCGTCGAGGTCGACCAGAGCGAGCACGGCGGCGAGGCGAAGGATTTGAAGCGCAAGCGGGAGGAGGGCGAGGAGGAGAGCTAGGCAGCTTGGCGAGAGGCGCTCGGATCCAAGCGCCGCCGCCGGGCAGGCATGGAAGCTGGCCATATGAGATCAACAAGGTGGAGCTTCTCTGTTTTGTTGTACGTCCTATGAAGCGCAAGCGGGAAGACGGCGAGGAGGAGAGCTCGGCAGCTTGGCGAGAGGCGCTCGGATCCAAGCGCCGCCGCCGAGCAGGGGCAGGCATATGCTGGTGCATGGAACCCCCGAGAGGAAGCTGGCCAAGTGGCATATGAGCACAATAAGATCCACAATGTGGAGCTTCGCTGTGCTATTGTATGTTTGATGTACGTGCAAGATGCGGTCGGCCATCATTAAAATATCTGCCTGGTTGGGCAATACTATAGATATGCCGAACAGGAGCTGCCTGATCTTGTCCTCGTTGCTCATTGCACGGATGGCATTCAGTGTGCTAGTCTCGAACAGCCGGCATGCCGACTCCCGGTTTTTCTGGTAGTCCCAGACTCTCGCCGAGGGAGTCGCCCCGCAGATTTGCTGGTACAGGTTCTCCACGATGGGGAGATCCATATCCCTACCAAGCAGCTCTTTCAGCTTATTGTGCAGCTGTTGCATTTTAAATGTAGGCTGTGGATCCGTCTGTGGCGGCGGGTCCTCGGGGTGCATGTAGGACCATATTGCATTGGAGGCGAATCCTGGCTTTTTATTTGCCCGATCCCACCACATTGTATGATCCCTGAATAAGTCATTCATATACACATGCTCGATGGATCCGATCAGGGGGCACCGCCTCCGGTGAAGCAATGTGCTCACAAATTGTTTGTATTGAACAGAGAATTTTGGATGTTCCCAAGTAGAAGCACCAATTAAATCTGACACCAACTCGTTTACACCTATCTTTCCTGTAGTGTGTAAGTCATTTAGCTTTCTGTGTAAGTCAATCTGTGTTTGTTGTAATTCTGGTTGAACACCACCACGCAGGATTGTCGCCACAGACTGTGAGATGTCATTCCATGCAGCCCTCTCGGCCTCTAAGCCCGCACTCGAGTTTCCCATTTAACATTCCCGACATATTTAAAGCTGCTCCCACACCAGCGGCACCACATCCTGGCTGCCCCAGCGCCGCAGCTGCAGCGCTACCCACTGGCCGCTGGGAACATCCAGCAGCAGCAGGCGGTTGCCATTCCGCTGCGGCACGCACACAAACCGCTGCTGCACGGGTGCCAGCAGCGGCGCCCCCCGGTACCCACGAAGTGTGCACACCGGGGCAGTCAGGTCGCCCGCCGACCACAGGCGAATCACACTGTGCATGTCGGCGGTTAGTACGAGGGTTTCGCTGTGGTACAGGGCGGTCATGCGGTGGGCCGGCCGCAGCGCCAGCGCCTGCGGGGCGGCGGGCGGCGGGCGGCAGCGCAGCACCGTCTCCGCCGCCTCGCTCGGCCGCAGCGGCACCATCACGCTCCAGCCCCGCCTGCTCTGGTGCCAGTGCGGCGGCGGCGAGCGGGCAATGCAATTCTCTTCGTCCGACGTCGGCGCTGCACAGTCCGGCCGCAACGACCGCCAGACTGCATTCGTGTGGTGCAGGTCCAGCCAGTGCGGCCCGCCCGGGCAGAGCGAGGTGCCGAAGCCCGCCACCCGGTGCGTGTGCATCGGTTGCAGAGACGAATCGTACACCACCACCGACCGCTCGCCGTGGCGCTCCTGCGCCGCACAGCAGCCGCCGCCGGCCAGCGCCGCCAGCCCCTGCACCTGTCCCGCCCCCCGGCGCTGCGCCACGCCGGCGAGGCACAGCCGGTGCTGCCACTCGCCGTTCAGCGCCGGGTGCAGGGCGATGGCGTAGTACAGGTCGCCGAGCGGGTGGAGAGCAACGTGGGAGATGGAGATGCCGCCGCCGGGGGGGTTGTACGGCGGGCCGAGGTGGATGGTGGTGTGGCGGTCCCGGATGGCCAGCCGCCAGCGCTTGTTGCGAACGTAGTAGCCTACCGCCAGCCGCCCGTCAGTCGCATCGATGCACGATACAGAGCCCGGAAAACGTTCTTTCGTCATCTGCAGCCGGGTCAGGTACAGCGAGTCGGGGAGCTCTCGGCGGGCGAGCTTTCCTGTCGCCCGGGCGGCCAGGTACTCCCGCTTGCCCAGCCAAGGGGATACGAGCAGCCACAGCGCCGCCTGCATCGCTCGCTTACCTGAAGCTGGAGATTATAATGCAGATCGGCGGCATTGGCTGCAGAATACGAGGCATACCACAATCAGCAGCATGAGCACAACAGGAATCCAGTCGGCATCTCTCATGGTAGCGCCACAGAAGGGTTGTTGTGATGATAAAAAAAATGGACGCCAAGTCTGCCGGCCACGAGGGGGCACAAAATATTCCTCTCTTGTGGAAAGACATGCAGCACCATGTGCGCTGCTGCATCTGCGGCGACTCCGGCGTCGGCAAGTCCACCCTGGTACATCGTTACATGACGGATACGTTCGGCGCCCACCTGGAATCGACCATCGGGGCGGCCTACCAGCAGCGGCGGGTGGGCGCCTGCACCACGCTGCACCTGTGGGACACGGCGGGGCAGGAGCGCTACCAGGCGCTGAGCCCCATGTACCTGCGGCAGGGAGACATCGTCCTTGTGACGGCCGAGGCGGCGGCGCCGCACGGTGCCGCCCGCTGGATCGAGCGCAGCCGGGAGGCCAACCCCCGGGCGGTGCTCTTCCTGGTGGCCACCAAGCTGGACCTGGCGCCCGAGGCGCCCGAGGCGCCCGAGGCGCCCGAGGCGCCCGGGCTGCGCCGCTGGGCGGCGGATCACGGCATACAGCACGTCCACCTGGTCAGCAGCAAGACCGGCGAGGGGTGCGGCGACCTGTTTGAGGCGCTGGAGCAGCTGGCGCAGGACCTCGGCCCCTCCTGCCCCCGGCCGCCCGCCGAGCTGCCGTCGGTGGAGGCCGAGCCGACCGGCTGCTGCACAACATCTTAGTAATACGAGTGCATGAAGGTGACGGTCTTGCGCTTCCGCCGCAGCTGCCGGCAGAGCCGCTGCACCGCCGCCAGGCTCAGGTTCCGCACATCCTGCTCCTGGATGCGCAGCAGGATGTCGCCCACCCGCACTCGGCCCTCCAGCGCTCCGCCCTTCATGACATACGACACCACCAGCTCGGGGCTGGCCGAGTTGTCGACCTCCAGCTCCAGCCCCAGCATGCCGGTGCCGACCGAGACCTCGTAGGTGCTGGGGCCGTGCACATCCTCGAGCAGTGTGACCATTTGCTTCAGGCCTAGTTTTTTTTTAGCCGGCCCACAGACGGAGGACACACAACACATATGAGCGAGCTAAAGCGCAAGGCCCGTGAGTGGCTGGAGACCAAGCAGGAGGTGACGAGCATCCAGAAGGAGGCGACGGCGGTGCGCAAGCGGCTCAAGCTGCAGGAGCAGGAGCTGGTGCGCCAGATGTGCGACGACCAGGTCGAAGAGGTAGAGGTGGACGGTCGGCTCATCACCCGAGCCAAGTCCGTCAGCATGGCGAAGCGAGAGTAGCGCTCACATGTTGTAGCGGGACCCCCAGATGGCGGCGGCGGGCACGCAAGGGGCGGCGAGGTGCGCCAGCACCTGCCAGCCGGACAGCAGGCAAAGAGGCTTGTCGTCATTGGCGCAGGTGCACCAGAAGAAGTAGCGGCAGATCGAGGGGTGGTAGGAGAGCACCAGGTGGTGGCCCCATTCCCACGGACCAAGGTAGCGAAGAGCCACATCGTGGCGGCTGGCACTGGGCGGGTAGCGGCGCTGGTGCCGAGCGGCCGCCTCCTGTGCTGTTCTTCTGCTCTCCGCCGCCAGCGAGGTGCGGCGGCGCCACTCCTCGGGCAGGAGCGTCTGCAGGGCAGAACCGCCGGCGCAGGGCAGAACGGTCCAGCAGCGGTAGAAGCTATCCAGCGCCGCCAGCCGGGACCGCAGCTGCCGCCGCACCAGCGCCTCGGCGTCCGGCCGCCGCAGGCCGAGCTGCGGCAGCCAGCACAGCCAGCTCCGCTCGAGCTCGGCGAACTCGACCGCCCGCCACATCATCAGGCGCTCCAATATCCTCAAACGTCAAAAAAAACTGTACAGTCATGTTTATCATCATATGGTACTTCTTCACCCGGGGCTGCAGGGGGCTGCAGGCATGACTGTGAATTAGCGCCGCAAGCAGCAACTCATGTGAAGTTGTTGTTCTAGGACAGGTTCTGGTTCTTTTCACTCGCTGCCACACGGCGAGGCCTGCGGCGGCGGCCGCCACCCGGCCCGCAGCAGGCGGAGGTCCTCCGTGCTCAGCTCTGCCCCCATGTACCCCGCCACCACCGACGGCACCGCCAGCTCCAGCAGCCCGCCCAGCAGCAGCGCAGTGCCGTGCTCCACCGACAGGGCGAGAAACAGCACCATGCGCTCCACCACCATAGCAATGCAGGCGGCGGCGTAGGCACACAGCAGCCACCACCGGTGGCCGGCCGCTCCGCAGTAGCCGGCGGCGGGCACCGCCAGCAGCAGCAGCAGCCAGCTGGGGCCAGCCCTCGAGCACCACCCACACAAGCAGCACAGCGTGCAGCAGGGGCGATGAAGCGCAGCAGCCGGGCGATGCGCCACATCCACGGAGTCCACAGAGACCACAGCGTCCCCCCCCGGCGAAGCGACCGGCACATCTACGGTAATGTTGCCCTGGCCCGCCACAAGGGCCATCGGCAAGTCCATGGTGGTGTCCCCTTTGTACACCTGTGCCATCTTTTCCCGGTGTGTGCTAGACCAGCCCACACAAACATCATCATTTGTGCGCCTGGATGGGCGAGCCGCTCATTCATTTGGCAATGTACGATGATGACGAGGACGGGGGCTGGCTGGACTTTGTCTTTCGAGTGCTCATAGCGCTAATGTTCATCCGCATGTTGCCGTAGTGAGCAGACACGTGCATGTAGGATATGTTGTGTGTCCATTACTGAACTCAATCAAGCTTCTCCGAGATGATCTTTCATGACCTGTCCTACCAAGCAGCCCAATATGCCAAGCATTGGGTGAACCGCAGCCGCAAATAAACCCAGTATTCCATTGAATAATCGAGTCCCCAAGTTGCATCCATGGAGGCTGCACAGCAAGCAGGCCCATGGAGCATGTTCAACCATCATGGCCTGACGATGGTGGGTGTGTACTGTCCACTCGAACCTCGCATGCGTCCCAACAACCCGCCCGTATTGGCGGGCGCTCACTGGCGGCGGCGCTTGCGCAGCGGGATGGTGGCGGCCTGCCGGCCGAGGGCAACATGCTCGTCCAGGTAGGCCTGCGCCACAGCCTGGTCGTACAGAATGAGGATGTTCTCGAGGGAGCGCCGGCTGTGGGCGGTGCCGTTGTAGCTGCCGGTGCTGCACCACAGCGGCCGCCCCTCGGCGTCCAGCCCCACCAGGAACTTGTGGTGCATGAAGGGGCGGTAGCGGCCGCTGCCGGGGCCGAGCCGCCGCACCGGCCAGGCGGCGCCCGGCCGGGCGGGCAGCTGCCGGTAGAGCGCCGCCAGCCGGTTGTTGTTTTTGTCGTTGGTGACGATGAGATCGACGCCGCCGGCGCAGCCCGCCAGCGCCGCCAGCAGCGGCCGGTCGCTCAGCCACGCCATGGCGCCGACCACCGAGTGCGCCGAGCGCACCAGCGTGCACAGCCGGTCGGCGATGCCCTCGAACACCACCTCCGGCGGGGCCGCCGGCGGCCGCTGCGGCGGCGCCGCCGCCGGGGCGGCGGAGCGCTGCAGCGCCTGGTTGAGGTCCATGGTCGTGCGCTCTTGGCCGCCGGGCCCTGCCAAAAAAATTATGTGGTGAGTATCAAAAGAGGGCAGCATGGCAGACGCAGAGAAGGCGCTCTTCGGCGAGCAGTGGCAGCAGGGCGCCGCCGCCCTAAACCCCCGGGCGCCGCCGCCACCGCCGGGGCCGGCGCACGCCGCCCTCGACCGGGCCTCGCTGCGGGATGCGACCCGCCGGCGAGACCACGGCGTGGACCACCACTTCAGCTGCATGCTCGACCGCTGGGAGGTGGCCAACCAGCGGCAGACAGGACGCTGCTGGATCTACGCCGCCATGAACGTGCTGAAAACCAGTGCGGTCAAGAACTTTAAATCGTTTCAACTCTCGCCCAACTACCTGGCGTTCTACGACAAACTGGAGAAGGCCAACACCTTCCTGCAGCTGGTGCGGCAGACCGCCGAGCTGCCCATCGACGCTCGCATCGTGCAACATCTGCTGGCCACCACCGCCGAGGACGGCGGCCAGTGGAACATGGTGGTGGGCCTGGTGGAGAAGTACGGCGTGGTGCCGCAGTGGTGCATGCAGCGCTGCCAGAGCGAGGATGGCACCCGGGAGCTGAACGGCGTGCTCGAGCGGCTGCTGCGGCAGGCGGCGCACGAGGTGCGCAGCGCCCTGGCCCGGCAGCAGCCGGCGGAGGCGGCCATCCGCTCGGCGCTGGGCAAGGTGCGTACCGTGTTGGTCACACACTACGGCCCCCCGCCCGAGCGTTTCCGCATGCGCTGGCGGGATGACGATCAAGAGGAGCACGACATGGGCGAGCTCACGCCGCTCGGCTTCAGTGAGAAGCTGTGGCGCCGGCCGCCGGCGGAGTACGTCGTTTTGGTTCATGATCCCCGACCCCGCAGCCCCCTGTACCAGCGCTACATCGTCAACGGACTCACATCGTGTGTCGAGAAATCCTCGTTCGCCTACATCAATGTCCCCATCGAGGACATGAAGGCGTGTGTGGCGCAGAGCCTGCAGGAACTCAAGGAGCCGGTATGGTTTGCGTGCGACGTGGGCCAAGAGCACGACTCAAAGCGAGGACTGCTGGTGCACCAGCTGTACAATACGTGGTCGGCGTACGGCTTCACCCAGCCGTCGCTGGACAAGGCACAGCGGCTGGAGTATGGCGGCAGCCTGCCCACCCACGCTATGACCTTCACCGGTTTGGACGAACAAAATGGCAAGATCGTCAAGTGGCGGGTCGAGAACAGCTGGGGTGACGAGGGCGGGGACGACAACAAAAGCGAGGGCAAGGGCTTCCTGGCGATGGATGATTCTTGGTTCGATGAATACGTTTACGAGGTGGCGGTGCCCCGCTCGCTGGTGCCGGCAGAGACGCTGAGCCGGGCCGAGCAGCGGGAGACCACCGCCCTGCCGCTGTGGGACCCGATGGGCAGCGTCGCCCGCTGAGTCACACACGGAAAGGCAGGGCGGGCAGCCGCCTCGGCGGCGTGGCCGGCGGCGTGGCCGGCGGCAGCCGCCTCGGCGGCGTGGCCGGCGGCAGCCGCCAGCGGCGGGCGGGCGGGTGGCTGGGCCGGCCGGCGGCGGGCCGGCCGGCGGCGGGCCGGCGGCGGGCGGCGGGGAGCTGCTGCGGCTTGTCGGCGAGGGCGTACTGCGGGGGCGGCATGCGCAGCCGCCGCAGGTGCGGCGTGAGCCGGATGGTGGGCAGCATGGTCTGGTCGCCGCTGGCCGCCTTCTTCTGGCCGCCGTCGGGGGCGGGGAGCCGGAGCATGGCCACCACCGCCTCGGCGGTGGGGCGCCGCTGCGGGCGGGGATGCAGCATGGTGCGGACGGTGTCGGCCAGCAAGCCGCTGTAGGGCGGCGGCAGCGGCGGGATGCGGCCCCGCTGGACGTTGCGGCCGAGCTGCGCCATCGAGCGGCCCCGGAAGGGCACCTCCAGCGTCGCCAGCTGGTGCAGCAGGCAGCCGAGGGCCCAGATGTCGCAGGCGGCGCCGTACGGCCGGCCCTGCCAGATCTCGGGGCCCATGTAGTAGGGCGTGCCGACCTGGGTGCGGGCGAGACAGTTGGGCCGCACCCGGCGGGAGACGTTAAGGTCGCCGAGCTTGATGTCGCCCTGGCGGTCGAGGAAGCAGTTGGCGGGCTTGAGGTCCCGGTGCAGGATGCGCCGCCGGTGCAGGTACTGCAGGGCGCCGGCGATCTGGCCGGCGTACCGCCAGATGGTGCCCTCCGGCAGCCGGCGCCGGCGCCGCAGCACGCCGGCGAGGTCGCCGCCGGCGGCGTACTCCATCACGATGCACAGGCGCCGGTGCGCCGCCTGCACAAAGGCTTCGTGAAACCGGACGATGTGCGGGTGCTGCAGACTGGCGAGGAACCTAACCTCGTTCAGCGCATCCTGCCGGGCCTTGCTGTCCAGCCGGGCCAGCAGGATGGTCTTGAGCGCATACACTCGACCGTCCTTGAGGCGCTGCACCCGATGCACCTGCCCAAACGACCCTTTCCCCAGCAGCCGCTGCATGCGGAAGCGCTCCATCGGGCGCCTTTGATGTACCAGCTATACTTTATTTTCTGCGAGGCGCCACCTGCCGGATTTTTTTTTGGGCGGCCGGCGGTGGGCTGCCCATCAGACAGAATGGCGACTACGTCATATGCTTTCAGCGCCGACATCAACCAGTTGCTGAGCTTGATCATCAACACCTTCTACTCCAACAAAGACGTGTTTCTGCGAGAGCTGGTCTCCAACGCCTCGGATGCGCTGGACAAGATCCGGCACCAGGCCCTGACCGACAAGGGCCAGCTGCAGGCCGAGGCGGCGCTCGAGATCCGGCTCGTTCCGGACAAGAAGGCCCAGACCCTCACGGTGGAGGACACCGGCATCGGCATGACACATGACGATTTGATCAACAATCTGGGGACCATCGCCAAATCGGGAACGAAGGCCTTCATGGAGGCGCTGAGCGCCGGCTCTGACGTGAGCATGATCGGGCAGTTCGGCGTCGGCTTCTACTCGGCCTACCTGGTAGCCGACCGGGTGGAGGTGGTGTCCAAGCACAATGACGACAAGACCGCCCACCGGTGGAGCTCCAATGCGGGAGGGTCGTTCGAGGTAGCGCCGGCGCCCGACAGCACGCTGAAGCGGGGGACACAGATCGTTCTTCACCTGAAGGAGGGCATGCTCGAGTACCTCGAGGAGCACCGCCTGCGGGAGCTGGTCAAGAAGCACTCCGAATTCGTCGACTTCCCGGTCCAGCTGCGGGTGGAGAAGACCCACCAGAAGGAGGTGACGGACTCCGACTCCGCCGAGGACGAAGCCGACTCCGCCGAGGGCGAAGCCGACTCCGCCGAGGGCGAAGCCGACTCCGCCGAGGGCGAAGCCGACTCCGCCGAGGGCGAAGCCGACTCCGCCGAGGGCGAAGCCGACTCCGCCGAGGGCGCCGAGGGCGCCGAGGCTGCCGAGGGCGCCGAGGGCGCCGAGGCTGCCGAGGGTGCCGAGGCTGCCGAGGCTGCCGAGGCTGCCGAGGGTGCCGAGGGTGCCGAGGCTGCCGAGGGTGCCGAGGGTGCGGTGGTGGACGTGCCGGAGGGGGAATCGAAGAAGCGCACCAAGACGGTGGAGGAGGTGTCGCAGGAGTGGGAGCACTTGAATGAGATGCGTCCTATCTGGACCCGCAAGCCGGGGGAGGTCACGGAGGAGGAGTATGGCAAGTTCTACAAGGCGATTTCGAACGATTGGGAGGAGCATGGTGGGGTCAAGCACTTTGCGGTGGAGGGGCAGCTGGAGTTCAAGGCGATTCTGTTCGTGCCTAAGCGCCCGCCGTTTGAGATGTTTGACGGCGCCCGCAAGAAGGCCACCAACATTCGGCTGTATGTGCGGCGGGTGTTCATCACGGATGATTCGGAGGACCTGATGCCGGAGTACCTCTCCTTCGTCAAGGGTGTGGTCGATTCGGAGGACCTGCCGCTGAATATCTCCCGGGAGATGCTGCAGCAGAACAAGATCATGCGTGTCATCCGCAAGAGCCTGGTCAAGAAGACGCTCGAGCTGTTCTCGGAGCTGGCGGAAGACGAGGAAAAGTACGCCGCCTTCTACGGGAACTTCGCCAAGAATCTCAAGCTGGGGGTGCACGAAGATTCGACCCACCGCACCAAGCTGGCGTCGCTGCTGCGCTTCGCCACCACCGCCGGCGAGCGGGTGAGCCTGGACGCCTATGTCGAGCGCATGCAGGAGGGGCAGCAGCACATCTACTACGTGAGCGGCGAGTCGGTGGAGGCGCTGCAGGAGTGCCCCTTCATCGAGAAGCTGAAGAAGCGTGGGTACGAGGTCATCCTGATGGCCGATCCCATCGACGAATATGTGGTGCAGCAGCTCAAGGAGTACGGCGGCCACAAGCTGGCGAGCGCCACCAAGGAGGGGCTGGAGCTGTCCCAGTCGGCGGAGGAGCAGGCCCAGTTCGAGCAAGCCAAGCAGGAGTGCGAGGCGCTGTGCGGCGTGGTGAAGGAGCTGCTGAGCGACCACGTCGAGAAGGTGGTGGTCTCGAGCCGCATCGACACCTCGCCGTGCTGCCTGGTCACCGGGGAGTACGGATGGAGCGCCAACATGGAGCGCATCATGAAGGCCCAGGCCCTGCGGGACGCCAGCCAGCAGCAGATGATGTCCGCCAAGAAAACGATGGAGATCAACCCGCAGCATCCGATCGTTCGCACCCTGGTCGCCAAGACGGCCGAGTCGACCACCGACAGCACCGTCAAGGATCTGGTGTGGTTGCTGTACGACTGTGCGTTGCTGGATTCCGGCTTCAGCCTGCCCAAGCCCACCGCCTTCACCTCCCGCATCCACCGCCTGGTGGCGCTCGGGCTGGGGGTGGAGGAGGGGGAGGAGGAGGAGGAGGAGGAGGAGCTGCCGGACGAAGGGGAGCTGGTCGAGGTCGAGGCTGGCGAGGCGGAGAGCACCATGGAGGAGGTCGACTAAACCCCGCCACAAAAAATCTAGCAATAAGTAAATCCCATCATGACCGAGAACGTGGACGAGTATTGTATAGTGGAAAGTCTGCGGGATTACGAGCTACTGAGCTCGCAGCTGAACGATTACAAGGACAAGGAGAGCTCCGCCGAGACCGAGCGCCGGCGGCTGGAGGAGCGCAACCGCCTGCTGGTGGCGGAGAACTCCCGCCTGCGGGTGCAGGCGGGCCAGCAGCGTCTGCACATGCAGGAGCTGGAGGAGGAGCTGGAGACCACGCCGGTCGAGGAGGAGGTGCGCTTGGAGCTGTCTTGCCAGCGGCGGTACGCCAAGACGCTGGAGGCGGCGCTCGATGCGGCTCGAGTGGCCGCCCAGCCGCCGGCGCCGCCGGCGCCGCCGGCGCCGCCGCCGCCGCCGCCGCCGCCGGCGCCGGCGCCGCCGCCGCCGCCGCCGGCAATGACTCATCTAGCCTCGCCCGGCATCTGGTCCATGGGATCGAACCGAGTCTTGTACGCCGACCCCAAGCGCTGGAAGAGCGCCTGACGTACTGAGTTGTTGCCCACTATTGGGCTTCTTTTTTGCTGGATTGAGTTATAACGCCCATGCCGGCAGTAGGTCAAATCAAGCAGATCCCTGAAACTCCACACATAGAGAGCGCACTTCGGCCCGAAGGTGCACTTCCCGTCCACATGGTCCAGCCTATCACACGGCTTTCGAACATCCAGCCCTTCCAGTACACTTTTGCGGTGGACCTGGGCCGCACTTGGGAGGGCACGCCCAGCACGCTGCTGCAGGAGTGCAACTCGATCACCGCCCGCAACCAGCCGCTCAACTGCCACCAGCTCTGTACGAAGGAGCACGGCGCCCTCGGCGAGGCGGAGATGCTCAAGTGCCGGGAGAGAAAGCGCCGCCAGTGGGAGTGCTGCGACACCGCCATCTTTACGGCCGGCGCTAACGCCCGTGCACTGGACACCGATGTATTCTCACACGGCAAAGTCCCCGCCAACATCATGGATGGCATCCTCGGGAGTTACGATAACCTCCTCTGGGCCGAGCGCCGCCTCGACAACCCCACCGGCTACATCAGCGCCTCCGAGTACGTCAATCCCACCGTTCAACTTGTCTGAGACCTTTGTTTATTTTTTTTGTGGCGCCGCCACCCGGCACGTGCACAACCATGCACAAGAGCGAGCGCCAGCGCTGCCAGTGGAACCAGCAGCAGGCGAGCCTGCGTCGGACGGAGGCCGAGCTGCAGCACCTGCACGGCAACACCCTCCTGAGCCAAGACGCCTGGATCCAGCGCCGCATCGGGCTGCAGCGCAAGCTGGACCGGGTGCGCTCCGCCGTCCGGCTGCCCCCGGTGGCGTGGCTGCAGGCGAATGCCGCCGATCGGGCGGTGCGCCGCCGCACCTGATACCGAGCACGAGCCGGGAGGGCGAAAACAAGAAAAAAGTGGTGGCGTCCTCAGCAGCTGAGCGAGTTCTTGTAGGAGCTGACTGTGAATGCGTAGAAGTAGAGCACCAGCAGCCATACGAAGACATAAAATGCCCACTTGATTGCTTCTTCGTATTGTGCTTGGTAGGTCGGCGTCTTCTTAGCCACCCCTACGTCCAACTCCACCTGGCCGGGGCTCACCTCCACCTGCATCCTGCCGCATTTACACGGCTTGGAATGCGCCAGCAGGGCGCCGAGCAGGCCAAGCGTCACCAGGATGAGCACCATCCCCATCTGCCACCGAAGCAATGCACTTTTGGCCATCAGATGTCGTTTGCTAGTACCCAACAAAATAATGAACCTGCGCATTTACTCGATCTTGCGCAGGTGGCCGTTCAGCAGCTTCTGCATCTCGAACATGTTCACCTCGGCCTTGCCGAACACACGCTGCAGCGCCGCATCGCACTTGATGTTGCGCTTGTTGAGCGGGTCCTGCAGGTTGCGGGCCTTGATGTACGTCCACAGCTCCCGCACCACATGCGGGCGGCGCATCTCGGTCACGCCGCTGAACTGCGACACCTGCTGCAGCTCCTGCGACAGCAGGTGCGGCTTCATGAAGGGGTGGTTGGTCATGTCCCGCTTCTTGCGGGGGGCCTTGGCGGCCTTGGCGGCCTTGCCGCCGCCCCGGGCCGACTTGCGGGCGCTGCGCTTGCGCTTGCCACCGGTGGCCTTCTTCGCCGGCGTCTTCTTGGCCTTGGCCCGGCGGGTCTTCTTGCCGCCGCCGGTCAGGGCGTTGCCCGAGCTCAGGATGTCCTCGATGATGCTCTTGGTCTTGTCCATCTGCTGGCGGTGGTTGGTGGAAATCTCAGCCACCTCGCTGTCCGAATTGGACGACTGACTACTGGGGCTGGGCGGCGCCACCTCCTCGGAAAAGTCGATGGAATCGTATACGCTTTTCAGGTTGGGCACAGACATTGTCTTTTATTGCATGCGCAGAAAATTCTGCCCGGTTGTTCAAACGAATGAATCCACATCCAGCCGCAGACTATCACCCATCTCCTTAAATGCGTAACTACACCCAAGCAGGGCGCTCAGCTGCTGCAACGTGCTCTGGTGGCTGCACAGCACCACCAACCCCTCGGCGCCCCCGAGCCGGACCAGATGCCGCCGCAGGGCGCTGCGGCAGCGCCGCCGCAGCTGCGCCGCCGTCTCGCCGAGGGCCGGCGCCCCGCCCCAGTGCCAGCCGGCCACCGCCAGCCCCAGCGCCTCGGCATGCTGCCGTGCCATCGCCTGGTCGACCGACTGCTCCGGCGGGTGCTCCGCCAGCTCAGCGTCGACCACCACCTCGCCGGGCAGGTGCCGCACCGACTCGAGGCACCGCCGGAACGGCGAGACAATCAGGTGCTGTACCCCCGGCAGCTCCTCGGCCAGCAGCGCCGCCCGCTCCCGCCCCGCCGGCAGCAGGCCCGACAGCTGACTGGCGTCGGCAAGGTCCCGCTCAAAATGGCGCAGCAGCACCAGCCGCACCATTGGTCGTTTCGCCGAGCAGGGGACGTCCCCCTAAAAAATACCACCCGGTACCCTGCTTCCATCGTCCAATAGCACCCCGTATTTTTGCCACTGCTCAAAAAGGACCAACGCATGCTTGAGGTCGATCGGAACATGCTCGACCGGTACTGGGGCGACCTCACCCTCGCCTGCTCCGACGGGGCCGGGATAAGGGCGCTGGGGGCCGCCGCCGACCTGTACGTCTACCTGCGGCTGGAGAGCAGATCAGATGCTTGTAGAGCCTACCGGCGCTTCCGGGCCGCCCTCGACCAGATCCAGAATCCCCTTGCTGAGAGCATGGCTCGCCCCCTC
>Ga0233412_10000601_pt1 | contig 20505 bp, 20 predicted proteins | sample Na_anoxic_4_MG_FD_180667 | JGI IMG/M metagenome (GOLD analysis project Ga0233412, IMG submission 180667) | Seawater microbial communities from Saanich Inlet, British Columbia, Canada - Na_anoxic_4_MG | ecosystem: Environmental > Aquatic > Marine > Inlet | place: Canada: British Columbia...
AGGGGATTAAGTGACTGACATCATTGAGAAAACTCCCTCCCCCTTGATGGGGGAGGGTTGGGGTGGGGGTGAAAAGCCACAGCTTATTGAGCTATTACATTATTTGCTCTTAGCTAATATGGCACCGAAAATATTCATCAGTTCAGTAGCCTCTTTTACTAAGCATTTTCGATCGTTTTCATGTTTTGGTTCATCATACGTATCTATCAACCTTAACCAGTATCAACTTTCTTTGGCCTCCTTGCGAGATATCTTGATTCTCATAATGAAGTTTTTTTTGCTTAGTGATTCATTAGCCTCCATGTAGTTTGCACCAACAGAACCTGATGCCCGGATCAGTTGTTTTCCATCTTTAATGTTTGCTATGGACTTAGGCAATTTCTTTACGAACGCTCTCACCCTGTTTGCAAACTCAAACGTACGGTCTTCCAGGTCATATGGTTTTGAATTTTGGTTTTTTGTCATTCGAATTTGTTTCGGATTTCGATATTCGACATTCGGGTTTAATCACCAAAAACAACGGCTTACCGAACATATCGAAAATTTTCTGCAAAGGACACGAATTTTGGGACTTAGGCTCTAAATTTTCAATTTGGTGCTTGAGACCTATATAGCTTTTTTAAGTCTCTCAATGAGGTCTGTCTTCTCCCAGGTAAATTCCTCTAATTCCCGTCCAAAGTGACCATAGCTGGCTGTTTTTTTGTATATGGGCCTTAGAAGATCCAACTGCTCAATTATGGCAGCTGGCCGCATATCAAATTCCTTTTCCACCATTTTTGTCATCTCAATGCTGGGCACAACACCGGTTGCGTAAGTATTGACGAGTAAACTAACTGGCTGTGCCTTTCCGATGGTGTATGCTAACTGGATCTCACACCTTTCAGCCAAACCCGCAGCAACGATATTTTTGGCAATATAGCGACACATATAGGAGGCGCTCCTATCCACCTTGGATGGATCTTTGCCAGAAAATGCTCCGCCGCCATGGTAACCAAATCCGCCATAGGTATCCATGATAATCTTCCTGCCGGTCATGCCACAGTCACCTAATGGACCACCAGTAACAAATCTACCAGTGGTATTTACAAAAAATTGTGTGTTTTTATCAATCATCTCAGGAGGTATGACCTTCTTTATCACCTCTTCAATAATTGCCTCCTTCAGGGTATCATAATCAACCTCAGGGGAGTGTTGTGCTGCTATAACAACTGTATGAACGGTAGTGGGCTTTAGGTCTACATACCTCACAGTTACCTGGGATTTTCCATCGGGCCTCAGCCATGGGAGTTTTTCAGATTTTCGGACATGGGCAAGCCTCTGGGTAAGATTATGGGCAAGGTAAATGGGCATTGGCATGAAAACCGGTGTATCGGTGCACGCATAGCCAAACATGAGTCCCTGATCACCCGCCCCCTGTTCTTTGAATAGGCCAGCGCCATTGACTCCCTGTGCAATGTCAGCTGACTGCTTGTCAATGCTCGTAATAACTGCACATGTCTTCCAGTCAAACCCCATGGATGAATTGCTGTATCCTATTTCCTTTATTGTCTGTCTTGCAATTTCCGGTATTTCCACATAGCACGTAGTGGTTATTTCCCCTGCAATAACTGCCATGCCAGTAGTGACAAGGGTCTCGCAGGCTACCCTTCCATTTTTGTCGCAGGTGATAATCTCATCGAGTACGGCATCAGAGATTTGATCAGCTATCTTGTCCGGATGCCCTTCAGTTACAGACTCGGATGTAAATAAAAAATCAGTGTTCATGTTTGATTCCTCTCTATATTAAGTAATAAAATTAAAGATGAGTAATGTGTATACTAAAAAGCAACAAAAATTTAAATGATAAAATGTCCACCGATAGAGAAATGATAGCCTTTGTTAGCGGCGATTATTTTCAGGTGGAGTAAAAATACCACCAGATATAATTAATTTAAATGCATCTTCAACAGTCATATTGAGGATTACCAGCTCATCTTCTGGTATAAGAATATAAAAACCGCTCGTAGGATTAGGTGTTGTGGGAACAAAGACATTCATCATTTTTTTGTCAGTTTTACTCTGCACCTCCCCCCTGCTTTCTCCTGTAATAAAGCCAATTACATAGGCCCCTCGCCTGGGATATTCTAACAGAGCCACCCTTTTAAAGGCGTCGTTTTTCTGTAAAAAAAAGGACTCTAAAAGCTGTTTCACTCCTGAATAGATGATTCTTACTAAGGGAATCCTGTCTACCATATTTTCCCAAAAATGTACTACTTTTCTGCCAGCCAGGTTTCTGAATAAAAGACCAACAGCAAGAATAATAATAACCACTAAAATAAGGCCAAGCCCAGGTACATGAAAGGGTAGGTAGGTGTCTGGCAGGTATTTAGCAGGGACATACTTAAGCACTACATCCATGGCCCTGATTAAAAACCAGATAACGTAAGCTGTTATAAAGACTGGGAGAATTACCAGAAGACCTGTAAGGAAATAATTCTTTAGATTTGTTCTAAGTCGTTTCAATGTGCCCTCACGCTATTATACTATTATCTATCAGCCTGGCCTTCCCCACCTTTACAGCCAATGCCAAGAGGGAAGGCCTGTCTATATGTTCTATGTCTGTAAGTTTCTCTGGGTCACAGATGGTTACATAATCAATCTCTGTAAATGGGTGACTGAGGATTAATTCTTTTACTGCATTTTTGATTGCGGCAGAATCTTTTTCCCTATCTTTTACCATGGCTTTGGCTAAATCTAAGCCCTTTTTCAGGCTTAATGCTGACAACCTTTCCTCTGGGCTCAGGTACTTATTCCTGCTACTCATGGCAAGACCGTCTCGTTTCCTTACTGTCGGAACCCCAACAATGTCAATGTCCATGTTTAAATCCCTTACCATCTGTTTAATAACAGCAAGCTGTTGATAGTCCTTTTCACCAAAGATGGCCAGGTGAGGTTTCGTTATATTAAAGAGCTTTGCAACCACAATGGTTACTCCAGCAAAGTGTCTGGGTCTGGATTTTCCACAAAGATACTGAGTGATAGTGTTTACTGTTACGGTGCTTTGAAAACCATCAGGATACATCTCTTCTACGGTTGGCATGAACACTGCATCTACTCCGGCAGAGCGGGCTTTATTGAGGTCTCCGTCAGTGTCTTGAGGATATTTTTCATAGTCCTCATGAGGGCCAAACTGAGTTGGATTGACAAAAATAGTCATTATCAATCTATCCCCCTTGTCTCTACCAACCCTTAGGAGTTCTACATGGCCCTGATGGAGAAACCCCATAGTTGGCACACAAGAGATGATGTGTCCATCCCTTCTCCATTTATCAGACAATTTTTGCATCGATTCTATCTTTTTGATTATTTCCATGATTCTTTAAGTGTCCATATTTACTATTCTACCTCACTTAGCGCCTTGATCCAAGCGGAACGTAATACTTTGTTCCTTTTTCCATCTTTTCTATTTCGACAATTAGGTTATCGAGATCAGATGGTACATTAATAAAATCTATTTCTGAGGCATCTATTACTAAAAGTGGGGTCTCAGTATAATGAAAAAAAAATTCATTAAAGGTCTGATTTATTTGATCCAGATATTTTATATTTATTGATTTTTCGTAATCTCTATCTCTCTTTTTGATTCTTTCTTTCAAGATATCTGTTCTTGCCTGCAAAAATATCACCAGATTCGGTTTTAATATTCTCACCTTCAATAGGTGAAATATCTGCTCATACAAGCTGAATTCTCTGTCATCCAGGTTAAGCCTCGCAAAAATTCTGTCCTTATCGAAAAGAAAGTCTGAGATAACAACTCTTTTAAAGATATCAATTTGGTTTATCTCCTCCTGCTTTTGAAAACGCCTTAGCATGAAGAAGAGTTGTGTCTGAAATGCAAATTTTATTGGGTCTTTATAGAAGTCGGCAAGAAAAGGATTTCCTTCAGTTTTTTCTAAGATGGTTTTGCCATTTATCTTTTTGGCCAGAAGCATAGCAAAGCTGGTCTTACCTACTCCTAATGGACCTTCAACAACTATATAGTTTTTTTGACGCACTTTTTAATCCTATGAACTATCATGACCTATCGGCGACGACTAAGGATGAAAAGTCAAAAGTCCGTTGTCAGTCCCGATAGATCGGGATTGCAAAAAACAACTGACAACTTTCATATAAACATTTCAAAAGCTAAATATCATTGACTATAGTATGTGTCAAGGAATTGTCTTATCTGGCATTAAGACAGAGCTCAAATGTATGTATTCATCTACAGTAAGGGTCTCAGCCCTTCTTTTTGGGTCAATGAGGCATTTTGTTAGGGCGTTTGCTATTATTTCCCTGGATAGAGACACCATTCCCCTTTCAAGAGAGTTAAGGATTGTCTTTCTTCGACAGCTAAATGCTGCCCTAATAGTCTTACGAAAATTCACCTCGTTTTCCGTCTGAAGAGGATATGGTTTTGTAAAATCCATCTCCAAAACCATTGAATCAACCTTTGGTTTGGGATAAAAGGCATCCCTTTTAATCTTGATAAGGGGAGATATCTTGGCATAGTATTGGCTGATAACACTAAGTGCACTGTATTCTTTATTTTTTGGCTTAGCGGTCAAACGCTGTGCAAATTCGTATTGAAACATAAGGATCGCATTTTTGATATAATCCCGATTGATTATAAGTTTTTCCAAGAACGGAGATGAGATATTATAGGGAAGATTGCCTACTATTTGGATCTTTTTACTAAATTTATCATATATCTCTTTAAAATCTAATTTCAGTACATCTTCGGAAATAAAAGTTATCTTTTCCTTTTCTTTCAGTGACAACCTTTCTTTTAATATGGTTATCAATGATAGATCTTTTTCTATAGCCACCAAATGATAAATGTAGGGGAGGATTGGGATCGTTAATGCACCTAAACCAGAGCCTATCTCTATAACCACATCGTTTTTATCAAATCCTGCATAGGTAATGATTTTTTCAATTATAGCAGGATCTTCTAAAAAGTTTTGCCCCAGTCTTTTTCTGGGCCTAATCCCTGATTTACGTAACAAGGCCTTAGATACTATCAGGCCTTGATCAACTTTCTTGATTTGCGCCATGAAATAAAGGCCTTAAAAAAATAAAGGAAGATAATATATGAGGGTACAGCAAATATGATGCCCAATACAATACCCCCCAAGAGAAAGGCTGCGACTAGTATTCCACCACCACCCAAGATTGTCGTTATGATATTTAAAAACTCTCCATGGTTAATTGCCTCAACTACTGGCCCCAGAAGTTGTGTTTTATGATCAAATCCTAAGACAAGTGACCCTATTTTATAACAATAATTGTAAATAAAATATATGGTTGCAGGGTTACATATCAAGGTTCCAACCGCTGCTGTTATCTTACTTGCCTTAAAGGCTAAGGCCAATGCTATAGCAATGATTGTGTGAAAGGGAATAGTTGGTGTCATACCCATAAATATACCAAAGGCCATGCCTAAGGCTAACTCATGAGGATCCCCTCTGAACCTAATAAGCCTAAGATATATATATCGGAATTGACGGTTAAAACGCATTTTGTCTCATTCTTTGCTATTGTTTCTTATCTTTGTTGCCTGTCTGCCATACGACAGGCGGGCCTGCTTGCTTACCACGCCCGCCTGTCGTATGGCGAGGTACGAGCAGACATAACTTTTCGAGACAGGCGAGGATTCATAGGATTTCCTGCTCCGAAGAGCGGGAATTTAACAGGCCAAGAGTCCTATGGAGTAATAAGTCGCCCGCGATGAAGCAAGTAAAAGATAATAAGTTTTAAAGTCTTATCCTGCAAGAGAAAAAAGCCTATTCCTCAGGGATCAAAGATAAAGGAAGCTCAAGAGAAAGGTAGGCAAGGAGCAATATATTGTAGGGTCAAGCAGGGACATACGAGTTAGGCGTCTAATTGATCTAATGGAAATCTTGATCGCGCATCTAAGGTTAAATCATTTTGTTGGCCTTTCATTAACCTGTGATACCCGGCAACAGCGATCATAGCTCCATTGTCTGTGCAGAGTTGCGGACTTGGGATATAAAGATCGATTCCTTTTTTACTCATCGCTTTTTTTAGCTTACTACGTAAATGGTTGTTTCTGGCTACTCCTCCTGCGAGCACGACTGATTTTACTGCAACTTGATCTGTTGCGGTAATTACTTTATCAGTGAGGATATCAACAACAGCAGACTGAAATGATGCAGCAATATCTGCTGTTGTAATTTTATTGTCTTCCGATTTGTGATTGTGCCATTTTTTGACATAAAGGGCCACAGCGGTCTTAAGACCGCTAAAGCTGAAGTTAAGAGAGTCTTTGGATAGATAGGCCCTTGGAAAATTTATGGAATCGGGTCGCCCCTTGGCAGCAAGTTTTTCTATTTCAGGGCCTCCTGGGTAGCCTAATTCGAGAAGTTTTGCGACCTTATCAAAGGCCTCACCCGCGGCATCGTCCAGCGTTTGACCCAACACGGTATAATCCCCAAAGTCACGGACATGATAGATGTTTGTATGGCCACCTGAAACAGTGAGGGCAAGGAATGGGAAAGGAGGGATTCTTTTTTCTAAGAAAATAGAGAGGATATGACCCTCTAAATGATTTATTCCGATGAGAGGAGTGTTGTTAGCATAGCTATAGGCTTTGGCAAAATTAATACCAACTAAGAGAGCCCCAGCAAGACCAGGCCCCACAGTGACTGCTGTTCCATGAATATCTTTATTATTGAGTCCAGCTTTCCTTAGTGATTCTCTTACAACAGGAACAATATTTCTAATATGTTCTCTTGAGGCAATTTCCGGTACTACCCCTCCATATCTCTGATGAACAATAATCTGAGAGTTAATGATATTAGATAATAATTTATTTCCATCTTCTATTATTGCAGCACACGTATCATCGCAGGAGGTATCTATTCCAAGTATAATCATATTCAAATTAGGACGCAGATTTTCGCCCTGGCCCAGACCTGGTAATCAAGGACTTAATTCTATAGCCTCCGCTTCGGAATTATTATAGCGACAACATAATAATCAAGTCATGTCGCACCAGGGCAGGCCGATATCCGCAGATAATTATTCTATTAGCTCTTTATATTTATGCGCCTTAGGCACATTAAAAATCTTTACAACCTGCCCGCCATCCGGCAGGTGGGTCTGCGTTCATCCCTGGCCCAGACCTGGCATGCAATGTTTAGGCTAAATAGTCTGAGTCAATAGATACCACAGAGGTTGCAATATATGCCAAAGAGGTCGCGCCAGGGCAGGCTGCGTCCAAAAAGGAAATTACTATACAAATAAGTTCAAAGTTGCCTGTCGGCCATTGTTTTGCCTTCAGCGGATGAAAGAATTATCCATCATCTCCTTTTTTACCTTTTACCTTTAAACTTCAGGTGCTTATAATTTTTAAATTATTCTTTAGAGACTTTTTTCTTTCTCAACTGATCTATTCGGTCTACAACCTTTCTGAGATGTTTGGCCATCAAGCTCGCCTTTTGGTACCGTTGATTTACGTCTTTAACTAAGGCCTTATCTATGATCTTTTCAACAATCAGTGGAATTTTTGGATTAAGCTTCTTTACCGAGGGGGTTTTTTCTTTGGCTATCTTAAACATTAATGAAGTCATATCGTCGGAAAGAAAGGGCTTTTGTCCGGTTAACATCTCAAAAAGAACTATCCCTAACGAAAATATATCTGAACGTCCGTCAATTTTTTTCCCAGCCACCTGTTCAGGAGACATATAAGAAGGAGTGCCTAAAACAACACCTGTTTTTGTCTTAGTTGATGATGTAATCCTGGCGATGCCAAAATCAGCAACCTTTATATTACCTGTATCTTTAAGTAACATAATATTAGCTGGTTTTATGTCCCTGTGAACAACATTGTTGTTGTGAGCATAATCTAAAGCATCAGCTACTTGAATTATGATGGTAAGCACATCTCTTAAGGGGAGGAGTTTTCCTTTATGAGTAAATTTTACTAAGTTTTCTCCTTCCAGGTATTCCATAGCTATATATGCCAAGTCGTGTTCTTCGCCAGCATCGTAAATAGATATAATATTAAGGTGGTTTAATAGGCCTGCTGATTCTGCTTCCCTGAAAAAGCGTTCCTTTATATCAGTGAGCTCTCCTCCCTCAAATTCAGATAGTCGTAAGGTTTTTATAGCAACAGTCCTATGAATAGTGGGATCTTCTCCCTTATAAACAACACCCATTTCACCCCTACCTAACTCCCCTGAAATCTCATATCTGCCAAGTGTTGGTTTAATATCAAGACCGTTTATTGCTGTTAAATTTTCACCAGAGTGGCTGGCATTGGTACCTAAGATCATAGAAGATTCAGCACCACTTAATTTAGGTATCCTCTCGCCCAAGTCCTTGAAATTGCTGTCATCTTCAATAATCATATTATATGTTGATAATGCCTTGTTAAACTGCCTTTTCCTTTCATAATCGAGGCCGAGATTGTATAAGAGATCTTTGACCCCTGGTTCATCTGTAGGACATTTTCGAAATTTTTCAGAGGCGAGATCAAGCATTCCTTGCTGTTGGAAAGAAAGACCAAGGGCCTTGTTTGTTTCAACAGAATCAGCCTCTACTTTCTCTTTGGTTTTTTTAGTGATGAATAAATTTCTGCTCATAACTAAGATATAGCCCAGAATCAAAAGAGCTAGTTGAGGTGCAACTTTAAGCCATATATTTAAGCGGAAAAAAAGGATTGTTCCTGCTGTTCCGTATAAGAGAAAGAGGATTAGTGTGGTGATTGTGCCAGTACTAGTCTTTAGCCTGGGCAGGAGAAATGATATATAGAGGCCGAAAAGAAGGATAATACCCAGCTCAAGAAATGAAGTCCATTGAGGCCGCACGAAAAATTCTTCTTGTAAGATATTGGACACCGAGTTGGCTATTATCTCTACGCCTGGTAGGCTATTAGAGATAGGGGTAATAAAGCGGTTTCCAATTCCAGGGGCAGTGGGTCCAAGGATGACTATCTTGTCTCTGAAAAGGCTTGTTTGGAATTCATTTTTGAGAATCTTTCTGAATGGTGTCATGTGAAATGCAACCCCTGGCCCGTCGTTCCATTTAATGAGGGTTGGCATATTTACGTCTGTGGCTGGAATCTTGACTGTCTTGGATGGAGAAATCTTTATATCGATTTCCTGGCCCAAGATAAGCCTGATCTGATTATAATCTAATCCTCTGAAGGTTTTTACTATTGCAATAGGAAATGACGGAATGAAGGTATTGTCCAAATAACCAATGGCGTGAATCTGAGTCCTGATGGAACCATCATTATCTGGAAAAAGGTTTATATGACCAATGCCTGCAACCGAATTAGCAAAGGAAGGAAGAAGTGGTTTTATCTTGGAAAGCACTATCATAGAGCTTGTTGCCCATTTATCCTTTAGGCCATGTACAACTTTAAAGGAGTTTTTGGCTATGTAATCAGGAACCTCATCGTCTCTTCCCGTACTGCTTGTACTAAAATAGATAGGTAGAACTATATTACTGGCCTTTTTAAAGGCCTCAGCTAATCTGGTGTCATTATCCAGATTGGCTTCTGCCTTGTTCAATAATCCATAAAATGTTTTGGCAGATGAACCTTTATTTTCTAAATTGAGATCAACATATGTCTTCTTTAGTTCTCTAATTGTTTTGAGGCCGGAATTCTCATCTGGTTTATTAAACATGATATCCAGGGCGATAACCTTTGCACCAGCCATTGCGAGATTGTTTACCGCCTTGGCAATAATGTTTCTTGGCCAGGGGAAACGACCGATTTCATCTAAATCCTCATCATCAATACCTACTATTTCAATATCTGGATGTCTTTTTTTAGATGCACTAAGTTTGGATCGGAGGTCGAATGTTTTTTTCTCTAAACCATCTGTAAAATCACCATGACCTGTAAGAAACATGATTATAAATAGAGGAGTAAGGATTAGGCCGATTAACCACCCAAGAATAATTTTTTTAAAAGGCATCATCCCCCCCAATTTTCTAAATTCCAACATAAGGCTTTATTTTTAGATAGCGTAATTTTCCCATGCAAGGTACATTTTTAATTTCTTCTATTGTCTTGAATGGACCGAAAGTGGATATATAATTAATGATCTTTTTAGCGAGCGTTGGCCCTATACCAGGTATAGCATCCAGTTCTTCCAGACATGCAGTATTTACGGATATAGGAATTTTAAGGGTGATTTTATATGCTGCGGGCATTGGTCGAGTTGAGACAGTTATGTGCCCACTCTCTGAGCTGATCTGAACACTTGTCCCCTGAGCAACAGAAGGATATGTATCACATAATTTTGCGTCAATTAGTTTTGCCTTCAAATAACCGGCTTTAGCTATCAATTCCTTTAAAGAAGGTTCCCTATCAAACACATAGATACCAGGGTTTTTTACAACGCCTTTGACGAGGATAAAAATATTGTTTTCCCTTTCGATAGAGCCAAGGTCTCCTTGTACAGAAAACAGGTTATTTATTACCCACCCAAGAAGAAGGATTAGAATAAAAATGAAAAGGCCTATGTGCTGGTTGTTATTTTTGTTCGTTTTCATTACCCAGACCAAAGGCTTCATGCAAGGCCCTTGTCGCAAGTTCGGTATATTTTTCTTCTATAATACAGGAAATTTTTATCTCAGAGGTGCTGATCATCCTTATATTGATATTTTCCTTTGATAGGGTCTCAAACATCTTGGAGGCAACTCCAGCATGGTTTCTCATACCCAGTCCAACAATAGATACTTTGGAAATATTTTGATCTCCGAGCACCTTTTCTGCCCCTATTTCTCGGGCAACTTCTTTTAGCAATTTTATGGTCTTTTGAAAATCTGTTTTGGTGACTGTAAATGTGAGATCCGTTAAACCCTCAACACTGGTATTCTGGACAATCATATCCACCACTAACCCATCCTTGAAAACAGGATCAAATATTTTAAAAGCAATTCCAGGCCTATCAGGCACCTTGGTTATTGTAATTCTGGCCTCATTTTTATCATAGACAACACCAGAGACCATTACCTTTTCCATCTCCTTACTTTCTGCTACCACCATTGTTCCTTCACTCCTTATAAAAGATGACCTAACATGCAGGGGCACATTAAATTTTTTAGCAAATTCAACTGATCGTATATCTAAAACTTTGGCCCCTAAACTGGCAAACTCTAACATTTCTTCATAGGATATTCTCTCCAGTTTTCTAGCATGGGTGCAGATATTTGGATCGGCTGAGAATACACCTTCCACATCTGTAAAAATCTCACATAGATCTGCCTTTAGTGCTGCTGCCAGAGCTACTGCAGTAGTGTCTGATCCCCCTCTCCCTAAGGTAGTAATATTTTTTCTTTCATCGATTCCCTGGAAACCTGCTACAGCTATAATTCTGTTTTCATCTAACTCCCTTAGGATCCGATCAGTTTCAACCTTCCTGATCCTTGCCTTACCGTATATTTGGTCTGTATGGATGGCTGCCTGGAAGCCAAGAAGGGAACGACAATCATAGCCCATGGACTTTACTGCCATAGCAAACAAGGATACGCTCACTTGCTCACCTGTTGCCATCAAAACATCTAATTCTCTTGTATCAGGGGTATCCGTTATCTCTTTAGAAAGCCTAATCAAGGAATCTGTCCGTCCGGCCATTGCTGAGAGAACCACCACAAGCCTGTACCCTTTTTTACAATATTCAATTACCCTCTCAGCAACCTTTTTTATCTTTTCGATGCTTCCAACGGAAGTGCCGCCGTACTTTTGTACTATTAATGCCATATTTGGTGAACCTATCTCTTGATTTTAATCTCTCGATATTTTTTAATTTAATTTTGATGTTCTCGTAAAAAGTCTTTTGAGAGCGATTTTGGCCACTTTTGGAAAGTGATTCATAAAATGATGAGCGTTAATCCGCCTCAGGCGGATTAAAATCGCCAAACTGTTTCAGGCCTTTAGGCCGAGTTTTTGGCGTTTAGCGAAGCATTTCATTAATGCCAAAATGGGCATAATGAGCTAATAAAAGGCCTTTTTACGAGAACATCAAGTTTGTCTATCGTAATTGTTTTAAATTTTGACCTACTTTCTCTTTTAATGCCCCTATAATTTCCTTAGCCCTATAATGATTTCCAAAAAATTCAAGTCTCCTGGTATGCTCATCGATCATTTTGAATTTAACATGAATTTTGGTTTCAGGAAGCGTCCCTGGCCAACGATCAGCCCACTCTATAACAACTATTCCTTCCCTTGAAAAATAATCTTCTAAATCTAAATCCAGAATTTCAATATTATTTTTAAGCCGATAAAGATCTATGTGAAAGATTTGTTGCCTGCCTCGGTATTCATTAACAAGGGTGAATGTCGGGCTGACTATATCATTTGGGTCAATCTCAAGGCCAATGGCTATCCCTTTTGTGAACCATGTCTTACCACCACCTAGGTCACCTATCAATGCAATAATATCGCCATTGATTAATTGAGCCCCCAATTGCTGGCCTAACCACACAGTTTTTTCAACTGAAGTTGTTAGGTATTTTACAGAAATTTCTTTCAATCTCAATGCTTTTGAGTTTTTTATGGAACATGTTTTTCAAGTACTACTACGGCTATTCCATAGTCACCATCATCTGAAAGGCTCACATACCAGCTAATTATTCCCTCCGCATGACAAAAACTAAGTGCTTTTCCAGTTAAATTGAGATCTGGTCGACCCATTTTATTGTGAACAATCTCTATATCATGCCACCTGATGCCCTTTCTCATACCCAAACCTATCGCTTTTGAGAAGGCCTCTTTGGCAGCGAAACGCAAGGCAAGGGAAGACTCTGATTTTGAACCTTGAAAGCAGAAATTAATTTCCTGCTCAGTAAATACCCTCCGTAAAAACCTTGTTTCCCATCTATCGACAACTCTTCTCATTCTCCTTATGTTTACAATATCTACGCCAATACCATAAATCATAAAAGTGCCTAAAGTGAGCCCGCCCTGGCGCGACTTCCTTGGAAAATATTGCAATTTCTATATTATTTATAAGTCCTGGCAATACAGCATAAGCATTGCATGCCAGGTCTGGGCCAGGGCTAAATTGCCTAAAATTGGGACACCAGTTTAATCATCTCGCGAATAGCCTGATCCAGTCCCACCATTACAGCCCTCGCAATAATGCTGTGGCCAATACTGTATTCCTCTATTTCGGGAATAGATGAAAATCTTTTTATATTGACATAATTAAGGCCGTGTCCAGCATGTACTTTCAGCTTGAGCTGAGCTCCTAATTTTGCTGCCTCATGGATTTTTTCAAATTCCCCGAGTATCTCTGCTTCTAATACTGCTTCACTGTAAAATCCTGTGTGGATCTCAATTATATCTGCACCCGCATCAAGGGATTCTTGTATCTGATCAGGATTTGGATCAATAAAAAAGCTGACAAGAATACCAGCCTCCTTTAATGTGCCAGTAACTCTTTTATATGCTTTTTTATTGCCTACAACATTAAGGCCACTTTCAGTGGTTACCTCTTTCCTTCTTTCAGGAACAAGGGTTACCAAATCTGGTTTAATGGTAAGGGCAGTATCGATGAGATCTTTAACGGGTGACATCTCCAGATTTAATTTGGTTTTGACCGTTTTTTTAAGCAGTTCTAAATCCCTGTCCTTAATATGTCGCTGATCCTCTCTCAGATGACATATGATACCTTCAGCGCCGGCTAACTCCGCTATACCTGCAGCCAAAACGGGGTCCGGCTCATTTATTCCTCTCGCTTCACGGATTGTTGCAATATGATCAACATTAATTGATAAAAGGGCCATAATTTACTCCTAATTTAATATTTCAAGCTTCAGTCGTTACATAAAATTTCAAATGTCAAAATCAAAAGTTTAAATCAAATCTAAATTACCAAATGTCAAAAATACTGATTGGTGAAAAGTATTTTGAACTTTGCACATTGACATTCATTTAACATTTGAGCTTTGGTATTTGACATTTCCTTATGGACTATTCCACCATAGTCAGCAGCCGTTCTGTCTCTTCTTCCATCCTCCAAGCCTCCTTCGACCTTTCATGGTTATAGCCTAAAAGGTGTAAAAGGCCATGAATTAGGAGTCTATCAATCATTCTAGTAAGGCTTTCACCAGCTTTTTTTGCATCCCTTATTGCAGCGTCTAGTGATATGACTATGTCTCCGAGCATTAATGTCTCAGGCTCGTTAGGATTATCCTCTCTTATCGGGAAGGATAGAACATTTGTGGGACCTTTTCTTTTAAGAAAGCGGCTGTTTAGTTCTGCTATATGTTTATCATCTGTAATGACTATACTCAACTCAGCATCATGACATTCCAAGTCTTTTAAGATCCTCTTTAACTTCATTTTTATTTTCCCGGGATCCATTTTTTTCATGGGGTGATGGCAGGTTATTTGAATCTCCATTTTCTTTTCTTTTATCTGTTTCTCCTTTGGCTATTGGTTCTGGATATTCAATCCGGCTGTGAAAGATTCCACTCAATGTTTTTGAAAAGGTTTTGGCTATCTGATTTAAATCTCTTAATGTTAACTCACATTCATCAAGCTGTCCATCTGAGAAGATATTATTTATGATTTTTTGAACCATTCCTTGAATCCTTGCAGGCGTAGGATTGACTAACGTTCTGGATGCTGCCTCCACTGCATCTGCTACTAAAACCAGCCCTGCCTCTTTAGTCTGAGGCTTAGGGCCAGGATATCTGAAATCTTCTTCTTTAACAGGTAAAGATTTGCTCTCCCTTTTTTTACTTTGTTCCTTGGCCTTTTGATAAAAATAGGAGATTAGACTTGTGCCATGGTGTTGCTGGATAATATCTATTATTTCCTTTCCGAGCCTATGTTGTTTTGCAAGCTCCACACCATTTTTAACGTGGGAGATCAATATAAGACTGCTCATAGAAGGTGCAAGTTTCTCATGCTTGTTGTCACCTCTCACCTGATTTTCTATGAAGTAGAGTGGTTTATTTATCTTTCCAATGTCGTGATAATATGCACTTACTTTTGCCAAAAGGGGATTGGTGTGGATGCTTTCAGCTGTTGCCTCGACCATGTTGCTAACCATGACACTATGATGATAGCTGCCAGGGGCTTTGACCATTAAATCTTTTAGAATGGGCTGATCCAGACTGGACAACTCCAGCAGTTTGATGTCTGTGGTAAAACCAAAGACCATCTCTATCAATGGCAGAAAACCGGTTGCTATAACTCCAGCTAAGGCACCACCCAAAAAACCAGATACAAGTGAAATGGCACCTACAAGAGAGTAAGGATTTCCATATAGAGACTGGATCGATAAAGACATAACAATATTTAAAAGACCAACCTTCATTCCTGTTTTTATCAATACCAATCTTTCTCTACAATTTCTTACTCCATAGGCTGCCAAAAGCGACCCTATAAGGAAATAAACAAAGAACTCTATCCTGCCTTCGACAGCAATGGAGGCCAGAATTGAGAGAATCAATGAAAAGGCAATTGCCGCTTCCATTCCCTGAAAGATAGAGATCAATATAGCTCCCAGAGTAATCGGCAAGGCAAAGAGAAGGGCTTGAGCGGTAAAAAAATAGAAACCCTTGGCTACCTCTTCAGCCACTGTATTATACAGGAGTACAAGCAAAAACATGAACAAAAGGGTCACGCTAATGAAGATAAGGCTTTTTGAGTCTCCTTTGAAGATGTTTGACCTTTTGAGAAGCACAATGTAACTTAGGGCTAACAAGATACCAATTAGTACGGTCATGCTAAGGGCCATACTGAGTGTTGGGGCTTTTGTTTTTAGTTTAGTTTCAGTCTGCAATTTCCATAGATGAGTTGAGTTTATTTTTTCTCCTTCTCTAACAATCATCTCACCCTTTTTAACCTGGAAATAGATAGGTTTTACTGATCTTTTTGCCTCCTCTTTTCTTAACTCTGTTTCCCTTTTATTAAATGTTATATTTGGATTTATGATCAATTTAGCAAAATGCTTTGTTGTTGCAACAATATCTCCTACATTTTCATTTTTTATGAGTTTGTCAGTTGTCTGGTTGAAATATTGCAGAGCGCTTTCGAGATTATAAAAACGACCAAAATCATCTATTTTGAGTTCTTGTTGAGTGTCTATATCGCGAAGGATTATCCCTTTTGCTTTCTGGGTCATCAAAACTTTCTTGTTTCCTACAACACCCTTTTCTAATATTTGGTTTATTGTAATCGATGCGCTATTATCTATCTGGGAAGAAAAGTTGTCCTTGACAAGCCGGTCAAAGAGAGCAGAATCTTCAGTGATTTCTAAAAGATCACAGAATTTGTCTCTTAATTGTTCAAGTTTTTCTGAGCGTAGGGTTGGCCCCAACTCAATTGATAAAATCTGTTCTAACTCTTTCCTGGCATAGCTGAAGGATTCTTTAATCCTCTGGTTAATATTGGCACCTGACCTGTCAAAGTCATAGACAAAAAGAGCTGATTTTACTGCCTCATATCGCCTCTGTTTTGTCAATTCCTTATCTTCAACAAGAAAATCATGAGATGCCTTGATGTCTTTATTTGCCACATCACCTATAGAGTAATCTTCTGTTGGTATTACGAGCAAGTTTGGATAAAGGAGAAGGGAAATCGTAGCGCTTAAGATAATGAGATATATCCATATTTGAATTTTGGAGCTAACCACCCTAAGTGATGTTACAGATCTTTTCAGTGGTGAGATGATTTCTTTTTCCAACTTTTTGCCCTTTTTATTTTTAATTGGGGCGATCTTTTTCTTCTTCTTTGCCATGATATTTATATTAAAGTGCCTAAAGCCTGCCCTCCTCGTCCCGCAAAGCGGGACGGGCAGGCCTGAAGTTAAAGAGTATCAAGTATCCAGTTTATCGTAGGCATCTATAATTTCTTGGACTAATGGATGCCTCACAACATCTTCTCTCCCGAAATACACAAATTTTATCTCTTTTATGTCAGCTAAAATATCTCTGGCCTGTATAAGGCCCGAAGCCTTTCCCTCAGGAAGGTCTGTTTGGGTAATATCTCCGGTTATGACTGTTTTTGAGCTAAAACCAAGGCGCGTCAAAAACATCTTCATCTGTTCAGGTGTTACATTCTGAGCTTCATCTAATATAATAAAAGAATCATTAAGTGTCCTTCCTCTCATAAAGGCCAAAGGAGCTACCTCTATTACACTGTTTTGGATAAGACGTGAAGCACTTTCAAAATCCATCATATCATGGAGGGCATCGTATAGTGGTCTCAGATATGGATTCACCTTTTCATATAGATCTCCTGGCAAAAAACCCAATTTTTCACCTGCCTCCACAGCTGGTCTTACTAAGACTACCCTACTTACCTCTTTTTTCATCAAAGATGATATGGCCATTGCCATAGCAAGATATGTTTTCCCTGTGCCAGCTGGACCTATACCAAATACAATATCGTATTTTCTTATTCCATCAATATAAATTTTTTGATTGAGACTTTTGGGTGTTATTGTCTTTTTTTTTGATGGGATGTATATCCTGTCTAAAAAAATTGGTTTGAGGTCTGCTTTATGGTTACTATTTAAGATTCTAAGTGAATAATCAACATCCCTCTCGTAGATAGGGTATCCTTCTTTAAGCAATCCATAGAGCTGGGTTAATAAATTTTCAGCCGTTTCTAATTCAGGGATGTCACCTTGTAAAATGATGTCGTTTCCTCTAATATTAAGTATTATATTGAGCCTTTTTTCTATCAACCGTAGATTGCTGTTTCTTTCTCCATAAAGACTTCTCGCTAATTCGTTATTATCGAATGTAACTTTTTTGGTTTTGATATTTCCCTTTTTCTTTAATAATTCTGTCAAGGTATATATTTCTTTATTAAAAGTTGATTGGGTGATCGAATCGTTGAATGTTTGAGTTGTGTGGTTTTTATTACTACACTACGTAACTGCTCAACGACTCAACATTTTAATAAGCTGCTTTAATTATCATACGATACTATTTCTATGCAAGAAAAAGAATTCCAGGGTTAGTTTCTTTTTGTCTTGACATACGATTGATCTGGTCTTAAATCCACATTGATATATGATTTCTGAATCTATTAAAAAAATGACTACTGATTAGCATATTTCTTTTGGGATGAGGATTTGCCATAGGATATGAGGAGTCATATTTTACTTAGTAAAGTGCAATTATTTAATCTCTACGGGTCTAATTCCCCGCCCCTTGGGGCGTTCGATGCTTTTTTGATGATACCCCGCTGCTTGCGGCGGGGTAGTTCATTAATAGTTTGTTAAAAAAATGGCAAAGAAATACAGGATTACTCTTTTTGGTATAAAGGCTGAGGAAGAGATTTTCCGGCAAAACATGGCCAAACTCGGGGTTTCTGGCTCTACCTTAAATAAATATATCGAAAGGGCTCCAATAGTTTTGAAGAGGGATCTAAGCTTAGAGGAAGCTCGGAAATATGCTGAGGCCATTATTAATGCCGGTGGGTTTGTTAATATTCAAGAGACTGGGGAATTTCCTGATAAATTCTCTGTTGAACAAAAAAGTATACTTTCCACAGAGGATTTTATTCTCTGCCCAAATTGTGGTTTTAAACAGAAAAAGGAAGATTTTTGTGTAAGATGTGGCTTTGATTTAAATTCGTCCACTTAAAGGCCTAATATCTTAGTCTACAAGCTTATAGACTTTGTCCTTTTCCCTTACCCTCTCCTTTACCTGAATACCAATCATATCACCAACCTTTGCTTCATCTACAGATTGGTTATCGATCTCCATGCTCGTTACCTCTTCGGTAAAATCAGTAGTGTGACCTTTATACATCAGGGTATCACCCTTTTTAATAGATCCCTTTGTCAGGTCTATAGCAGCCACGCTTGGTTTAGAGAAAAATTTAACAACTATACCAACTTCTTCCTCAGCCATAATAAGATCTCCATTTTGAAGAAATTTTTAATTTCTTATATCAAATCCGTTTTAATCTGTCAAGAAAAGCCTGTAGGTTTGTAGGTCTAATGTTGAGCTATGGCTACCATCTTATTCAATATAAGTACAGACTTCGTTATTTGATCTAAAAAATAGCTCCGTTTTTTGGACACCATTCTCATCATATTAGCTGTCTGGAACCAAATTGGGGGATTGAGGGATTAAGATAAGGAAAAGATTCAGATTTCAATTCCTAAATTCTACGAGTGTCCAATTTTTAGGAAAACAACACATAAACAAGCAATCACAACCACTTAACGACTCAACTGCTCGACCACTTAACGAGAGGTCTGAAGTATTGCATATCGTGTTGTTTTTTTTGGTAAAATAGGGTAATAAGTAAAGCATGGAAGAATATAAAAAACGCTTGAGTGTAATGCTTGCAGAGACAGGGGCCCTCTTTTTTGATAAGGATCTGATTTTGAAAGACGGTAGGCCAACTCCCTATTTTGTCAACTCAGGGAAGTTAAATACAGGACGACTATTCCTTGAGATAGGTTCTTTTTTTGCTGAGATGCTGGTTACCACATCACTCGTAGATAAGATAGATATAATAGTTGGGCCATCTTATAAAGGAAGTGCAATTGCTTCAGCAATAGCTGCTGCTCTTTTTCATTACCATGGCCATGATTTGCTCTTTGATTATGACAGGAAAGAGGCAAAGAAACATGGTGAAAGGTCCTCATCCGCTGCCCTTTTTGTCAATAATGCCTTTTTTAATGGCTGCAGGATATTTATTGTTGATGATGTAATAACTTCTATGGAAACAAAATATGAGATTGTAGAAAAAATTAATAAAGAATCTCATTCTCACGGATTTCACTGTGAGATAATAGGATTAGGCATTGCAGTAGACAGAGAACAAACAACAGTCGTTTATGATAAAGAGGGAAAAGTTGTTCTGGATAAAAAGGGATCGAATCCTATAGCAGAATTTACCTCGAGAACCGGTATCCCATTTTTTTCAGTTGCCGGTATAAGGGAGATAGTAGCGTATCTCTATAACAATAAGATTCCTCTTTTTATCTCAGGGGAGAAAAGAGCTATCGATAAAACGACAAGAGAGGAATTTGATAAATACATGGAAACCTATGGAAGAGAGTAACACCGGAGTTTATCGGGTTGGTCGGGTTTATTGAGTTAATCGTGTTGTAACCTAACAAACACAAGAGACACAATAAACTCAACGAACTTCAGGTATGAGGGGAGAGAGATCGTGGAAACAGATACATTGGAAAAGAAAAAAAAACAGAGACAATCTATTATTGGTGGTAAAAAATCTGGAGAGGAGATTGGTCCAAAAAATAAAAGGATGAAGTCGTCAGGTTGGACAGATCTAATGCTTAAGCAGGCTGCATCTATAGCAAGTAAGGTCAAGGCCGACGCTATTTTGGTTAATATGGAGACTTCGGCAGACATTATACCCTTTTTAAAGGCGGAGGGGAAAAAGTTTAAGGTTATAGTGGTAACAAAAAATGAACTATCCCTGGAGAAGGCCACTGGCTTAAAATGTAATATTATTAAGCTCCCTGATGTTTACCTGACCAGGGATGGTTATCTAAA
>Ga0233412_10000603_pt1 | contig 20459 bp, 33 predicted proteins | sample Na_anoxic_4_MG_FD_180667 | JGI IMG/M metagenome (GOLD analysis project Ga0233412, IMG submission 180667) | Seawater microbial communities from Saanich Inlet, British Columbia, Canada - Na_anoxic_4_MG | ecosystem: Environmental > Aquatic > Marine > Inlet | place: Canada: British Columbia...
GTGATTATGTTATTCTTCATTATAGTTATCCAAGTCCTATCCCTATAATTAGAAAGAACGAAGTTAGTATTACTGCTTATGGACTAAGTGCAACAACTAAACATTTCTCTGATATTAGAACTGTTGAAGATGCAATGAATAGAGCAAACTTATTCTTAGCAGCATATTCAGAACCTTTTGTAAGAGTTAAATTAAATGTTCCTGATATCACTAATGATTATAGACCAGGACAAAAAGTGAACATTGTTGATAGTGTTCAAAGTGAAAATAGAGAATTGATAATTAATAGCATTAAGAAATCTTTTCCACATAAACACGATGAAGTTATTTGTGGTAATAGAGATTATAAAATGTCAGAGTATAACAGATTTACTTTAGACAGAATAAAAAGGTTAGAAGAAGAATTGAGTAAGAACGATGATATATTAATTCAGATTTTAGATTTCACAAGAGATTTTAAACCAAGAAGAAGATATATGAAACTTGAATTAAAAAGCATTGCCGGTGATAGTTTAATTTGGAATCATCCTGTCTTTGGTATTTGGAATAGTTATAAATGGGGAGACACTGCTCAAACTTCAAGAATATATGGTAGTGAAAATTATGGTATTTATGGAACTAATGAATATGGTGTACAGGCAGGTAGTTTTATTTTAGGACACGCTGCTTATGGTATATTGGGTTCTTCATCTTTAGGTGACCAAACAAGTACAACACAATTAAGAAAAGTTATTCAAGGTAATATGACTTATGATGAAAGATGCTATGATGGTGATTTCTTTGATTCAGATAATTCAACAGCAACATTTAGTACAATAACTCAAGATATAGCTTTTACTGCTGGACAAATATGGTACTCAGAAGCGATAGATATTGGAACTACTTTAAGTTGGATAACTGTAACTTTGGGCACTACTGTTGGGACTTTACTTATTGAAATCAGTTCAGACAATAAAGCAACTTGGCAAACTGTAACTACTGGAGTAAGAACTGCGGTAAGTTCAAGTGATGGATTAGGAACATTTATTAGAATTACAGAAAACGCAGCAGGGGTTGCTTCAATAGATTTAACTAAAGATGCTTATGGACAAGTAACTGCACCCGTAATCACTGCACTAATGGAGGAATAAAATGGCTAACGGAAGCATAATAGTAAATAATGGAAAAACAATCATACTTAGTAGGTCTTACGATAGCACTGCAACTGAAACAGTACCAAGTAGATTTAGTGTTGGTATAAGTAATGGAACACCAGATGTTGCAGATACTGCTTTAGATGTGAGAATACCTATATCTGATGGAACAGTTAATGATGATGGTGATAATCAAATGACTGGAAGCAATGGTGGTGCAAACTCAACTGATAATACTTCTACTTTTAAACCAGGTGCAGGTGTTAGTGATGACGTTGCACAGAATTTAGTAACTGATGGGCTTGGTGCAAATGCAACAAAGACTTGGACAATAACAGATTTGTCAGTTAATGGAGTAGTTATGACAGCTACAGAACCTTTTGCACTATGGTTATATATTGATGATGCTGCAGATTTGGCAAAGTTTGTTGCTGCAGGAACCGCACTTGAAATACGATTAGGTTCTGATAGTACTAATTATTATAAATATGAAAGAACATTGGCACAATTAGCAGTGGGTTGGAACTGGATAACTTCTGGGACAGTTAATGTTGAAGATTTAGATGTGGGAATGGGAGCACCAGGTGCACCTATTGATTACTTTGAAATTGAAGTAACTACTGCAAATGTTGGTGACGAATTTAATGTTGCTGTTGCGGGAGAGTTAGTTTATGATTTACTTAGACAATGGGCAACTTCAGACATAATAAAAACATATGAGTCTGGTTATCCAGCACTTGACACCACAAATCACGAAGTTGAAATAAGATGTCAGTTGTTAAGTACTCAAGCTAATGGATTTGAATTAGATGGTTTCGCTTTGTATAATACAGATGGAACACCATTAATGCATTCAGAAGATACTTTTACTGATGAAAGTAAGAGTAACACAGACCAATTCACATTTATAGTGAAAGATAGATTAATTTAGGAGGAATAAAATAAAATGGCAAATGAACACGAATGGCCGAAAGTTGACGGCGATATTGATTATGCTTCAGAAGGAAATAGTGAGGTTGGTAATGTTGTAACAGTAGAGGCAGGTGAAACTATTACTGCTGGTGAAGTTGTTTATATCCATAAGACAGATGGTAAAGCTTACGTTTCAGATGCATCAACACAATTAGATTATAGGGCAGACGGAATTGCTTATGGTGCAGCTGCATCTGGGGTAGATGTTACTATAAGAACTCGAGGAGTTTATTATGAGGCCGCGGCCTTCGCAGATAAGGCAGATTACTATTTAGGAACTGAAGGAGTAACTAACGGAATTTCAACAACAATTAGTGGGGTAAGATTAGGAACCGCACTTAATGCTAATGAACTTTATGTTGATATTATACAGGATGATAGAGATGTTGTGGGAACAATTAAAGCTTGGTTACCAGACCATTCAGGTATGCCTGCAGCAATATCTGCAAACCTTACTGCGTTTTGGAAAGCGTGTGATGGAACTACAATTTCTGACTCAGAAAGTCCGTTGAATGATGGTGGTGCGGGAGAAGCACCAAATTTGAATGGTAATTCAGATTCAACAAGAAAGTTTCTTAGAGGTGCAACGACTTCAGACACAGGTAAAGATAATACTGCAACTGCAAATGATGAACACGCTCACGGAACTGTTGGTGGTGGAGATTTTGGACCAGACAATTCAACTTTAGAAGTTCAAGCGGCATCACACATACCACCGTCAATATATGTTTCATTCATAATGAAAATTAAATAGGAGGAAAATAGAAAATGGGATTTACAGTTACAAATACGTTTGTTAATGGAACTTTAGCTGATGCAGATGAAGTTAATGCTAATTTCACAGATGTAGAAACAGCAATAGATGGTGCAAGTGCAGCAGGAACTCCTGCAGCGATAGGTATAGTTCCTATTGGAAGTATTGTTGCTTGGCATAAAACATTTTTATCTGTAGATTCAGGAACAGCAGACACAAATACAGTAGATGCATTAGAAGATAGTGGAGCAGATTTTATCGTTGACGGTGTTACGTCTGGTATGGTGGTATTTAACTCAGCTGATAACACTTTTGCAATGGCAGATGTAGTAACAGCAACAAAAATCACACTAAAAGCAGATGTAAATGGTGGAAGTGCAGTGACAGACATATTTCCTTTAGGTAGTGAAGCTTATTCGATTTATGCGACTCCCGAACTTCCAGACAATTGGTTAGAGTGTAATGGGACAAGCGTTTCTGATGCAGATAGTCCTTACAATGGAACTACTACTCCAGATTTAAACGGAACTTCTGAAGCAACCAAAGGATTTATTCGAGGAGTAGATGCAAGTACTACAGATGATGCAGTAACTGGACAATCAACTCACAGTCATTCTATTTCAAAACAATCTAAACAATACAGGGCAAACTTTGATGCATCAAGGTCTGAATATGCACCAGGAACGACAGGTTCAACGTTAGGAAACGCACCAACTTATGCAGAGATGGTTTGGATTATACGGATAAAATGATAGTCAAAATCGAAAAAATAAAAGATACTGGCGAATTCATTAATGTTAAATTTAGTTGTAACAAAGAGATTAAAGTGATGGATTATAATTATGGTTCGGCAACTAAAGAAAGCATTTTAAAATTTGCTAATGATTTTTTACAATATCAGTTAGGAAAAGAAAAAGGAAAACCAAAAGAAGATTTTAAATTACTTAAATCTCTTGAGGGTCATACAGTGGAGGATTAAAAATGGCAAACGAAAACACAACAAAAAAAGAAAAAAACGCAACCGCTTATTGTTTCAAAAACAAGGATGAAGAAAGGTGTGTGTCAATAAAAGATTCAGTTCCAGAAGAACAAATTGAAGGAATATTAAAAAACTTCAAGGAGGGGATTAAATGGCAACAGTAGACCACGCAGGAAACATATTTACAATGGAAGCGTACACTGCTCAAACAACAAATGGTTCAGGTGAAATTACTGTAACATTACAAAACACTCCAACCTCAGATAATGCAATAATTGTTCAATGTCAAGGAGTCACTGGTGCATTTGCAGAGTTTAAGTCAAGAAGTGGAACAGCAGTTACAGTTATTGTTAGAAGGGATTATGAAATGGTTGATGAAACTACTGGAAGTGCAGTAGCATTACCAGGAGGAGTTACTTCAACGGGTGCAGCTATTACAGTTAGTGGAACTACAAGTGCGTTCTCTGCAACAAATCGTGGTAATAATCCAGGTAATAATGCAACAGATACACACAGTCACACATTTTCGGATTCTGTAACTCAAGTGATTACTCACTCACACGATACAGCAGCAACGATAATTAGTCCATTAGCATCAACAGGTGGACTTACAATAGTGGTAGCTTACGCATTTTAAAATGAAACTACTCAACTGGTTATCTCAATGGACAATAATCAAGAGGAATGATTATGAGAATATCATTAACGAATTTGCAGACATTAGTGCAAATCTTGATGCGTTACACCAAGATAACCAAGATTTAGGTAGAGCAAACGATACATTAAGTCAAAGGAATGTAGAGTTAAGTATAAAGTTAGGCAACTTAACAAGAGAGGTTGATGTAAATGATTCAAAATTCTGGAACAATAAATGGATTAAATCTAAAATCTATTACAAAGCACCTAAAAGAAAGCACGTTATTCAATACGTTAAAGAGTACCCCTTCCCAAGTGTTACGACCATTGCTTTGGAAATTATTAGGGCTTATCGCCTTAATCGGGACGATTGTGATAGCGTTGCGTTAGCAGTAATGAAATGGATTAAAGATAACAAGTTCAAGTATGCAAACGAGAAAGTTGAAACTTGGAAATGTCCAGAACAGATTTTGGATGACAAAGATATTGGAAATGATTGTGATGATATTGGAATACTAGAGTATTATATTATTAGAGAAATCTTTAAAGAACTTAATGTTTGGGAAAAAGTCAAACACAGATTAAAGTGTGTTTGTGGAAATGTCAATCATAGAGGGTCAATACCTTTCGGTGCTGGTGGACATTTCTATTTAACATGGTTACATTCAGACGGACATTGGTATGTTGTGGAATCAACTTACTATATAGCTACGGCCATTGCTAACTATGGAAAGTTGCCACAAAAATATAATTCAATGTACGGGACAATATGGTTTACCTTTAACGACGAGCATAGTTGGGCACAAAAATCAATAACTGTGACAAAAAAGTCATTTATAAAGAATGATAATAATATTTAAATACTAAGAAATTAATATAAGATAAAATTCATTTATGGAGGAAACAAAAATGAAAATGAGCAAAAAGTTGTTAGTGGGTATCGGTGTCGGTGCCTTAGTTGTAGGAAGTATATTTGGCGGAGCAGTCGGATACGCACTACAGCCAGAGCCACAAGTAGTTATTAAGGAAGTCCCGGTGGACGTAATTAAAGAAGTAGAAGTAATTAAAGAAGTTCCAGTGAACGTTACTGTGGAAAAGATTGTTGAAGTTGAGAATGAAAACTTTGCATTCTTATGTGAAAGTTTAGAAGACAGAGAAGTAATCGAAGATGCCAATGAATGTATTGCAGAAATCAAAGCAGAAGATGATGCTATTGAATTAGCAATTAAAGAAATCAAAGATGAAGGTCTTGACTTCTTAGAAGATGAAGGCGTTTTAGAAGATGAAGATGACTTAGAGTTCGTTAAGGTTTATGGAGACTTTAATGATATTGTAGTTGACAAATCTGATTATGACGATGAAGAGTATAACTTCTTTATTGAAGCTAAAGTTAAAGATGATAATTTAGACGAAAAAGTTAAAGTTGTCTTTGAAGTTTCAGTTGAAGATGGTGAAGCCAAGTTAGAATCTGTACATTTAGTAGAATAAATAAAACATTTTTATTTTTTTTTATTTTCTTAATTGGAGGACACAAAATGGTCACAGTAAATGTTAATGGTAAAAAGAATTTTATTAAATCTAAAACTTTATGGGTTGCTACTCTGGGTTTCGTTGCGTTTCTTATTCAAGGTTTTACCGGTTTCGTAATTGAACCAGAATTACAGGGTGTTATTCTTATGTTAGTATTAGCAGGATTAAGGTTTATAACTAAAGAGTCTATTGAATGGTAGATGATAAAAGTTTGGAAGAACGTATGATTACAGATTTAGTTCAATGTTTTCATAGTAATAAGTTTCAAAAGTTAGGTTTAGATAGTGATAAGAAGCCAACTGTATATTGTACTTACTTCCACCCAACTTCTATTAAAGAGCCAGTAACTTGTTGTTACAAAGCTAAAGACCAAACACTGATTATGTTAGCAGGTGGAGATGACCCATTGTATAGGTATTTCGTCACGTTCTATAAATGTACCAAAAGAAAAAGTTAAAGTGTCCTTATTGTGGCTTTAACATCATTGTATTTGAAATAGATGGCATTATCAATTGCTGTCATTATTGTGGGAATAGATTAAAAAAATAACCCTACTACTGACGTTTAAAGAAAGGGTGAGGGAGAAAGTGGTGATACTAAAACTCCCAGGTTATTCTTTGAAGTATCGTCAGTAGGGTTATTGATTAATCATTGATTTTCTTTTTGCACACACAAATTAAACAAGTGTCACAGGGTGGAAATGTTGAGTGTCCTTCAAACCCGTATGCTTCTAAACAAAACATCTCACTCAATTCCTTAACCTGCTCTTCTGTTAAATTACTTATATCGCTTGGTTTATCTTCCATCTCACTTCACTCCACAATCACAGATTGTTTCTCTAAAGTTGAAGTCGTTTGTTGCTGTAACACCTGAACAGATTTTACAATATGTTGCAGGTGTTCCCATACAATATGGACATCGTTCATCTTCAACATCTAACTCCTTCTTACAACTTTGGCATCTAATCATTTTCAGTCCTCATCATACAATCGTTAGATTCGTTCTCACACTTAACGTGCATACCACAAAAGTTATCGTACACCCATTGCTCTTTAACTTCCTTTCCACATAGTTTGCATTTCATCTTAGACACCTCTCTTTTTGGTCATTGACCCACGTATCGAATCGTTCTTCACAATATTCTCTGAACTCATCTTGGAAGATTTCATCACAAACTTCATCCTCGAAGTGTTCGTGGATGATGTTTATTGCTTTTGTTCTCAACTCGTCATCAATAAAATCTTCTTTCAACTCTACATTAAATTCTTCTAACCATTCTTCGTAACTCATTGTCTCCACCTCATTTCGCAAATGTACCCTTCTGCGATTGTGTATTTGATGATTCCTTTTGTTGCGTTATTCATTCTGTCACCCACAATTTAAATCTACACACTGAACACATAAACGCATTCTCAGTATAAACAAGACCAAATTTTACATTCTCCATCTCACACTTTGGACAACACTTCACTATCATTTCAGTTTTCATTGTGGCACTCCATCAGCAATTCCAATTACGTGCCAATTTTTAGTATCAACAACAACGTGCACTTTTCTTCGCTTTGCATTTGCAAACCATAACTTACAAAACTTACAATCTTGAGTGCAAATCTTCTTAGCTTCTTCAATGCTCATTATTTCTATTGTCATTTTGTCAGACCTCCTAAAACCCGTATTCTTCCATTACTTCAACAAAGTCATAATCTACATCCCCATCAAGACCAAGTTTAAATTCAGGATTAAATTTTTTGTGTGTTTTTACCACATAAACTCTTTCATCTACATCAAGATGGTTATCGTCACATTCACGTTTAACCACTTCTTTCATATATTTTTCAAATTCTTTTTTTGTTTCCATTTATTGCACCTCCTTGTAGAAGTTAGGGTTTTTTTTCTAAGTTCTCTTTGATTCTTTTCAAGATGTCAACTTTAGCAAACATTGTTTGTCTAAAATCGTTTTCAATTTTTATACTTTTATTAATAAATTTTATTCTTCTATTTGCTTCTCTTTTTCTATCCTTGAAGATTTTAACTCTTTCTTCGTATTCTTTTTTCTCTTCTTGAATACGTTGATTTGCTCTTTCGATTTCTTGTTCTTGCCTTTTCAAATCTTCAAGTTGCCATTCGTTAGCACCTTGTCTTTCCGCAAAAGCTGTTTCTTCAACAATTTCTTGTTCAAGTTGTTCAACACTCATATCAACATATTTCATTCCTTCAGTTTTCATTGTGACACCCCACACTTACATTCATAACACACACAAGTAAATTCTTCTTCTGCAAAGTTTTCGCCACACTTTATACACAATTTTGTTGTTTTCATTTTCGTCAGACTCCTGTGCGAACACTCATTGGTGTTCGTCACGTGATATTATACCAATGTTATACATTCTTTATAAATGTTTCGTTCATTTTGACGACTTTTTTTAATATTTGATAGTAACCTTTAATCAAATGGGTCATTTTACCCCTAAAAAAGTGGGACATTTCTGCCTCTTTTTCCTTATTTTAAGCTTAAATCACAAATAAAATCGTGAAATTCGTGCTTTTTTACACTTTTTAGACCACTAAACTTAACACTTTTAAGCTTAATTTTTTTAATGAAACTTGGTTTAATCATATAAACATTATGAAACCCATCCTCTATTAAGAAGTAAGCTTTATTAGTTAATTCTTCTATTCTCAACATAGACTTCATTTGATGTGGTTTAATCAACGATAGTGAGAAAGAAGTCTTACTATTAGTATGTTTACACTCGAACCAATAAGTTCCCTTAGACGTGATTGTAACTCTATCACACAAAGCTTTTTGCATTGAACCACTCGAAGCATAGTCAGGAAACTTAAAAGTAAGACAATCTATATCTTTATGCCACGACCTAATCTTGTTCTCGAATCTTTTGCCTGTGTTCATTGGAAAAACGATGACATTGTTTTTTGGTTGATGTTTTCAATTGACACATCTTCAAAGTCTCTATCGATATTATGAAAGTCATCCCCTTTATAGAATACCAACACATTTTGATGTTGTTTGCCGACTTTTCTATATGTAGAAAATTGTTTATTCACACGCATTGAAAGTGAACCAACACAGTTTAACAATATTATATCATTGTAAAAATGTAAACCATTTTCTTTTGCCAACCTAATAGTATCAGAAACAAAGTCACGATAAAAACCCCTTTTGTCCCTAATGTTTGTAACAGTATAAATCATAAATCGATTGTTTTTCAATTTACTTATTGCACATCTCATACTTTCACCATACATTTTGATAAATTCTTCATAGGTGTTGACACTTGACATATCATTTGGGTCTTTTGAATACACTTCTAAATCATAGTAAGGTGGACAAGTGAATATTAAATCATAGTCATTGTCACTATCTAATTCAAGTGACTTTCTACTGTCGCCACAAATCCAAGTAGGAGGGTTGTTTGGCACGAGTTCTTCCGCCTGTTGCCTATTTGAAATCAATTGTTGTTCATTTAAATCAATCCCCGTATATTTATAACCCAACTTTGCTGCAATAATACCACGAACACTACCACCTGCAAAGTTATCAAATATTTTACCATTTTTAGGACAAAACCATTTATATGACAATTCACATAAAACGGGGTCGAATATTGATGTTTTTGATTCTTCACCATCACCTTTAACAACCCCCAATCCTTCACCATAAGTTAAATCATCTTTTCTACCTTCTTCGCTTTTTATACCAAAATCTAACCACATTCGTTTTCTTTTTTGCCAATACCCTTGTTTAGTATCTAACACCGAAAACGGCGGAACAATATACATATCTTCTAATTTTCCCATTTTTTACACCTCATTTATCGAAACCATACTCAACATACATCTCCTTACGTCTTTTTTGATGCTTAAACAAATACTTTGCTCTATCAACAAAGTCAATTATCAAAGCTTTTTCTTTGTCAGGATGAGTTCTTAACACACGTCCTATCCTTTGTGTCGTCTTAATACTACTTTTACCACCTGCAGCCATTATAATAGTATCTCGGTCTGGTAAGTCAACACCCTCATCAAAGATGCTTGTAGCGATGATTATACGATGTTCTATATCCATCTCCTTAGATTTACTACATAAGAACACTGCATCTTTATCTTTTAACAATCTTAACAATTCTTTCCCGTGTTCAATCTGACCAACCAATATCAAAATCTTACCCTTATCACAACAAGCAACAATCACATTATTACGTTCATCGTTATCAACGATATAATCTTGATATATTTCTTGATAAGACATATACTCTTCAGTCTTATGTGGTGTTAAATCTATCCACATAACTTCAGCATCACAAAGATAACCCTGGTCAATCAACTCTCGAAGTGAAATCTCGTAAACAATCTTACCCAACGCTCCAAACATTTTCATCTCACAATTATCCTCACGTTGTGGTGTAGCAGAAAGTCCTATAACTATTTGTTCATTAAGTTTCATAGCTATCTTATACAAAGTATCAGCACTCACGTGATGACATTCGTCGAAGACAATTATATCATATTGTTGCAAGATTGAGAAGTCTTTAATCCCTTGATACGTTCTAACATCAACATAGTCAGGAACTTGCTTCTTCCATTGACCTACAAGATAAGTAGTAGGACAAATCACCAAAGTTCTCTTCTTATATTGTTGAATGCAATCAATAGCAGTGAAAGTTTTACCACTACCTGTCGGCATTGACAAGATACCCCCGTGATTCATCACGATTCTTCTAACTGCATCTTGTTGATAGGGTCTTAACTTATCATCAAATTTAGGCACTATCTTGTCACGTTTCAAAACAACGACTTTGAAATCATCTTTAGGATTGAAACTACACCAATCATTACAAACACTTAGAACTTCATTAAGTAATCCAAAAGGAAACGAAGCAGTCTTAATACTAAACAATTTCACATTAGCCCATAATGGATTAGGCATAAACTCTGCACCTTGTTTTGTATAAGACAATCTTGATTCAAGTGTTTTAAGTAAAGAAAGTGGTGGAAGTGGGACGATGTGTCCCTTTCTCCCTTTTTTCACAATAGAGTATGTTACCATTGTACCATATCATACATTGAAACAAACCTTTGTGGGTCGTGTCCTTCATTAAGATGTCGTTTCTCACTTTCTTTAAAAAGAATAAGAGGGCAAAACCAATTCTCTACCCTACCATCCCTTTTTGTGTACTTGTGCAAGACAAGAGGAACTTCCTCATTCAAAAGTTCTTTAATGATAATTTCAGATATCCCAAAGCATCCAATATCATCAAACTTTTTCATTACGTGCTGATGTCTTACGTTCTTAATGAAAACTTTAATACGACCAATTCTCCCGTACTTTGTATGTTTCATCATACCCAGTCATTGGTTTCTTTGTTTAGTTGTTTAAATGCACCTTCAACTTTTGCTCTAACAATCCAAGCTTTGTCTCTATTCTCTTCAACCATTCCATTAAGTGCGTGGTCAATTTCTAACTCAAGACCATTCAAGTTATTGCTTCCTAACTTCTTAGCAATAGCTTTTACTTGTCCCCATACACTCCAAGAATTTACCCAGAATACAGCTCCTTCAGTTGTTATAAGTTTAATGCCAAAATCTACACTCGACAAAGCATTAGTTGCAGTTTTTTGTTTACCATTCTTTTCAAAACTAAATTCAAGTTCATCTTTCTCAGTGACTTTCTTAAATCCTTTCACTACAAACTCAACTTTCTCGCCTACTTTTGGTGCTCTAATAAACTGTGGTGACATATCGTCTAAGGTGTTAAACTCGTCCACAGAATCTACTTCTTCAAATACATTTTCGTTTTCCATTTTTTTATCTCCTGCCTTTAATTCCCATTTAGGGTTTATTTGGCTATTATACGTTTTGTATAATCTTGATGTTTATAAAACTTGTGAAACTATTCCATCTCAAACATTAACTCGTTCTCTAAAAATTCTTCATCTCCTATGTCGTGACCCACTGCTTCACTATCCCATAAATCAGAATCGAAGAAAGTTTGCATTTCTTTTTCACGTTTACGTTGATACGACTCCTCTGCACGTGCCATTCTTCGAGTGAACAATGGATGAATCCAATCCTCAATGAACACACACAACTCAGTGTCCCAAATCTTCTTCAAATCCAAATCTTCTAACTCTAACTCTGCTGCTTCAACCACTGTACAATACTTCCTCGCCTTACCAACTTCACCTTTGACTTTATTAGGCACTAACCAATGTTCACCCTCCCCATAGACGTTAGATATTTGTGCTTGAATACAATTTTGACTCTTATATTGACTTATATTCTTAACTTTGTAATAATTGGCAACCAAAGTTATATCCTTTTTCAAGATGTCAAACACAATATCCTTAACATAATTCTCTGGGAACTTAATGTTAGTCCTTTTCATTATCTCGCCTTTAAGTTTAGTCATCACCATCCTCGACACTTTACTGCACTCACTTTTGATAATAGGTAATCCTTTGACTTTGATTTTATCATCTTGGTTAATGAAGATGTAGTTCTTTTTCTTAAAATTGTTATTAAAATCTTTAAAGAACCAAATCCCTTTAATCATCTCATCTATACCCATATCGAAAGTGGTTTTAGGAAATGGTAAGTTCTCTTTAATAGTTGCAATGATTTTATCTTTAACTTTTAACATTTTCAGCTCATCTTTAAAAACATCTTTAATATAAACTGAGTCAGTATCCGTATAGATTAATGTATAACCAGCTTTCCTAAACTCTTCTCGTGCCAACTTAATCATATTACGTGCAATCAAAGTACAATCACTCGCAGTGTTCAATGAATAGAGGTTCTTGAAGATACTTGACCCACTAATACCATATATAGTGTTCAAGATAGTTTTTATTGCAAACTCTCTTGGGTCTTTATTCTTCTTATATTGTAGTCTTTGATTGTAGAAGTTCTCCATAACTTTCTCAATCTTACCATTCTTCTTCATACAATATCTTCCCATCACTGGAAATAGTTTGTTACCTTTCCATTTCTCCTCTGGTTCACAACACTTGCAACTATGTGCATACAAGTTACCCATCATAAATGCGTGAGGGTAGGCAGAGTTGAAATCTAAACAATAGACATCATCCCTAAACATTTCTTTCTCTGGTTCACTTACGAATCCACCTTCATACTTCTTGTACCCTTCCCTCTCTGCGTACTCTTCTTCGATTCCAGCTTTATGGCAAACTACTTTATATGTGTAAGAACCTAATGATGTTCTGAACCAGTTATACTTTCTCTGGTCATCGGGAGACATAAACTCTTTCATTGGTAAGAACTCTTTATACATATACTCGAACAATTCTTTAGTAATCTTAACATCTGCGTATAAATATTTCAAGATTTCTTGAACTTGGTCTTTTGTGTACACATCTTGTTTAAATATGTTATAATCAATGTCGCCTTTCATAACACTTAGATTCAACGTCTCTGCAACAGTTTTCAACTTGTGGTTGGGTAACACATCTTTCAAAACTTTGCCACCTACCTTGATTATACCCTCTCTGACACTTCTCCTTGTCTCTGGGAGGAAAAGTACTCTCATCAAGTCAATCCTAATCTTATACTCAAAGTTCAACCCATTATTTTCACAAATGGGGATATCAAAGTCACGTGAATTATAACCAACGACAATTTTATGTGCATCTATCAACTTTTGAATCTCTTTCGTGTGTTCACCAGTGAAGAAGTGGTACTTATTAGTTTTAAATGAAAACACACCAAACCATTTCATCTTAGACGTTTCAGTGTCCAAGCCATCAGTCTCGATGTCAAAAATAAGCACATCATCACCAATGAATAATGTTTCGTTGTTAGCTTTTTCGTATTTCATTTTAAACCCACCTATCCAAAACTTTTCTACGAAATATTTTCCAACCACACATACATTTCACAATCCAACCCATTTCCCTGAAATGATGAACTAAACCACGTTCAACAATGCTTTTTACTCTATGACAATTTATACATAATACTTGTAGATTCATAACATCATTATTACCACCAAAACACATTGCTATGCGATGGTCAACCTCTAAATGTTGGGGGTCATACACTTCTTTACAATATTTACAAGTGTTAGATTTAAAATCTTTTAAATGTTTTTTTGATGATTCAGTTATTTCTTTTCCTCTTGATGTTAAAATGTGTTGTATTTCCCAACCTTTAACACCACTTTCTGAAAATTGTTTAGTTTTATTCCACATCTTATTCCACCTCCACAAATTCTAAATCGTCCTTGACAACTTCATAGATTCCCTTGCCATTACTCAAAAGTTTACCACTCTTAACAAGAACATCTTTCAATTTATACAAGACATTCTTACTAAATCCTAACTTCTTGAAGAACTTATCACTATTACCATTCAATGAGAAACTCTCATACTCCTCCTTGACCAAATGGTTATAAAATATCTTTGAGTTCTTCTCATCTGCTGATTCTTTAATTTGGGAGACTTCACCAACAAAGTTAATAGTCAACTTAGTGTTGTTCTCCAAGTCCATAGTTCTAAACTTAATCTTATCACCTTTCTCTCCGTGACGATTCTTCGCCAACCACAATGAGTAGTTATCTTTGAAATCTTCATTGATTACCATTATGGTATCACATTGTGCTGCTAAGTCAGAACTTCCACGTAAACTATTCATATCACTACTATCACCTTTATTGAAATGGTGAATAATAATGAAAGAACAATCAAACTTTTCCATCATAGGTTTTAGTAATTGAAACGATTTCTTAACATCGTCTGCACTATTTTCATTTCCTACAAAGAATCTTGTAAAACTATCCATTATAACAACTTCAGCTTTAGAGTTTTTTATATCCTCTTCAAGTTGTGCAACGTGCATCTCGTCAAACTTGATACCTTTACTAATAGAATACTTGAAGTTGTGTCGTTGGGTAGGGGTTAAGTCAGACAACACTTTCTTGGTACGTTCTTTCAATGTACGTTCCCTTGACTCCTCATCAACAAGAAGAACTCTTCTCATCTTAACTTTACGACCTAAGAAATCTTCTCCAGTTATGAATGCTCGTGCCATAAAGAAACCCAAATACGTTTTAAACTTCCCTGCTAACCCAGCTAAGAAATGGTAACCATTGGTTGTCACTAATCCTTCCACGTCCCATTCGATTGGTGGGATGTCCATATTAATAATATCTTCTGCAGATATTAGGGATTTGTCAAACACTTTGAAACAACCATAAAGTTCTTGACAACTTGTATCAAGTAAATCGTCACTTTTCAAGTACCCAAACACTGCTGGATTATCACATTCAAAAGTTGAGATTAATCTTTTCTCACGTTTGTAATCGTACTCGTGTCCAAGTTTGTTAATGATTGGTTTGTATGTATCTTTAGTTTCTTGTTCACTTAACCCACTCTTTTTACACATTCCAAAGAAAGCTAAATCCACATCGTTCATCTTCCCTTCTTTATAATAAGACTTGAACCAATCAAGAAGCCCATCTTGATTTACATCTTTGATGTCCACGTTTTCTTTTGGTTTAGATTCTTTCTTGAACGATTCTTGGATGATTTTTATAGTGTTGGGGTTGGGTCTTAGTAATGGCTTATCAACAAATGTGATAATTTCTTCAATCGCATCGTTATATTTAGGTTTAAAATGTGGTTGAAGTTCTAACGACACTAACGAGTTGGGTTTAATTAGTAGTCCTCTATCAAGATGGACATAGGTGCTATTGAATCCAATCTCTTTAAGAATCTTACTTGCCAACCTTTCTTTATACAACGACCTCACGTATGGTGGTAGAATGTCAAGTCCATATATTTGGAATCTTATGTGTGGTGATTTACCATCGTGACTTGTTATATGATACCCAACATTTAACGATTTTACATAATTATGTGCCTTTTCGTGCCAATGGGTAGCTTCTTTCTTAGCTTCTTGTGGGTTATTATTCCCTTGAGTAGTAAAGTCGAACTCAAATATAACTTCATTTGGTAAGATGTTACGAAGTCTTTTATCTTTAGAGTCTCCTTTGTAAAGAAACCTATCCCTCTCTTTTTTCCACTTATCAAATTGGTTTGCTACAACTATCTTATTAATAAATGGTTCAAGATATTTATTCAGATAACTTTTCGTCATCTTGGTCACACTCTTCTTTCCAGATGCAAATTCCCTTACCGGATTTGCCTACTCTGGGAGTCATTCGCAGTAGGTCATTTTTGTTAGCACCAATAAAATCCAACAACTCTGGAGGTAGTGAAAGACCAAGAATATTTCCAATATCTCTTAATTTTCTTTTAAACACAACATCATTTTTTCCCATTTCTTCACCTCGATTAAACGATTCTTAAACAATCGTTACGTGAAAAGTAATTGAACGTCTTTTATAAGCTTTGTGGTGATGCAATATAGTATACTGTTGGGTTTTCCCAATCGTGATTGGGAAAAGTTTTTCCCAATTGGGAATTGGGAAAAGTGGGAAAAGTGGGAATCCTCGACTAAATCAGAGGTGACTTTTCCCAATTGGGGTTTTTGAAAATGGGAAAAGCCAAAAAAAGTAACTTTTCCCACTTTTCCCCTATACGTTAGTATAGGGAAAAGGGGAAAAACTTTTGGGAGATATTTAGATAGCTGATAAAAAAGAAAGGTGGGTTTTACAAACGAAAGGTTTATATAAAATGTATAACACCCCCTAAGTATGACAAACAAAGTTATGATTGCTGTTAATGAAAAAACTAAAGATGAGTTCCATAGTTTACCATTTCCAAAGTACATCCAAACCAACGAAGCACGGATTAGATACATCATAGCAAAGTTTCATCATATAAAAGAATAAACAATACCAGAGGTGGTAAGATGTTAGAATGTGGTAAGTTATTAGGTGACTCAATAGTTAAAAGATATTGTGATACCTGTAATATTGAAATAGGAACACTAAAATGTTGGACAGACAAACAATGTCCATTTTGTATCAAAGGGATGGTAGGTGATTTTAATGGCAAAGAATGATGATGTTTATTTAGTTCTTAAAAATAATCCAGGTACATACTTGGCAGCAACTGATTTGAAGAAAGTTCTCGATATGAATGTTCAAACAATATACTCAGCATTAAGAAAACTATCAAACACGGGAGATATTGTATTCAAAGAAGTTAAACATAGCACTGGACCAAACAAGAAGATGTTTGCGTACATACAAAAAGATGACAAATTGGATTTAGTAGTAAAAGAATATAGAAAAAATAGAAGTCAAGAAAGATATGGGTTCTTCAACTCAGACGTATTAGCAACATTAATGCTAATCAAAGAAGTAAGAGAACTCAAGGAGGAGATAGAAAATGGAAACAAAAAATGAATTTAAAGTAAGTGAAGTAGAAGGTAAGGTAGTAATAGCACAGACAATAACAAAAACAATGGAGATTAAAGAAGCAATCCCAGAGTTACAAAAGTTGAAACAAGAGAAATCTCAAGTAGAAGCAAACAAACAAAAGTTAGTAGATTACATTGAATCAGAACAGTTTAACAAAGAGTTAAATGCAACCAACGAGAACTTAGAAGCATTAAACAACTTAGAATCCAAATGGAATGACATCATCGCACCAGTATTAGAGAAAACAAGAGCAGAGTACAAAGAGAAAATCATCGCAGGTAAAAAGGAAGAGAAGTACGATGAAGAAGAAGATGGTACTAAGAAGATTCTTGCAAAGAACAAGATTATGACTGATGTATGCAAAGAAATGGAGTTAGACCCACAAGACCCAATCGTACAAGAAGTGAGAAGAGAATTTGACAACTTGTAAAGAGAATCTTCACAAATGTAATGCATCCTGTTGCAAAGTATTAGTATTCGACGGGCCGATGATGACTGAAAAGTTTAAGGAGTATTACATTGCTCACGGATGCAAAGTGGAACAACGAGCAAATCGACAATGGTACGTTTTAGTGCCAATGAGGTGTCCACAACTGGGTGAGGATAATCTATGCAAGATTCACGATAACAAACCCAAATTGTGTGCAGAATTTGATGAAAAGACCAAAAGAGGGTTCTATTTAACAGAGGGGTGTATGTACAAATAGCATTTCCAGGCAAGACAATTAAAACCAATGAACAAGCAATTAAATTGGGCACTAAAGGTGGGAAGGTATCAAGTGACAAGAAAAAACTTGCTGCTCACGTTAGGGCAGCTAAGAAATGGGGTATCAAACCAAAGGTTGCAACTAAGGTTTACGAGATGTTACAATCTCCTGAACTTTCTTCTACTGATTGGTATAAACATATTGATGTGTTGGAAGAGATGGCTAAACACGAACCAAGACTTATTCCTCAAATTATCAATTTCAAGAAGGATTGGCATAAGGCAGCACACGGAGAGAAACTACACACTGAGAATGTGCATCACATAATCAACTGGAATCAATTATTAGGTGACAATGACAAAAGTAAAGAAGCGAATGAATTTAAGGGACAAGATTAAAGTAATGTTCAATATTACTTTATACCCTTATCAAGAGTTGTTTCTTTATGATTGTATGGAATCTAAACGAGTCGTTGGTGCATTTTGTAGGCAGACCGGTAAATCATTAACTATTTCTATATTAGCAGTTGTTGAAGCATTAAAGAACCCTGGTGGTCACGTTATAATCATCGGGCCGACTGATAGACAAGCAGGTGAGTTATTTGAGAAGATTAGGAATCATATAAGGAATGCACCAATAGGTACTGAAGTTGCAAGTGCAACTCAACGTCAAATGGTAATGAAGAACAATTGTCGTATATCTGCATTCCCTTGTGGAGACACTGGAGATAACATTAGAGGTATGACTGGCAACGTAGTCATATTAGAAGAAGCAGCTTTCATTAAAGATAGTATTGTGAATCAAGTAATCACACCAATGGTAGCAGCTACTAATGGTAAGATAATCAAGATTAGTACACCATTTGGTATGAACCACTTTTATAGGTCATTTCAACAAGACGAGAATTATATATCACATAGGTACACTTGGAAACACGCTGTTAAATGTAATCATTTCACAGAATCGTTTATTGATGAACAACGATTACAGTGTAGTAGTTTAGAGTTTGCTACTGAGTATGAAGCAGAGTTTATTGCAGATGAGGATGCATATTTCCCTCACAAACTTATTGAATCGTGTATTAGTGATTATGAGTTATTCACTGATACATCAATTGATATAATGCCTAAAGAGTACTATTTGGGTGTTGACTTTGCACGTATGGGAGATGATTCAAGTGTATATGTAGTTATTGAGAAGTCAGAGGTGAGCAAAGTAGTAATGATTAAAGAGGTTAAGAAGAACACTATGGATGAAGCGATTGATTATATAAAGTTCTTACACGCAAAGTATAAGTTTAGAAAGATTATTGCAGACCAGACTGGGTTAGGTGCAGGGGCAGTAGATGTATTAGCACGTGACCTCAACTCCCCATTCGTTAACAAACCTGCAACGTATGGTAACAATCCCAATCAAATGGATGTGGTTGTTGGGTTAACATTCACTCAAAAGAGTAAACAAGATGTGTTTAGTAATCTCAAGTTACTAATGGAACAAAAGAAACTAATGTACCCTAACAACAAGAAACTCATATACGAATTAAAGGATTTCAGGTACGAGATTAGTGCATCTGGGAATCTTAAACTACATCATAGTGAGGGTGGACACGATGATTATGTTGATGCATTGGCTTGTGCTGCACACGGACTAAGAGGTATAGAACATAGCTTTTTCTTTGGATAAATAAATATTATTTAAATACTTCAAGTGATATTAAGTATAAATATAATCACATCTCACCTCTTTTTTCCCACCAACGTACCCCCACTCTCGGGGGAGTTGGCAGGGTTTAAAAGTTCACTACTCATATTAATGGCTTCAATAATTGAATGGTACAAAAAGACTAAGTCCTACTTAGCAAAAGACATAAGAACATTTGGTGGTGGGGAACTATCTGATACTTCTAAAATGCCTTTCTTAGCAAATTGGATGTTCGCAGCTAAACTGGGAATGCCAAGACAACTTAACCTTGTAGAGTTAAGGCAATACGCAAAGTCTGCTTGGGTGCAGATGGTAACTAATGCTATATGTAAACAGATTATGACCACTGAGTGGAATATTATAGTTAAAGATGAGAATGAAGAGAATGCTGAAAAGTTTGAACAACAAATAAGTGATGCTAAAACTTTCTTGGAACAACCTAATCGTAATGGCGATTCTTTTTGGGACGTATGGATTCCTTTCTTACGTGATGTGCTTGAGATTGATGCAGGGGTAGTTTACAAGGGAAGGAATGTCGCTGGTAAATTAGTTGAATTATTCCCTTATGATGGTGGAAGATTCTTAATCAATGTTAATGAACACGGGATTATTGGTGAAGATTCTGATGGTACTGAGATGCCAGGTTATTATCAATATTCATTTAGACAACCAATGTCAGCAC
>Ga0233412_10000605_pt1 | contig 20445 bp, 32 predicted proteins | sample Na_anoxic_4_MG_FD_180667 | JGI IMG/M metagenome (GOLD analysis project Ga0233412, IMG submission 180667) | Seawater microbial communities from Saanich Inlet, British Columbia, Canada - Na_anoxic_4_MG | ecosystem: Environmental > Aquatic > Marine > Inlet | place: Canada: British Columbia...
AAGTAAATACCCAGAAATGAATGGATATACTAAGTGGACAGAAGTTAGTGATTTCCTTGCTTGTGGGTTAGTAGGTGTAAAAGTTAAAACGAAGTTAAACCTAAAAGATATTAAACCAAAACAAAGTTAATTTAATAAATATAAGAATGGAAATTGATAGAATTAAAATTAATGATTATTTGATGGACTCTATTGTAGATAGTCTTTTTAATCCGTTAGAATCAGTAGAAGATTTAATAGGGTTTGATTTACCAATATCAAAAGAAAGTATTGATAAATTTATACTTGAATGGAATAAATTACCAGAACGCATTGGTAGTGAATTACCATACATATCATTTATATCAGACAATTCTAACAACGATTTAAGAGTTTATATACAAGCACATAGTGAGGATTATAAAGTTAATATAAACAATGTCAGACTAAGAACGATGAGGTATATTAAAATAGGAAACTTTTACAGTTTTGATAATTAACCAAAACAAAGATGAGTAAAGAAGAATTTATAATAGAGTTACAGAATACCTTAAAAAAATACGAAGGTAAAATTGTGAATGAGGTACTAAAAGATATTAGGTCAGATTTGGATGATGTATTAAATAACTATCTATCGGATAATGTAGTAATGACAGAAGATTTCCCTATTAAGTTTGAAAATGGATTAGGTAAATGGGAGATTCATAAAGATGGGAGAACATACGTCCAACCCCCAACAGGAAGACAATTCATAGAGTGTAACATAACAATATCACCCACAGGTGAAATAAACCAAAACAAAGAAGATGAAGATGTTAGTATTCGTAAAATCGTAAGATGTGAAGACCCTATGGTATGCCTTAGAGGTTGTAGTGTACACGAACAGACTTGTAAGCACCCGATTTATGAAAATCAAACTTAAACCAAAACAAAATGGAACAAAAAAAAATTAGCCGAGAATTTATTGAATTTACAATCATTTGGAAAGACATTCGAAGAAAAAATACTAAACGTTTTCTGGAATTAAAAGAATTAAGATTAATTAATCAATTCTTTGATTCTGACGAAATGGAGTGCATCGAAATAAGAGTAAAAGAACATTTTGGTACAAAAACAGAATTTGAACAAATTAATTTTGGATAATTCAATTAAATAAATCAACCAACTCCAACTAACTCACATCAGCAACGGTGTGAGTTTTGTGGGTTAAAAACTAAAACAAAATGAAACAGATTAAAATTATTTATAAAGACAAAACTTATTTATTATTCTTTATATTATTAGTATTATGTGTTACTAAAAAAATAAATAGTCAAACTTTAGAAGAAGTTAAAGATTATATTTATAATAAAACTGAAATTAAACATAAAGAAATAGTATATAAACAAGTTATTCAAGAAACTAAATGGTTAAAATGTACTAAATGTAGTTTAGATTATAATAATTTATTTGGATTTTATTGGAAAAAGAAATATTTAGTATTTAGTTCTTGGGAAGATTCTATTATTTACTATGAAAAATGGCAAAAAAGACACTATACTAAAGGAGATTATTATGAATTTCTTAAAAATAGACCTTTTGCAACAGATCCTATGTACATAAGTAAATTAAAACATATAAAACTATGAATATATTTAATTATTTTATTCAAGGAGGCCCTCCGTGTCCACCTTTTAGTTATTGCTGGTGTTTAAGACACCCTAATGTTTCTGGATGTAAAGATGTTTTAACAAATGTAAATATTCCAATCAGTGATTATATGACTGAAATCATATTTTTAACTCTAAGTATTACTTTTATGGGATATGTAATTTTTTTTAACACTAAAAAAATAAAAAGATGAAAAATTATATGAAATTAAATGCTATTTCAATTATTATATTAATATTGATATATATGTATTTTAATGCTATTATAACACGTAAATATATACTTTTACGAAAAGAATACAAAATTGAATGCAAAGAAAAAATAGATTATTGTAAAAAATATAATAAATTATTAGAAAAAAACAATGAAAAAAAATAATATTAAAATAAATTTTGCTACAGGATTTGATCAATCAGTAGTAGATATGTTAAATCTAGTTTTTAATGTAGAAGTATGTGACCAATTTGACACAGATTCTGATTTATTAATATTTTTAGGCGGAAGTGATGTTGACCCCTATTTTTATAAAGAAGAAGCTAATGAAAGTACTTATTATGATACAGATAGAGATTTAATGGAAAGGCAGATATATAAATATCACGATATTAAAAAACCTAAATTAGGTATCTGTAGAGGAGGACAATTTTTAACTGTTATGAATAATGGAAAATTAATACAAAATATTGATAACTCTCATTATATGATGCATAATATTAAAACTGAAAAAGGTATTTATGCAATGACTTCTGACCATCATCAAATGATGTACCCTTTTGAATTGCAAGAAAAAGAATATGAAATGATAGCTGTAGCAGTAGATGAAACTTATAATGAAGGATTAAGTGTTTTTCATCATAATGGTAAAAATGAAAATATTATCTACCCAAAAAACTTTGTAGAACCTGAAATAATTTATTATCCTAATACAAATTCTTTATGTATACAAGGACACCCTGAATATTCATATTGTCCAGCAAATACAGTTAGTTATTCTTTAGAATTAATACAAAATAAATTAAAACTATGAAAAAAATTTTAACCCTATTTTTAATATTTCCAATAATTATTTTTTCTCAATCATCTGAAAAACTAACATTAAACTATCCCTATGCAATTAATGTTACAAAAGCAGGTAGTTGTGGTTCTCCAGACGGCCCAATAAATGAAATAGGAAGTCCCCCAATTGATTATCAGTTTTTAGAAGATAATGGGTATTGTAATTATACTTATTTTACTACAAGTGGTTTTACTGCTTGTTTTACACTTATTTCTCCAGGAACAGATATAAGTTTTAATGCTGGATTTTCTAGTTCTTGTGGAAACTTACAATTTAATAATTTTAATTTATATGACGCAAGTTGTACTTTAATTGGTGCGGGATTGTCTTTTTCAGGACTCACTCCAGGATCAACATATACTTGGTGTTTAGATATGAGAGCTTTTGGAGGGCCTTTCTGTAATGGTTTTGATAATTTCTGTCCTTATTATATTGACAATACTGTAGGATTACCTGTGACTTTAATAGGATTTAAAAGTAAATGTGGAATAGTAGAATGGACTACAGAATCAGAGATTAATAATGACTACTTCTTACTTGAGTATAGTTTATTTGGTACAGAATGGTATTTATTAGATACTATACAGGGAGCAGGAAATAGTAATGAAATTAGAAATTATTATTACTTTGATAATCAAATAGATACTGTAAAATATTATAGACTTGCACAAGTAAATTATGATGGAGAAAAAACATATTATTCTCCTATAATAATGAACTGTCACCCTAAAATAAAATATATAATATCAATATATGATATATTAGGAAGGCCCGCTAACTTAAAATCTAAAGGTATTTTAATTATTAAATATAATAACGGAGAAATTAAAAAAATAATAAGAAATGAATAGACTAGTTAAAATAAAATTAGATAATTGTAATGATATATTAGAATTTCTTATTTGGGCAGATAATCAAAAATTACCTTATTTATATGCAGAAAAATGTCTTTCTTTGTTGAAATTTACATCTATATTTAAACAAGCATTCATAAAAAATGAAGGAGAATTATATCTTATCTATAATAAAAGAGGGGTAGGTATAGATTATTCCAATAGAACTAGAAAATATAAACATATAATTATTCCTTATAGTTATTTTAAATCTTTATATAATATTGAACAAGAAGTATTAAACATAACTCAACAAAATAATAAATATTTTAATTTTATAATTAATGAAAGTAGATAATGGCTAAAAATAAAAATAAAAGAAAAAATGGGGTAATTAAAGACGGCTCTTATAATACACACACAAAAAAAGATATTTATAATATAAATACTTCTTATTATAAAAAATTAGAAGAGTATGAAAAAATGTCTTTAGAAGAATTAGAAAAACTAGGTAAAAAAACAAAATTAGGCGGTTCTTATAGATTAGCTTATTTACAAACACTTGCTAAAAAAAAACAAAATAATGAGTAAAAAATACAAAGATATGTTAAGTAGTATTACTATACGATATATTAAAGATATGGTTAATTCTGAAAAAATAACTCATATTAATTTTATACATTGGGCACTACATATTGAGAAATTATTTTATAGGAATGCTATTGCAATTCAAATTATTGATAATGATCCTTTTATAGAATTAGAGTTAAAAAAAGAAAAAATTCGTAAAGTAATAGGAAGATTTGTAGAAGAATGTAATATGGTAGTAGATTGGGCAGAAAAAAACGATAAACAATTAAAATAAATGAAAAAAATTACAGATAAAATAAATATATCTAATAAAAGATTAAAAGACGAAGCTTTTGAAGATTATAAAAAAAGAAGATTATTGGTAAAACAAATAATAAAAAAATATTTAAGTGGATTTGTAATATGGCAGCCTAAATTACCTATTGGCTCTACAGGAAAAGTAGCTGGCCCTTATATTAAAAAACTACACGGAGAATTAAATTATAAAAATAGTGAAGCTGAAAATAATGCAAGTTAAAAAAAGAAGTAAATTTAATTATTATAAATTAGGAAATAATTATCGTAAATTATACACAAGTAAAATTAAAGTGTATATGTTTAGATACATTCCTATATATACTTATAAAACACAAGTAATTGATTTCACTAATTTAAAAAAATAAATTATGATTAAAGTTAATGTTAAACAATCAATAGGATATCCAAATGCAATAAAATATTTATGGCAAAATGAAATTGCGTTAATTACTGAAAATTATAAAAAAGAAACTTTTATATATTGTGATTCTTATTATATACATAACAACGGAAAAACAATAAAGACTAGTGATTCTTCAAAAAGTATATACGAGAGTATTATATCAGAGCAAAAAAATGTACATAAATATGAAGAACCTCATTATGTAGAATATAAAAAAAATTGTTTTATAAATATAAAAAAAATAGATAAAATAGTATTAGCAGATTCTTTAAATACTTCTTTTCTTGTTATACTACGTAATAAAAAATGTATTTTTATTAATAATGATAGCTATAATTTAATATTAAAAAAAATAAATATATTAGGAGATAAGGACTTTTTATATATCTTTAGAAGAAACAGAATTAATTCTGAATTATGTCTTTTCCCTATTAATTATTAATTATTTATGGTACACTACATTAGTAAACAAACTTCTAATACTTTTATAAAAGAATATACTTCTGCTAATATAGAAACAACTAGTATATTAAAAGTAATAGAATATTGTAAAAAACAATCAATTTTATCTATTGATACAGAAACAGAAGGCTTATTTAATCATAAAAATAAAATTATTATGTTTCAAATAGGAGATGACAAACATCAATTTGTAATTGACACTAGAGGAATAAGTTTAAAATCTTTTAAAATTATTTTAGAAAATCCTAATATAATTAAAGTACTTCAAAATGCTTCTTTTGATTATAAATTTTTAAGAAAAGAAGGTATTATGTTAAATAATATTTGGGACACTCAAATAGCAGAAATGATTTTAACTACAGGACTAAATAAAAGAAATGTATCTTTACAGGCCTTATGTTTGAAGTATTTAAATATAGAATTAGATAAAACAGTTAGAAATCAATTTATAAATTTAAATGGACTACCTTTTACTGAGAAGCAAATTACTTATGGAGCTAAAGATGTTAAATATTTGTTACAAATAAGAAAACAACAATTAATAGAACTTGAAAATTATGATTTATTAAATTGTATGAAACTTGAAAATAAATTTGTAGATGTTTTAGCAGATATTGAGTATAATGGTTTTTATGTAGATACTAATATGTGGTTAAAATTAGGAGAACAAAATAATTCAAAACTTATTGCAGCTAAAAAAGAGTTAGATAATTATATTATTGACAATGATTATAATTCTTTTATTGACTATCAATTAGATATGTTTAGTGAAGATAAAAAATGTTTAATAAGTTGGGACTCGCCTATGCAAGTAGTTAAATTTTTAAAAGTATTAGGTGTAGAAACATCTATTAAAGATAAAAAAACAGGAAAAATAAAAGATACTTGTGAAGAAAAAAATATAAGTAAATATAAAAAGAAATTTCCATTTTTAAAACTATATTTTAAATATAAAGCAATTGCTAAAGAAGTGAGTACTTATGGTGTTAATTTCTTATCCAATGTAAATAAAACAACAGGAAGGATTCATTCTAATTATTGGCAAATAATCTCTACAGGAAGAATTAGTAGTCATAATCCTAATCTTCAAAATATACCAGCAAAAGTAGAAAAAGATGGAACTCAGCCTTTTAGAGAATGTTTTAGAGGTTATAAAGATAATATATTACTTGTAGCTGATTATTCTCAACAAGAACCTAGAGTTACTGCAGATAAATGTAAAGACCCTGCTTTAATTGATTTTTATTTAACTGGAGATGGAGATACTCATTCTATGGTAAGTAGTAAAATGTTTTCAGTAATAGAAGGAAAAGAAGTTATAATTAAAAAAGGAGACCCTAGAAGACAAATAGGAAAAGTTTTAAATTTAAAATTAGACTATGGAGGTTCTGCATATACTGTAAAAGATGATTTAAATACTACAGAAGAAGAGGCACAAGTATTTATAAATGCTTTAATAAAAGCTTTTCCTGAAAAAAGAAAATATTTTGATAATGCTTTTAAAAAATCTTTACAACAAGGGTATATATTGATTGATGAAGTAACAAAAAGAAAATCTTTTAGTGAAGATTTTGAAACTTTAAAAAATTATACAGACGCTTTAGACAAATTAAATAAGAATAAAGCAGATAAAGCAGGATTTAATTGGAGTGAATTTTATAAATTAAAAGGAAAAATACAAAGAAATAGTCAGAATTATCCTATACAAGGAACTTCAGGATCTATGACAAAATTAGCAGCTATTTATTTAAAACAAGAATTATTAAAAAAAGAAATTTATGATAAAGTATGGATAGTTAATTTAGTACATGATGAAATTGTAGTAGAAACTTCTAATGATTATAGTGAAGAAGTTAGTAAATTAATTACATTATGCATGGAAAAAGCAGGAAAAGTTTTTTGTAAAACCATTCCTATGATAGCAGAAACAGTAAAAAGTAAATATTGGACACATTAATATAGTAAAATGAATAAAAAAATAAATAATATAACTTTAGGGTGTGATCCTGAAGTTTTTTTGCGTAATAAGCAAGGGGAATTTATAGCGTCTTGTGGAAAGTTTGGTGGAACTAAGCAATCACCTTTAAAATTAACAGATGTTGGACATTATATGCAAGAAGACAATGTTGCATTAGAGTTTAATATTCCTCCAGTTATTGATAAAAAATCTTTTAATAGAGAGATAAATATTGCTTTGAATTTAATACAAGAAAAAGCTAATAATTTAAATTTAAATTTGGCAATAGAATCTTCAGGAATATTTAAAGAGGAAGAATTACAACACCCGGCAGCAAAAGCTTTTGGATGTAGCTCTGATTATAATGCCTGGACAAAAAGAATAAATAAAAAACCTTCTCCTAATACTAATCTAAGAACTTGTGGTGGTCATATACATATTGGTTATGATAATCCTACATTAAATACTAATTTAGAAATAATTAAAACTATGGATTTATTTTTAGGACTTCCTAGTTTATTTATAGATGATGATGTAGAAAGAAGAACAATGTATGGAAAAGCAGGATGTTTTAGAAATAAAAGTTTTGGTGTAGAATATAGAGTTTTATCTAATTTTTGGTTAAAATCAAATGAATTAATTAATTGGGCTTATGATAATACTTTAGAAGCTATTAATTTTATAAATAATAATACAGAAATTAATACTTATTCTAAAGATATTCAAAAAGTAATTAATACTAATGATAAATCATCTGCAGTAGATATTTTAAAATATTACAACATTCATTTGCCAATTTTAAAAAAAGTTAAAAATTATAAAAATTAATAGTAATGAGTCAAGAAAAATATGAAACAATAGACCCTCCTATAATTAAAAAGGTACGTTGTAAAAGTTTACATAAATACACAGGTAATGTATTAAAATATAAAGAAATTTATAAAGTACTAAAAGAAAAAAAAGATTCAAAAGGTAATGTATACGCATATAAATTAATGGATTTAGAAGGGAATATATTAAAATCTTATTATTTTAAATGGAGATTTTATGATATTGATTTAATTTCTGATAGCTCTTTAATTAAATCCAAAATAGCCACTGTGCATGAAAATATGGGACTTCATTTTTATTTATATTCTTTAAATGATTCTATAGCAGCTTTTTCTTTTATTTATAAAAAAGAAGTTATAAGTTATTTTTTAAATAGTACTTCGAACAATATGCTAACAGAAGATACTTATGTAGAAATGTTAAATATTCCTGCAATAACAGAAACTATAACTTTTTTAAATGTAGAAGAAATTACAAATAGAATAAATTTTCTTATATCTAAAAATATTATAGTTAAAGATAATGATAGTATAAGATTAACTTCTAATGCTATTTATATTTTAGAACTGTGTGTAGGGGAAAAACTTGATGGTAACAAACATTTTCTCGATAAAGAAATACTTTTAAATGATTTATATAAACTACAATCAAGTTGTTTTAAACCATTTATAGAGCCTATGAATTCATTACAAGGGATTAATCCTTATAATAATTATTTTTTAGCAACTAATAATATTCCTGCATTTGTTTTTATATTTTTTAAAAAAGTAAATGAATATACTAATGCTAATACTATTGCAAATTTTAAAACTACATTACATGACTATATATGTAATAAATTTTCTTTTTATTATAAAAAAGATAATGAATTTATAAATAATCAAACCTATGTAAAGTTAACTAAAGAAATTCATAATTTTACTTATGGAAAGCCTTATTTAGTATTAAATTCAGAAAAAATAAGAAATACTTTAGAAATAATTAAATTAGAAACAGATAATGCTAATGTATTTAAATATATAGATAAAAGATATTTAAAAATCATAGAAGAAGAAGATACTATCCCTTTATTTATGTTTCATAAGTTTACAAAAAGTCTTTCTTCGGATACACTTTTAAATTATATAGATATAACTGTTCATAAACTTTGTGCTATTTTCCTTTTATCTCAATATAAATTCAAAAAGAATATAGTTATAAAAAATGAAGATAAAAATATTATAAAGGAGCAAATATTAAAACAAATAATTTCCTGTTTAGGAAGTACGCCTTTATATAATACTAAGTCGTGGTTTCATAGAAGCGTAATTGAAACTGAAGAACCTTTTGAAATAAATTCTAAAAAATTAGAACTTCAAATAAAAGCTGAAAATGGCTTTAATATTTTTTAAATAAAAAATTATGTTAAAATATCTAAGAGTACGTAGTCGTCATCCTAGTCATGACATACTTAGAAAACCTACCTTTATTTATCCTGAAAGAAAAGGTATTTTATTACCAGTATTTGCCTGTATTAGATTAGGTAGCACTTCTAAAATAAATCCTAAATTTTTAGAAATTAATACTATTAATGCAATTAAAACTTCTTCTAATAAACTTTTAATGAAGAATGCTTTTAAAAAAAATAATATTAATTCTCCTAAATTTTGGGAAACAAAAGAAGATTTGTTAAATGAAAATGAAATCCCTTATCCTTTAGTAGCTAAAAAAATATATGGATCTAGAGGTTACGGGATTACAAAAATAAAAAATCCTCCTGAATTAAATGAATTTTTAGAAAATGAATATAATGATTCTTATTATTTTGAAAAGTATTATAAATATCTAAGAGAATATAGAATACATGTTACAGAATTAGGTGCTTTTTATACTTGTAGAAAAATGCTAAAAACAAATACTCCTGAAAATTTAAAATTTGTAAGAAATAATAATAATTGTGTATGGTTTTTAGAAAGTAATCCTAAATTTAATAAACCTATTAATTGGGACATAATAGAAAAACAATGTGTTAATGCATTAAAAGCTGTAGGATTAGATATAGGGGCATGTGATGTTAGAGTAGCTGCATATCCTGATGAAGATGGGTATCATTATTTTAAAATTATAGAAATAAATTCAGCTCCTAGTTTTGGAGAAAATACAGCAAAAGAGTATTTAAAAATAATTCCGCTAATAATAAAAAATAAACTGAAATAAAATGACTAGAAATGAATTTCTTACAGAGTATGACCAAAATTTAAGTGAATTTTGTGAAAATGCATCTAATATATGGGAGGCTTTAAAATTTAGTAATAATAAAATTAAAAAATCAGATATAGTTTCTATTGAATTTAATAATTTAGAAGATGATACTGATATCCCTGGATTATTCAGAAATTCTGACTATCCAAGTATAGAAGTGACTGTAAATACAAAAAAATGTTCCGATAGTAATTCTGTATATAGATTTTTAATATTATGTTATCCTAATTGTTGTGGAATAGCTATATTATATGGGGTAGAATTTGTATATTCGGGAGAAAAGTATGGTAAACAGGAAAATACAACAGCAGTTTTATGTCTTTTAAAAGAAATATGCAGTTTATTAGGTTATGGGTCTTGTCAATATGTATGTACATCTTATCAGGATAGTGTAATTGCTTCTTTAGAAGATCTAGACTTTAAAAAAGTTCATGAGTCTCTCCCAAGAGTAAATTATGAAAGAGTTTATGAAGATGACGATGACTATGATTCGGAATATGAATGGGAAGAAGTAGAAGAACATGAAAAAAAAATATATACTTATCAATTAAATTTAAATAATTAAGATTATGAATAAAATGTTATTAATGGTTTATGGAACACTAATGAATGATTTCCATAATAATGGTTTACTAAAAGAACAAAAGTATTTAGGTAAATGTGAAACAAAAGAAAAATATACTATGTATGTCAATGGTATTCCTTATGTTTTTCCAGATAAAGAAACTTCTACAATAAAAGGTGAATTATGGGAAGTATCAGGGGAAGATTACATACAAGATTTAGATTCTTTAGAGGGACATCCTGATTGGTATGAAAGAAAAGAAATAGAAGTTGATTTTAATGGAAAAAGTATAACTGTATGGCTATATTTTATGCCCGATAGTTCAGTAACTTTATCTACAATGACTATAATAAAAAATGGAGATTTTGCTAATCCTGAATATGCAAAAAATAATAATTTAATAGAAACAATTAATAATTAATAATATGTGTGGTATAATAACAGCGAGTGGATCAATTCCTTTTAGTGTAGATAAATTAAATCTTTTATTTGCGTATAATGAGTCTAGAGGAAAAGATTCTGTAGGATTTTATAATGAAAAAGATGATATTCCTTTTGAAAAAAGACTTTATAAAAAAATGGGGCGTGCTTCTTCAGAATTAATTCCAAACCATAGATGGAAAGAAACTAATTTATTTTTAGGTCATGTAAGAGCTGCTACAAAAGGTATAGTTAATATAGAAAATTGTCATCCTTTTTTATTTGATAATATTATAGGATGTCATAATGGTACTCTTAATAATTGGGGAATTCTTAAAAAAGAATACTATTTATCAGAAGAAGTAGACATGGATAGTAAAGTATTTTTTGACTATTTAAATACTTATGATGATTATAAAATTTTAGAAGAATTTGATGGGGCTGCAAATGTTTTGTGGGTAGATAAAAGACAACCTAAAAAATTATTTGTATTTAAACATTCAGAACGTAGTCTATATAGAGGCGTAATTGAAACTGAAGAAGGAAAAATGATGTATATTTCATCAGTAGAAACTGGATTAGAAGCTATTGGATGTACGAATATTAAAACATTTAAAGATCAGTATTTATATGAAATAGTAGAAGGGGTAATTATTAAAACAATTAAAATTAAAGCTTCTCCAAGAAAAAGTCTAAGTATAGAGAGGCAAAAAGAGCTTAATATTTATAAAGAACCTAATAAAATAAAAGAAACGACATTAAAAAATGATCATAGTACTATATTTGAATTAGGGGAATCTATCTCTAAACTAAAAACTAGCTATGATAGTCCTAAAAGTATGGGCAGAGAAAATGATACATGGGTAACTAATAAACAAAGTGATAAAACAGAATATTATTTCCCAGAGTTTATAGGTTGTGAAAATATGTTAGTAGAAAAAGTTAATCACCCTGAAATATCACACAAAGAAATAGTATATAGTGATGTTTGCAATTCTTTTATACTTAATTTATATTTTGATTCAGGAGCTTTCTATGAATTTCGTTTAGGATTACCAAGTATTCATTATGATGCTACTAACGGAAAAAAGATTTCAAGTTTATTAAGTCAAGAATCTGAAGTTACAGAAGAATTAGTTGATTCTATTATTATGGGTAGTAATATGCAACAAGATATTTCTGAAGCTTTAAAAAATATCGCAAAAGACTTAATACCTATTATAGGGGAAAATTCTATTATTTATAATAAATTAACAACACTAATAGAAGAAACAGAAGATTATGCTTCTGATAATGAATTATTAATAGCTAAAATTATAGACGAGAATGCAAGAACAGAATTTGAATGACAAATATATAATAACTAAATCAAATAAAAAAGTACTTCGAAAAAAAGTAGTAGATATAGATGGAGAATTCTATACTATAACAGGTAAAAATCCAGAAGCTATTTTTTATAATGATGAATATGTTGTAAATACTAAAGAATATGTTTTATTAACATGTGAAAATAGATATGAATTAAAAAGAAATACATACGTATTTTTAAGTCTAAAATCCGATAAAACTATTAAGATTAATTATTATTTAAATAGAAATAATATTTATGACTATTTAGATATATTAGAAGAAGACCTTAATAAAATACATCCTACAGGTTTTTTTAGTAAATATAAACAACATAGAGGAATCTTATTTTTTGATTATCAAATTATTACTAAATTTAAGTTATTTTATAATAACTCTATTAACTCTTTTAGTATTAAAACTATTGATAATATAAATCAAAACCGTAAATATTTAAAAAATGCAGAGTATGTAGCTCCATGGAAAAAAGTTGGATATATAACCTATTTTAATCATTGGAATTCAGAGAATAGTAAGAAAGAACAAAGAAAAAGAAAAATACTATTAGGAGAATTTTCACCTACTTTTTTATTATCAGAAGGATTAAAGTATACTTTTGGAGTAGAAATAGAAACTTCTTCAGGACGCATACATAAATTAGAATATAATGCAAATAATTTAAATATGAATTGTGACCATGATGGTTCTATTAAAGGAGGAGAATATGTAACTAATGTTTTAACAGGAGATGCTGGTTTTAAACAACTTCATAAAATAACTTCTTTTTTACAAAGTAGGTGTAAAATAGATAGAAGTTGTGGAATTCATGTTCATATTGGAGGAACTGTATTTAATAAATCATTTTCAGTATTTTCATATTTATTAGGAGTAAAACTACAAAATGATTTATTTAAAATGCTACCTAAAAGTAGAAGACATAATAAATTTTGTGGAGATTTACCTAATTTTAATTTTAATGAAATACTTAAAGAATATGGTTATAATTATGGGGTAGAAATAGCTTATGATTATTTATTTAGAGAGCTTTCCAGCGGTACAAAGTTAAGTAGAAATGCAAATAAAAAGTTTAATCATCCTTATGGTAGATATTGTGGACAGTATCACGATGTTGAATTTGATACTATTCTAAGATATAAATGGTTAAATTTAGTACCATGTAATTTTAATGTAAGGCATTTTGATTTTTATAATTTAACAAAAAAAGAAAGGTCAATAGCAAGAACTGATTTACCTTTCACTATTGAATTTAGAAATCATTCTGCAAGTTTAAATTATGTTAAAATTAAAAACTGGGTACTTATTTGTATGGCATTTGTTAATTATGTTGAAAATCATAAGGAAGAAATCTTAAAAAAAGAGTTTATTACTATTGAAGACATAATTAAAAAAGTATATAAAAAGAATTCTAAATATCTTTTAGACTATATTGAAAGTAGAAAAAATCATTTTAATAATATTAACGAAGAAGTAGAAGTAAATAATTTTAAAGCTCCTGATTCAATTAACTTTAATCAACTATTATGTGTATAATTATAGCAAAAAAACAAGGTGTAGAATTTAATATGGATACAATCACAAAAGCTGTTGAATGTGCTATCCAAAGAAATAATGATGGAGCAGGTTTTGCACTTAAAAGAAAAAATCCTTTAGATAAAAAACGTAATATTTTAATTTCTAAAGGATTTATGGAAAAAGATCCATCTAAATTATTAACTAATATTTATAATCAAAATATAAAGAAAGAAGATGAATTGATTATTCATTTAAGGTATACTACTTCTGGAGAAGTAAATGTAAATAATTGCCATCCTTTTGGAATACCTAGTAAAGAAAATCAAGGATTAATAGAAGTAAATAATCATGATATTAATTTTCCAGTAGTAGCACATAATGGTACTTTTTATGATTTTATATCTGATAAAAATTTAACAGGATGGAATCATTTTTATGCAGATAAACAAAAAAAGTCAGATTCTTATAAATTTGTTGAAGAACTTTTGGTAAATAAGAATTTATTGCCTATCTTTGTAGAGAGAGCAAAAAGTAAAGACTTTTTCTTTGATTCTTATATTCTTAATAATAAACTTTCCTTTCTATTTCCAGATAGAGAGATGTTATTAATAGGAGATTTTATAGAAGAAACGGATGGAATGATGTATTCTAATGAATACTATAAAAATCCTTATAAAAAGGTAGATTACTCGAATCTTACCTATTAATCTTCTATAAAACATACTTATGATATCAGAATATAATGAAAAATTAGGAGTAGATAATAGTTTTTTATATGATGCAATTAACATTGTAGAAGAATATTATTTATACCCGAAAACATATAAAGATTTAGCACATATAATTAGTATAGAATTCAATTGCGTATGCAAAGAGAATGACATTTCTAATTATTTTAATACAGGAAATATAGTGAAAAGTAATAATATATTTAATAAACAAGTAACAGTAGAAAATGTAGATACTCACATTAATTGTAATATCTGCTTTGATACTAAACAAGTATATGACGGGATTAAATATGTAAAATGTAGGAATTGTAAACCATGAAAATTGAAATTAAATTTGATTTATTAAAAATTAACAAAATAAGTCCTAATGAATATTTATTATTAAATTTAGTCTCCTTAAATAGAGGAGACTTAATTAATAAAATATTAGAAGTGGATTATTTCACATATAGTAATGTTTTATTTATACTTTCAAAAAATAAATACATTATTAATAATACACCTTTGTTACCTACAGGTAAAAAAATAAGTGGATATCAATTTGAAGCTACTAAAAAGGGAGTAGAAATAATAGAACCTAAATCAGTTAAAGCAAGTTTTATAGGTGAATCTAAAATAGAAAGTTGGATAGATGATTGGAGAAACATATTTCCTAAAGGAAAAACAAGAAATGGAAATCCAATTAAAGGTAGTAGATTAAATTGTATTAAAAAAATGAATTTATTTATTAAAACTTATAAATTTTCAAAAGATACTATTTTTAAAGCTACTGAAGTATATATAAAAGGTCTAAAAGGAGATTTTGATTATATACAAACAGCCCAAAATTTTATTGAAAAAAATAAAACAAGTAATTTAGCAGGATTTTGTGAGTTAATAGTAAATGGATATGAAGAAACAGAAATAGATAATAAAATAAATATTTAAAATGAAAAAATGACAGATTTTGGCCAATTATTAAAACAGGTAGAAGATGGGATTGAGGGGAAAAGTAAATGGATACCTATTGGGTATGATAAATTAGGTAGCCACATAGGAATAGGTCAAAAAATATACACATTAATAGGTGGGAATTCTGGCACAGGTAAAACTGGCTTTACAGATTGTACTTATGTTTTAAATCCTTATAAATGGTATAAGGAAAATAAAGATAATACAGATATTAAATTTAAAATTATTTATAGGTCTATGGAAAGATCTAAAAGTTTTAAACTTGGTAAGTGGGTTTGTTCTAAATTATATGAAGATTATAGAATAATGCTGGATGTTCCAACTATTTTTGGCTGGGGAAGTAAAAAAAATCATATTCCCCAAGAAGTATATGAAAAGATTAGAGGTTGTAGAGATTATTTTGAAGAAATGTTAGATGTAGTAGAAATAATTGACGGTGCTGAAAATCCAACGGGAGTAAGAAATCATTTAATAAAATACGCTCTTGAAAACGGTAAATTGATAGAAAAATCAGAATTTGTAAAAGAATATAAACCAACAAATCCAAATCTTATTACTGCTGTTGTTATAGACCATATTGGTAAACTTAAAAATGAAAGGGGTTATAGTAAAAAAGAAAGAATAGATAAAATGTCAGAATATTTAGGAGAAGTTAGAGATAGATATGGGTTAAGTCCTATAGTTGTTTCTCAATTTAATAGAAATTTATCAGACTCTCAAAGAGCAAAAAATAAAGAACTAACTCCTGATCCTGATGACTTTAAAGATACTGGCAATCTTTATGAAGATTGTGATGTAGCTTTAGCTTTATTTAATCCTTATAAATTAAAAGAATATGAACATATGGGATATGATATTAAAAAGTTTGTAAATCATAAAGGATATAATAGATTTAGGTCTATAACTGCTTTAAAAAATACTTATGGTATTGATGATTTTAGAGTTGGATTTGCCTTTATTGGGGAAAATGGATTATTTGGGGAATTGCCAAAAGCAGATGAAATGGAATTAAAAGACTATGATAGAATCAGAACAATATAATTATGTTAAACCATCTCATTATGAGTTATGGGAAGGTTGTGAAGTGTTTGATATTTTAAAAAACGTTTTAACTAAAGAAGAATTTGTTGGTTTTTGTAAGGGCAATATTCTTAAATATCAACTTAGATTAGGCAAAAAACCTAAAGAACCTGTAGAAAGAGATAAAAGAAAAATAGAGATATATGAAAAAGAATTAAAAAAAATAAAATTATATGAGTATAGTATTACCAAAGAAAAAAGTAAAAGTAACAAATAAAAATCCAAGAAAATTTATATTGTATTCTCAACCTAAAATGGGAAAGACTACAGTATTATCTCAGTTAGATAATTGTTTAATAATAGATTTAGAAAATGGAAGTGATTTTGTGGATGCGTTAAAAGTAAAAGCTAATAATTTAAAAGAATTTTATGAAATAGGAGAAAGTATTAAAGAAGAAGGAAAACCTTATAAATATGTAGCAATTGATACTATTACTAAATTAGAAAATTGGTGCGAAGAAACTGCTAAAAATATGTATAAAAAAACTCCTATGGGTAAAAAGTTTAACGGAGAATCTGTTTTAACTTTGCCTAATGGCGGTGGATATTTATATTTAAGGTTAGCTTTTGAACAATGGTTAGATTATGCAAGTTCTTTAGCTGAACATGTTATATTTGTAGGCCATTTAAAAAATAGATTAATAGAACAAAAAGGTAAAGAAGTAAATGCAAAAGATTTAGATTTAACAGGTAAAATTGCATCTATTACTGCTGCAAATGCAGATGCTATTGGGTATTTATATAGAACCCCTGAAAATGATTTAAAAATAAATTTTCAAGCAAAAGATGAATTAATTGCAGGTAGCAGATGCGAACATTTAAAAGGAAAAGATATAAACTTTGATTGGTCTAAAATTTATATTGATTAATAAAAAAAAATAAAATAAATAAAATATGGAATTTTCAACAGAAGGATTTGAGAGAACGGAAAAAATAGGCGAATACATTAAGCCTGGTGTAGTGGAAATGCAAATAACAAAAATAGAGTATTTTGAAAGCTCTTTAAAGAAAACTCCTGGTATGAGATTTTCTTTTGAAGGAATGCCTCAAGAAGCTTTAAGTGGTAATGGACAAAAAATGACTTGTGAATTTTGGCTAAGTGAAAAAGCATGGCCTTACACTCAAGGAAGTCTTTGTGATATTGCAGATGCTTTAGGAAATAGAGAACAGCTTGATAAAATTAAAGTAAGTGGAGCTAAAGAATATATTTTAGCTATTTCAGATATATTTACAGGTAAATTTGCAAGGTATTTAGTGCAGGGAGAAGAGATTGAAGGTTCAGACGGTAAAGAAAATTGGGTAAAAGCAACTTTACCTCTATACCCAAAAGTAGAATCAATGGAAATTAAAGATACTAAATTATTTTTTGATGCTGATAAGCATATTAGTAAATTAGTGGTTCCAGATGTAGAAGCTATGTCAAAAGAGAGTGCTACTGCTGATGGAAATGATGGATTGCCATTTTAATAAGTAATAATTAAATACAAATAGGGGGTATTAATTTATCCCCTATTATTTAAACTATGTATACAACTAAAGGATATAGTAAATTAACAAAAGAAGAAATATTAATAAGAATATCTGCAATAGATATATTTAATTACTATATAACTAATTTTACAAGTGACAAAAAAAGTTTTTGTAGTGAATTAAGAAAAGATAATCACCCATCTTGTAGAATAAAAATATATAGTAATGGAAAAGCAATTTATAAAGATTTTGGAAATAAAGATTCTTTTGATTGTTTTTCTTATGTACAAGCCAAATATGGTGTAAGCTATTTAGACGCATTAAAAATAATAAATAGCGATTTTAATTTAGGATTAGACGGAAGTAATTCTACAATTCCCTCTCCTATTTTATTAGGATTAAAAGATAAAAAAGAAATAAAAGTTGAAAAAACAGTTATTCAACTTAAAAAAAGAAAATGGAATACTAACATAGATAAAGAGTATTGGGGACAGTATTATTTATCTTGCAATATATTAAATTATTTTAATGTAATTCCATGTTCACATATTTGGATTAAAAAACGAATGTTTAAAATATCTAACCATAATCCTGCTTATGCGTATAAAATAAATAAAAATACTTATAAAATATTATCTCCTTATGCAGATAAAAAATTTAAATGGTTAAGTAATTCTACTGAATATGATTTACAGGGATATGAACAATTACCAGAACAAGGAGATATATTAATCATTACAAAATCATTAAAAGATGTAATGGTTTTACATTTATTAGGTTATAATGCTATTGCCCCACAAAGCGAGCAAATAAATATTCCTAATGAAATTATGAAAAAGTTAGAGAGTAGATTTGATAATATTATACTATTTTATGATAATGACCCTGCTGGAAATATGGGTAGAGAATTAATATGTGATACTTATAGCCTTTCTTCTATTATATTGGAAGGAGATGAAAAAGATATTTCAGATTATATAAAGAAACATGGAATAGAAGCTACTAAAATGCTCTTAAAAACATTAATATGAGATTAAAAAGACGGAAATCCTCAAAAGGAAAAATAAGAAATGCAACTAAAATTGAAAAAGACGGGATAGTATTTAGAAGTAAATTAGAATTATATACTTATAGTAAATTAAAAGAAAATAAAATTTCTTTTGAATATGAATCTACTAGGTTTGTATTAATTGATAAATTTACTTATCCTAAAGATAGTTATGAATCTTATAAAAGTACTAAAGGAAAAAAGTTTGAAAAAAGAAGTGATAAAATAAGGCCTATGACTTATTTACCTGATTTTATAAATAAAAAAGATAGTTGGGTAATAGAAGTTAAAGGGTTTGCAAATGATTCATTTCCTCTTAGGTGGAAGTTATTTAAATATATAACAAAAGATAATCCTTATACTTTATATTTACCATCCACTAGAAAAGAAGTAGACGAAGTAATATCACTTTTAAAAAAATAAATTATGAATAAATGGAATACACTAATGATTTTAAAACAAAAGCTTTTAGAATTTTTAGGTTTACAGGCAATTTACTTAAAATAATAAAAGCAATAGAAAATAATAGACATAATGAAGTTAGAATTTTACTAGAAAATATAATTGATGACCCCAAATTATATGAAACAACTTTAAATAAAATGGGAGTTCCTTATATAGTAAAAAAAGATAAAAAATATTCACACAAAGAAAGAGAATCTCTTTATAGTGAATTTATGGATAATTATACATTATATCTAGATAGAAAAAATAAATATGAAAAAATACTTACTAATTGACGGAGATTCCTTAGCTTATTTAGCTATGGGTAGTGATACCCTTGAAGAAGGAATGGCTGTTATTGATAATATAATTATAGATATGTTATATGCTAATAAATGTAGTAAATATCATATTTATCTAAGTAGAAATTCTTTTAGAAAAGACATCTCTACTATTAGAGCCTATAAAGGAAATAGGTCAAAATTAGAAAATATACTCTTACCATCTTTACTGAAATATATTGAGGTAGATCATGGAGAGTATCAGAATATAAAT
>Ga0233412_10000609_pt1 | contig 20375 bp, 44 predicted proteins | sample Na_anoxic_4_MG_FD_180667 | JGI IMG/M metagenome (GOLD analysis project Ga0233412, IMG submission 180667) | Seawater microbial communities from Saanich Inlet, British Columbia, Canada - Na_anoxic_4_MG | ecosystem: Environmental > Aquatic > Marine > Inlet | place: Canada: British Columbia...
AATGGACTTGATGTAATCTTACCTCCTGCACCTATTGGATTCAATACTTGGGGATTCTCTTTAATGAACTCTAACATTTGTTCTAATTCATCTTTTCTAAATGGGTTATTCATCTTCTTTGTTTTTAGGGTTAACACTTGGCTTACCGTTCTTCCAAAAGAAGGTGTCTATCCCATCCTTATCCTTGCAATTAAAATCTCCATAAGCTTGCATAAACTCACTAGGTTTTGCTGTGAATCTATAGCAGTCTTCCTTGAACTTGCATTTCTCATTTTTGCACATACTTATATCTGGCATATTTTTTAGTTTTAATTAGTAGTTTTAAGTACTACATCTACTTCTGTACTTATCTCACACTTATAATGAGAAGTTTCTTCTGTACCAAGACTTAATAAATAAACAACCTTTTCACTATTATCTCTTACGGTGTAGCCTGTAACTATTCTTTTGTATTGGTCAATGTCTGTCTTTAGATATACATAGTCTCCTATTTTAAAATCACTCATCTTCATTTTGATTTAGTAAATTTTCTGTTTCTTCATTAACCTGATCTTCTGACCAATCAGAATACTTAACATGCAATAACTCATGAACTATATCCTCTTCTATAAGATTTCTGTCATGATATATTACTCCACTTTTATTATCAGAATCATAAGATATACCTATAAAGTAACAATCATCTGGAGGACACCCTTCATCACAAAGAACTTGTTCATGTTCTATTGCTTCTAATTCAATAGTCCAATCAGTTAACTCTAACTTTTTAAGCCATTTGTTAATCATCTTTGTTTTGGTTTAGTCTTCTTTCAATAATATCTTCTAACTTTTTAGTTATCTCAATTTCTTCATTATCATCCATTTGTACTAATTTTGGAATCAATTTATCACTTGGAATCCCACCATAAGGTAGATTCATAAAATCTGCATTTTTCTTACTTGAACCAACTGGACGACCTCTTTTAACTTTATTTTTCATAACTTTTAATTTTTTAAGTGTTCATACCTCTTAACGTATTCTTGATACCTAACTTCAAACTCTAATTCAGAGTCAAAGTCCATTTCTCTATCAGCTCCTATTTCAGCTAATTCAATCCAAATTTCTTCTTCATTTTTATTATACCATTCCTCGTATGTCATCTTCTCACTCATCTTTGTTTTGGTTTACGTTATATAAATCATACTTACAAGTAAGCTCTTCACCTGCCTTGATATCTTCTTTAGAGTACAGTTCTTTATACCAACCCTTATTAAGAGAATAACAATTAGGTATATCACTATGATTATAAAAGCCTCCTAATGGAAGTCTTACCCAATCATCTTGTGTTTTATTACCTGATATATGCAAGTGAGTATATCCTATCCATTTATCTTTAGGAATATCTACAGTAGCAAATAAACCCAAACCTTCAATGGAAGATTGTTTTATGGTTAAGTACTCTGGTAAAGGTTTATAATTAGTTTTGGTCATAATATCCTAGTATTAATATTAATATTGTAGTTAAAGATAATGTTAAATAACATATGATTCTTAAAACTTTTATTTCTTTATTTAACATTACTATAACTTGCTTTATTGTTTCTATTTCTGATTTTTTTAAAAATTCAGTAATTTCATCAACGGCATCATAGTCATTAGATGTTTCATTTATTATCTTAACTATCTTTTTTGCTTGATTTTTCATATGCTTTAATTCAACTCATAGTTATATTCAACTTTTTTGACTTTTTCTTTAATTACTTTTGCAAATCTAGCAGCATCATAACCATACCAAGGGAATCCTATTTTTGTAGTTCCTTTATTATTTACTCCTTTAATTAAATATACATTTTGACCAGCTCCATTCATAAATTCATCTAGCACGGTGTATTCTGTATCTTTAATTACTTCAGCTCCTTTTGGTTGGTTTTTATCATTTATGCAAATTACCTTCTTCATAATGTTTATTTAAAATAGACATCCCTCCGTTATAATTTTACGAAGGGATGTTACTTATTTTATATTCTATAATTCAAATGAATCTTCTTTTGAATCTTCAATTTCAACTTCTTCCATTGAATCTTCAATTACATCTTCAGATGTAGATTCAACTTCAATTTCTTGAGTTTCTACTTTTTTTGACTTTTTTTCAAGATTAAATGCTGAATCAGCAATTTTTGATGCACCACTTTTATTTGCTTCACGAATTGCATCTCCGTTAGAATGAGGTTTAAGTTCATCTGCTATTTCTCCAGTTGCATCATAAAATGTAGTTCTATAGATAGGTTCTCCATCTGCTGTACAACAAATAATTCCTGTTGATCCTGCTATTTTAAGATCACTATCTGGATTTTCTGTATTAAAAGGTTCTGTTGATTCTTTAATTACAATATTACCTGGCAAAGTTTTTAAATCTTCTAATTCTAATTCTTTTAAATCAGTTAATAAACCACTTAAAATGGCATGTTTTTTTTTTGCATTTATAAATTTTTGACCTAATACTAATCCACCTTGAGTTAATTTTATATAACCCCATTCTGCATTCTTTTTTGACTGATTTATAACATTACCGTTATCATCAGCAACTATTGTTACTTGATTTTTCATTTTTAATAATTTTAAAAGTTTAATTAATTTGATACCTAAATATCATCTGGAATAAAATCAGAGTCTAACCTCTTATCTACGTCATCTATTTCATCTAGACGTGGTTCATATTCTTCATCCATATCTTCAATAGCTGTATATTTTGCTTTTGAATCATCTTTTGAAAATTGACCGTAGAAAGGATTTGTACTCTCTTTTGTATATTGAGTGCTCAAGCCATTTAAATCTCTTATATCATTGTCTGATAGCTCTAGATATGCTTCTAGACTACATTCAATGATGCGACCGTTTGGTAATTGTATAATCATAGTTAAAAAACTAATCAAATTTAACAATTAAATACTCAAATAATAATAATATATTCTTGTTTATGAATAAAAAGTAAAAATAAATTATAATAATATAGCTAACTCAAATTAATTTAAAGTTTCTATTTATTCTTTTTATGTATTTTTTATCTTTTAATTCTTTTATATAGACAGATATTTGAGTTGTGCTCTTATTTGAAACATCTGCCAATGTTGAAATTGAAGGATAACACATTCTGGATTGATTTGCATAACATGTTAACAATGCATATAATCCTTTTGCTTGTATTGATAATTCAGGATCACTTATTACATCATAATTAACTATACCAAATCTTTTCATTTTATGGTATATCCTTTATATCTATAGTATGGGTTTTCTTTATATATTCATATGCATCACGATCATTCAATTCTAATAATTTATCATCTTTAAATGCATATTTTTGATTCATTTCATCTCCAAAAGATAATTCTTTTTTATCTCCTAAAAAATTTTTAAATCCTGTATATGTTTCCCAGTTATCTTCAAGAAGTTGAGGGCTTATTTGCGCCATAATTAAAATATTTAATATCTAGTTTATTAATTTTTATTAATTCCCATGTTCTTATTGTACTCATAATACATTCCATTTTTACTTTATCAACTTTTTTTAAAGAATCACATAAAAATAATTGAACCTTCATACTGTGATGATAAGTAATAAATTCTGAACTATAATCATCAGAATCTAAAACTTGACCATAGACATAACCATCTTCATAGAGTCCCATATCTGATAAAATATCTAATGTTTGATTATGCACTCTAACAACACCATCTATATCTGATTTTACTTTAAAATAATCATTTTTATTTAATATTTCAAAATCTGGATTAGCTACAGCGTGTAATATAAACTCTGTAGCTGAATCACTTAAGTTAGATATAATGATATTTTTTAATAACTCTGTATTAGAAGCTTTATCATTAAAAACATCTTTAAATAATATTTTAGAAATTAATTGTTTATCAACTATCATAATTTATTCTATTTGCACTGTTAATTCTGCATTAGATAATGCATAATATATAGCTTCTAAATCTTCATAACTACCATGTTTTACTTGACACTTGCCATTATTGTGTACTATATGAGCGCATTGTTCAGCCTGAATCATTGAGTGTCCACAGTATTTAACCAAACAATGTGATACAAATTGAAATGTATTTACATCATCATTATATAAAATGATACTTACTTTATCTATTTCTTTTAATATTTCATCAATGTTTACTTCTGGATTTGCTTTTTCCATAATTTAAGTATTTAAAGGGTTAAAATATTCTATCTTATTTTGATCAAATGTTTTTAATGCATTATTAATCCATTTTTCATCCATTGTATCTTCATAGCATAGAATATGGCATATAGCTTTTTGATCAGGAGATAGTCTTAATAGTCTTCCTATTCTTTGGGCCGTCTTCCTTTCATTACCATAAGCATGCATAATAATACCTTGACGCAAATTAGGAATAGATATACCCTCACTGAGCTGTAATACACAAGATAATTTATCAATTCTTCCATCACTAAATAATTCTAAGTTTTCATCAGATTTTGAGTTACCGGAATGATAGCTATGAGAACAAACTTTATCTGCTTGTTTTTGAGTATTAGCAAATATAATACACTTATCTTTTACATTAACTAATATTCCTTTTAGATAGTCTTCTTTAGTTGTATAATCCATAAGACCTCTCATTCTCATTATTGCTGCAAATTGTAAAGATTTATTTGTAGATGCTTGTTCATAACGAGATGTTAAATATTCATAATCTTTCAATTCTGATGTATTCCAAGATCTACCATCTTTAGTAGTCTTCTTATAATTTAGAATTTTAGACAACTGTAGTTTATGAATAATTATCTTATAATCATTTAAGATTTTACTATCTGTTGCATCATCTACTGAAAATTTATATATAATTGGACAATATTTAGTTACCATATCATATTTTTCAGAACCTTTATTTGTAGGAGGAGTTCCTGTTAAACCAAGAATTTTACCATCAAAAGCATCTAAAAAACCTTTATGTGAATTTAATAGACTATGACATTCATCTAAATAAATAATATCATATAATTCAGGATCACATTTATTAATAGATAAGTATGTAACAAATGTAATATGATTTTCTAAATCATCTTCATTCATAAAATCTACTTTATCTAATTCATCCATCCAGGATTGCATTACAGATTTCTTAGGTATAACAACTAAAACGTTGATTTCATCATGATAATTCTTTATAAGATGTTGAATTGCTATTCTAGTTTTTCCAACACCCATTGAAATACCTAAGCCACAACGTTTGTGACTTAAGGTTAATTCCAATGCTTCTTTTTGTATTTTTTCTCTATTATTCATATTCAATATATGTTCCTGCTGGAACCATCATTGTATCTTGAACTTTGCAAGATGATAATTGCATTAAAATTACTATTATTATTACTGAAAAAATAATTTTTATTTCAAATTGTTTCATTTCTTTCATATTATTTATTTAATAATTTACCTACTAGCATATTGTGTCCACTCCGTATAGGTGTGTTGTCATGTTTTCAGTAAATTAATTATAACTTTTCTTTAAGAATGGTTATTTCTTTAGAAATTCTCTTTTTATCTTTATCAGATAAAGGTACAGGTAATCCCTCACCTTTACCTCTTTTTTCTCCCTTTTCTAATTGAGCCTCTAGTCTTTCTAATGCTCCACTTCTTCTTTCTACTTGATTGTGCTTCATAACATTTTATTTTTTTATTTATATATCCACATTAATACTGGTTTTTTAGAACGTTTTAATAATAAATCTATTTCTAAAAATGCATTATTTGAAACTGCTGGACATCCCCAACCTTCAGGCGTTCCTTTAGGATATACTTCTTCATCTGATACAGGGTCCCAAGAATGAAATACAATATCTCTTGCAGCAGCATTAGAATTTGTACTTTCTAAGCCGTGGATTCTATAATTAATATTAACACCATAACTGCTCCAACCACGTTCACCAATTCTATATTTTCCTAATGATGAACTATGACTATTATTTATATTGCTAAATGTAGGATTAGTTTTTGTAAGATCTCCACTCCACAAACTATCTCCACAACCATGGCTAACTAAATAACTTTTTTCAATTTCCATAGTTTTAAAATTATAAACAAAAAATCTCTTTTTACCTGAGTGTATGCTCATATCTATTAAAATACAGAAGTCTTCATTAAAACCATCAGCCTTACAATAAAACTCTGCTTCTTCAGCTATATCATTTCTTTCTGGAATGATTGCTTTTAATATTTTATCTCCTAATGAATTACAGGACACGCTTATTATTACAAATATTGTAATACTTAAAATTTTTATTAAATTTTTCATAATTAATATTTTTAAATGTTGTCATTAACTATATACTCTTCTAGTTGATTTAACTTTATAGTATCATTATTAATAATAACGGTACCTTTTTTAGTTAATTCTATAGTATAATCTGCGTTATGTCTATGATTAGGTCTAGAATTAGGTCTAGAATTAGGTCCTATTATAAAAGCCATTGATCCAAATATTATAAGACTTAATGTAGTACCTACTCCTATTATTGATCCTATTGTTATTAAATTTTTCATAGTTAATTTATTCTAGATATACTGAACCCTAATTCTTTAGAATCTTCAGGATTAAGTTCTATCCAAGTATGACAATTTCTACATACTGAAAGCCAGGTATTTGTATCTAAAAGATACTTTCCCCGGCCTTTTTTATGATGTACATCTGTAGACTTTAATGTACATTTATTAATCTTTGCTTGACACATTGGATAATTAGGAAGCCATTCTTTACGTAGCTTACTATATTCATTATTCAAACGTGCCATTTTATTTGATTGTTTCTTCATTTTATATCAAGAAAGTTTTTTGGTAATAAACCAACAGCCATAAATCTAAGAATTACATCTTCATAATTAATTCCCATATCTTTTAAACTGGTTTTGTTTATATAATCAGGTAAAATCTCAGTATGAGGAATAGCTAATATATCTCTTACAAAAGAACTCTTTGTTCCAAATGTAACTTCAAAAAATGTATTACATCTTTTATTAGCAATTTGTTGTTTCCATTCATTTATGATATTTTGACCCTTTTTCCAAACTTTGATAATTCTTGCACGTTTTTGTCTATGCATAGAAGATATTTCCTCTTTCTTATACATTTTTAATCCGTGCAATATTCTTTTAAACATAAAATGCTGTGCTGGATTCAATTTTGAATACTCTAAGCCTTGCATTTTAGATTTATTTATGCAGTATTGTTCATATATACCGTAGTACATATACCTTTCCTCTCTTTTTTCAAGAATTGAAACGTTTGCTTGTGTTTTTAAGGTTTTTTGTTGTTCTGGTGATAACATAATATAAGTTTTAAATGATTAATAAAATAATTCTAGATATAGAGTATATAAAATGAAAGAAGAGTTGGAATTAATCCAACCCTAATTTCATTTGTCATCACTCACCAACCTAAATTCTTAATGTGTATATAATACTGGTATTGTTAGTGTACGGTATACCGTAGTTATTTATAGTCAATATTTTCAATAAATACTTCAGGTAATACAATATGATCTCTTGAGTTAATATTCAATGATAACCAATTAGATGTAATAGAGTTTTTAAAATTATTACGTAAAATGGCAAATACATGTTTATATTTCTTAATTAAATTAATATTATTAACATGCGTATAGAAGTCAATACCTTTAGTGATAAAATGAAGTCTAACAACCATGTCTTCACGATTCATGTAGATGGTTAAGGTTTCACTTTTAAATTCAGCACTCCGTGTAAATGTAGAACCATGAAGAATGTCTAATTCTTTATTGATCTCATCCCACTTTTGCTTATACCATAAAGGCGATCTATGTAATTGAAATATTAAAGATGTTTCAGTTTCATCGGTTACACTATTATAAAATTGAGTAACTACATCACTATAATAGTTTTGATATGTTGTTAATGTCATACCATTTTTTATTTTGTCACAAGTTATATTCATAGAATGACCTTTAAAAGATGATCCTAATTTTATATTGTAAACAGGTGAGTCTGTTAACCATGATACTCCAACATCACTTAGCTCTGGAAATACTTTCTTTTTAGAGAATAAATTCTTAAACCATTTCATAGCATTAATGACTATTACAATAGTTTAAATAATTTATTGCATCTATATCTCTAATGTATATTAGATCTAATTCTAATGCTAATTCTCTTAAGCCATCATTATTTTGTAAATACATTTCAATTTCTAAATCTATAGGACTCAATGCCATTTCAGTATTTATACTAATAGGTGATTCACCATCTCCTTTCCAGACTAATGTATTCTCTGGTAAAGCAATGTAATTTTCATGTATTATATATATTCTCTTATTTAAAGAAATAAATTTATCTGGATTTAATATTTGTATGTTCATATTATTTACGATTTAAATAGGACTGACTCACCACGAGTGTGGCAAGTAGTCCAATGATTAATAAAGCTTTCATAATTTAATATTGAGTTACTTTTGAATTAGGTTGTTTGTATGTACGAACTACTGCAATATCCCATACAAAGCATAAAAAGATTATAGTATAAGTACGTCTAACTTTGTATGAATATTTATTAATTTCAACTCCAGCAGCAAGGCCAATTACAGGATATAACTTACATGAAGCATCCCAACGTTTGTTTTTAGTTTCTAATTTCATTTGATTTGTTTTAAGGTTAGTGATTAATTTTACTTTTTGTTTTTTAAAGATCTGTAAATGTTTTCTATTGCGATATAAGATCCAACAACAAATACAGTTATTATAGCAAGTGTAAAGACTGCTACAACACCAAATAGATATTCTGTAAGTGCAATAGCACTCACTCCAACTAGTGACACCAACAGTGTCAGTAGTATGAAGTTTGTTTTATTTTTCTTCATTTTCTTTTATTTTTTTGTGAATAGATAAAAATATGATACTAAGTACACCAAATCCAATAAATATAAGAGGATTGGTGTTCATTAGATCAGGTCCGTCAAACATCACGATGTAAAGAGGACTAACGAATAATAAAATGCATATAAATGCAAGTAATAAAATTAAATGTTTCATTTGTTTTGGTTTTTGTGATTAATTAATAATAAAGTACTTACTTATCACTGGCGTACATTCCAGCTCCTATAATAACATAAAAGACTCCTTATTGGTCTTTTTTACATTATTTATCCACTTGTTCTTTGTAATTCTGTCAGTGCACCTAGATGTACAGAATGCTTGCGGATAACAAACGTTATAATATGTCTCATAAAATAACATAAAGCTATTCCTGTTGGCATAAGTAAGTAATGAGATTAAGAAGATTTATTTTTATGTTTAATCTTCTTGTAATATTTTTTCTTATTTCTATGAATACTTTTCTTCATAGCATCTTGGATTTCTCCTTGAGTTATTTTAATAGTTTTCATAAATTAAAGGATTAGTGAATAAAAATAAAAACCTAGCACATCTTGGTTTTAACATCAATGACCTATACCTTTTGAGTATAGTCTGCACACGGTGAGAAAACACCTTCATTGACTTTGCCTTACTATGATTGACTGCATAGTAACAGGATAGGATATAGTTGTTCTACTCTTACATTATGTCATTGGCCTAACGACATTCAGTTTAAGTGTTGACTTCAACACGCTGGTACGCATATTCATCAACCCCTTGCGGGATACACCTAGCATTTCTGCTAAGTGATTAGGCACTTCCAACTATACCATAAGCTTTAAGAGGCAAGCCTCAATTGTCCAGTTCTTTTTTTAGTTGAACTTAGCATTTTACGTTTTTCTAGGATAGTAGCTCAAATCCCTAAATTTATAAGTAACCACGTACAGCTTGGCGGCCATACTCTTTGCTTATAACACTGATAGTTTTAGAACCCGCCAAGGTCTTTGTCCTATCCACCCTTGTGCATGACTGCTCCCCTTACAAGAAAGGTACTATTCATACGGTGTTTTGTCTATTTCTCACTACAGTTCAACATCTGTAGTTTTATATCCCGACAACTTGGGATAACATTATTGGTAACTGATCAAGTCAGCTTAACAAATACGCCATACCTATTTCAAGGCTGAGGGCTAATGTATGTATTCTGTTTAGACAGGTAATAACTAAAGATGATATCAAAGTATCTTCTTTCAAGTCACTAGAGAGTATGCGCACTTCTCCCTGCCACCTTTATCTTAAGCTAAAGGATTTCATAGTAGCAAAATAAGGAATTGAACCTCAACCTAATATTATTTATAGGTGTTACCAAACTAATGCTATGTACATTTAAAGGAGAGCCGTAATGTCTACACATTGCAGCTTACACATTGTAAGCTCTCCTTTTTTTATTATCTTGATGCAAATACGCAATCATATGATCTATTTGCATACTTCTTAACTATATACTTCTTAGTTTTTTTAGGTGCATGCTTATTGCTTATGCGCTTAGTAGAACTACAAGATGTAAATGCTAATGTTATTAATAAGATGATTACGAGTATTAATTTTCTGTCTTTCATGATTATGTTTTTAAAGGTTAGTATTAAGTATAATAACAAGAGTAAACACTCAAGGTAGAGGATTGCAGCCCACTATTATTCCTTTAAAGATATTTACTCTTGTTAAATAGCCGTTGTTATGAGAATATATACCGACACTTGTTTCTCACCTCTTCTGGGTTATTGAAACTAGTATATACAATTTGCACTCTTAAGATACCATAACGAGCGTGCGTTGTGAGTTATGGTCCTACCTTTACTTGTTACCTTAAACAATACTTCTATTGTTAAGAGTAAAGGATTAGTATTATACTCTCACAAGGTTGTTACCCCTGACTTACTGTATCTGCTTTTATATCCATCTAATACTTTTGATATTAGGTTGTGCTATAATTGTAGCATAGTTAAGCTACACTGCCCAGATTCTCCAACAAATTGGATGAGAGTAATGTTATAAAATAAAGGAATTAAGTATTAGACTAGCTATGCATATGCCCCGTCCTATTGTCTGCTTTCTAGAAGTCCCTATAAACCGCTTCACTTTTTTACGCTGTCTTAAAATACTGTAGCGAACAGTATAAACAGGTGCCGTCAAGCAAGTGGTGGTCAACAATAGTTTTTCATACAACCTTTATTTTAATTTAATATTTTACCTATAAGTATATTTATAGGATTATATGCATTGGCATAAAAGTAGCATATTAGACTTATTCACCACGAAGGGCTTATTTAGTAATCATTCCCAGAATATACTCCTGTCTTGGTTAAAGGTTAGAACTATTGCGATAATACCACCACAGCATTAAAGGGTTACTCACTGTGCACAATGGCAACCATTTATTTTATTTAATATTATTTACAGCCTAAATCAGGCATGACTACATCTTCTGTGAGCCAATGTGATTCATCAATATAATTATGTTTTTGATGATTTTCTTTAGTAGGTTTTTCATCTACCCAAAGTACAAATCCTTTTTTTAATGCTAATATTTCAAGATTATCATTAGCCCATAATTCATCAATTACTTCTTCTTCAGTAGGTCTACTGAATGAATATTTACTGTTACAGTAATAGTCATCATCATTTGGAGAATACCAAGAGAATTTTTCTCCAAGTATATCATTGAATTTTTCATCTGATTCAATCCATGCTTTTGATGCAAAGTATCCGTCAAGAGCTATTCCTATTTCAGGAGTTTTACCTTGGTATTTACAAAAGGCATTTAAGTTTTGTACAATATACATAATTTATAGTTTTAAGTGGGTTATAGTTATATAATTAGTTTATTAAAAAGCCCAAGCATTATACCTGGGCTTTTAATTTTTGGTTGTCATACCATTGTTAGTTCCAAACTAACATTTTAATATTTGAGTGTAGCGTAATCATCATAAATACAATCAGCTTCATGTTCTGAACTAGCTATTATCACTTTATCTATAGACCAAGAAAGGTTATACGTTTCATTAAGACCTTTTAATGTTTCATCTAATTCATAAAGGGGTGTAAAAGCAAAATCAGGATTCAAGTTATCTGAACGGTAACCTATAAGGACAAGGTATACATTATGTTGACTCATCAGCATAGGTTTAATGTCTGTTTTGAAGTCTTCCGGATAACTGTATTCTGCTATTGAAGTATCTTCTCCTATAGGTAAAGGTAAGAAGAATACTATAACAGCAAGTATAAGTATTATAAAGCCTATTAAAGGCTCATTGAAGGCTAATAGTAGTATTACACTAGTAATAGCGAATATAGTTGTTGCAGTACCAAGTATTATACGTAGTATTATGCTTTCTTTTTTTGTCATAGCAATATAGTTTATTAAGTTAGTTGTTTTAGTTGGTTGTTGATTTGTTAAGGATTGTGGGTTTATTTTACTCCCATTAAGACACTTAAACACTCTAAACCCTACTGTTTACAAGGGATTTAAAGAGTTTATTAGTTTAAAATGGGTGGGCGCTCGCGCGTTAATCCCTATACTCTACAAAGAAAGATAAAAAGCGTAAGCAACCCTAAGGTCACTCACACTATTTAATCACATTTCACTCCTAAGCACTTAAATCAGCCTCTTCCGCTACAGCCTCCTCAACCTTAGCCTCAGGTTGTCCCGTAGGTGCTGTCTTAGACATAACGGCTTTGATTTCAGTCATCCAAGGTTTCTTAATAGCTCTGATTTCCATAGCTAACAGCTTTCGCATTTCAGAGATTTCTTCACCCTTCAATTCATCTTCCAACAAAAGTAGCTCCGCATCATCCTTAAGATAGATGAAGCCGTCTTTATTGAAACTAGCATTGCCGTTTCTTCCTGTGTGCTTGCTAAACCACACAAGTGGCAAGTTGCTCACATCATCATACTGAACGGGATAACCCTCCTCAGCCTTTTTAGCAACGTACTTAGCTATCTCTTCTTCAGAGCCTTGCAAAGTGTTGACGTAAACTAATGTAGAAGTTCTAATGCCTTCTACTTCCTTGAATTTTGGGTAACAGTTAATACAGATAGTATTCATTTGATTTGGTTTTTATTTTAGACATTAAACTCTTTAATGTCTTCAGATTTAATAGTGGGTAGTCAAGAAGGACTAGCAGGAGCGCAGCGACTGCTCACAAAGGTAACGTCAGAGGGTAGTTGAGAAGGGCTGTGAAGGAAGGAGCGCAGCGACTGACTGAGCCAGTAGCTGTATAATCCCTATACTTTGAAAGTGATGACCTCCCTCCCGTTGGCCATTTTTGTATTCTCTTTGTTTTCAACTAGTTAGTCTACTTGCTCCACACGGTGGAGACAAAAAAAAGAGGAGCCTAAGCCCCTCTATAATTTTATGCATTAATAGGATGGTCAGACACATATGGTGCATCTGTAACACAATTTCCGCTATCATCTCTAATTTCATCATTTACTTCACCAATAGCTTTCATAAGGCTACCAAAGTCTAGAGTATCTGTTACAACAGTTTCTATTTCCTCTTTAGTACCACAAAGACGGATATCATCAATTAAATCTTGCTTCATATCAGTGAAACCTATTCTAGGGATATGAGCTAACATTTTTTTTAATACTGATACGTTAATGACAGCTGTTGTCTTTCCCCAATCAGTTATTAAATCAACAGAATGAGCATATCTTCCATCTATATCTCCTTCATTTTCTTGTACAGCTAAAGCTGGGTTACCAATGTAATTTTTCATAATTTATAATTTTTAGTATTAAAAGGAGAAGGGATTGTCCCTCCTCCTGTAATCAATTTAGACATCTTCTGTTTCAGAGTGTCTTTCCCAAAACTCCAGAAAGTCTTGCATATATGAATCTCTAAATGTGATAAGCTTGTTGTTGCTATCATAGAATTTATAACTTTCATCTTTCATTGCTTTATAGATAACAGCAAGTTCAGATAGTTTCCAAGATTCTTCTCCAATAGAAATAGACTCACCAGTATAAACAGAAACGTCTACAAAGTTCATTCTTGCATTCATAATACGCTTAAGAAGAAGAGTATATGGTCTATAATCAGAACCTGTTTTTGTATCAATGTGATTATTAGTGAACCAATTGCTGTAATAGGTACGCAAATCATCATATTGTATACTAAGCAATTTTTCCTGTATAGTAGAGTTTTCCCAAATTTGGTTAAAATCTACAACAAGACCTGTTCCCCAATGAGAGTTTTCCACTAAGAACATTTGCTCTTTAACCTCAAATTCAGGTTCACTATCTTCAAAGTCTACTGTCCAAGAAATATCATAATAATCAGTTATATCTCTTCTTGTGGTTAAATAGCATTTAGTCCACTCCAATTTGTTACTCCTTCCAATAGTGACATAATCGTGACTCACTCTGATTTCGTGTTCAGGCATTGCTTCAATTTTTGCATCTTCAGCAAGTCTTTCAGCGTGTTCAGGTGAACCAGGCTTGTAGCTATCAGCTTTAGAGCGATGTTTGGTCTTAACAAAGTATTCTCTGATTTTCAAGATATCATCTTGAGTAAAATCTCCCATAAGACCTTTAAGGAGAAATAATTCAGTAATTTCAATATTAGTATTCATATTAAATAGTTTAAAAATTAGAGCTCCGCACTGTTACGGAGCTCTTGGTAAACGTAATGTGACTTGCTAAGTCTAAGTTTGGGAATTACACTCCAAAGCAAATAAGGAGACACCACTTTAGGTATTGGGTATTACATATGATGATATAGTTGACCTATCATTAGTTCAAGGAATTATGTTAATATCATCAGGTTAAATAGTGGGTACTTAGAAGGACTAAAGACTGAAAGTCTTTCTCAAAAGAAAAGGGGGCCGAAGCCCTACCATTCTTTACACTCTATCTTATACTCTCTAGGATCAGATTGCATTGCGCCAAAATATTCCATAGCAAACTCACGAGCCTGCTCTCTGTATTTAGCAACTATAATGAACTGTATTATAGGTCCATTGTCTAGGTTTACCGTTATGTTAAACGTGTAAGGCCTTTTTGGTATTCTATCTTTCATAATGTATGTATTAGTTCAAGTTTAATGGTGGGTTTTAATAGGACTAAGACTGAAAGTCTTTTAAAAAGAGAAGAGCCTAAGCCCTCCTCTCTTATTGAACCACTACTAATGTTTTTTGTATTGAGTTCTATCAGGTTGTTCATCACTGAACTTGTTGAAGAGTTTATCAATAGCGTGCCATAAGGTTGTAGCGAATACCTTTTGGCTTATTACTTTGCCATTTGGCATTGTAATGGATATTTTATAGTTTGAGTATCTCTCTTGCATAATGCTTGGTTTTAAAGATTAAAAAAAAGGGAGCTAGCTAGCCCCCCTGATTGTTTCTGTAAATCTGTCAAAGTAAATGCAATTAGCTCTTGTATCAAGCTCCTTAACTTGATTTTTAACTGCATTAAATTCTTTGTCCAGTACTGTTGTCTTAACAGTTGCTGTTTTAACAGCTTTAAGGATTATTTTTCCTATCATAGTATTTAGTTTTTGATTCAGCTTTAATTGTGGGTTGTTAAAGGACTGAATTACGCAGTAATTCCTAACAAAGACAGAGTAAAGAAAGAGGAGCTTTAGCTCCCCTTTTTTAGATTAGTCCATGGTCTTCAGGATGGTCAAGCATGTCTTGTGCTTGTTGTTCCAATAACCATTTGTTAATAGCTTTAAGCTCTTCTCTTTTCAGGTTATCTTCCCGCATAGCATTGGCATATTCTTCATTAACAGCTTTACAATGACTGCATTTACAGTCATCTTCATGAACATATTTCTCCTCAATAGGAGCCATGGCTGCTACAAACCAAGCAATAAATGCTGCAACAAAGCAGACAGCTGATGCTCCTGGCATGTTAACATAAGCTGCAAGACATCCCCAAGCTACTGCTGCAGCAGCTAAGATGTTCATTTTGATGTAATAATTAGATTTTTTCATTTTTTTAAGTTTTAAAAGATTAATAATTAATAAAAAAAAGACCCTATTTAGGGGCCTTTTTGTAACAACAGATATTATACACAATGTGAGTTGCTGTAGAGTCCGTTGTGTATTTACGGAGCAGTCCAGTTGTCATCCATTGGTTGATTTTCTTTTGAACATCAACCAAAGCCTTTTGGTCTGAGGCTAGAACAGAAATGATTGTAACTTTACAATTTTTCATAAGTATAAGTATTGGTTCAACTTTAGTTGTGGGTTGAATAAAGGACTGAGAGCTTTAGCTCTCTTCACAAAGGAAGAGGAGCTAAGAATACCCAGCATACAAAGCCAAGCATGGTAAGCATAAATGTGATGACAAAAGCATTCACATATTTTTCATGATTGTCCATAACAATTGTTTTAAGTTAATACTAAGAGAAAAGAAGAGAGCTATTGCTCTCTCTTATTCTCCTCATTGATTAGGTCAGCAACCCAAGACGCATTGACCACCATCAACCTCACATTGTATGAGCAAGCTGGTGGTATACGATCTGTCTCCTGTTTTCCTACTGCACCTGCTCTTCTGTTTGAGGCAAAGTACTCTGTTGTGATTACAGGTTCTCCTAAGTAATCACAAATTTCTGCATAATATAGTTTCATAAGCTTATGTATTAGTTCAACTTTAGTTGTGGGTGATAGTAGGACTAAGAGCTTTAGCTCTTCACATCTTAATGCTAAAGCTTTGCGGAGTATGTCTTCTTTCCACTCAGAAACATTAGCATGAGAAGAGCATCAGCATCAGCATGACTAGTAGATAGGCACCGATTGAACATCAGAAGTAGAGTATGTTAGCATAGCATATTCATACTTGGATGTTTCTTCTTCTCCCACAGCTTTTTTTGTTTTTGTTCAGATTAATCTCAACCACTTACACAGTTGATGGGGGTGAGCCCCATTTCTCACAACATGGGGGGTATTTTAGGGTAGGCATCATAACATCCTCTAATAAACAACAAAAAAAATATCATAGAAAAAAAAATTGTAAAAACCCTAGAAAATTTGTATATTATAATATAAACCTAAGAAGATGGCACCAGATAAAACCACCATAAGACTTACTTTAAGCAGAGAAAGCAGAACAATAAAGAATGAAAAGACCGCAGAGATCTTAACAGATGAACCTCTCACACTTCCGGAATTTATGGAAATGGTAGAAAGCTTGCTAGCAAGTAGTAAGGAGTTCTCTAAAATAGAAGTGGACGGGTACGTCTTAGATTGGGCATCAGATATTCAATCAATCTCAGAAAATTAATAACATGAGCTATACTAAAATGGTAGAGTTGCAGTATGCCGCAAAGAAGTAGAAGACAACGTTGCAGTATCTGACAACTTTACCTTCAAACATTTAAGGTAGTTTGGTTTTATGGATCGTATTATATATCTTTGAACTTAATAAATATTAAACCAACAACATGAGTAAAAAAGGAAACGTATACAAAGGCTTTAAGCCTAGACAAGATAGAGTTCTTGTTAAACAAGATGATGCATTAACAAAGACTAAAGGTGGATTAATTCTCCCGGAGGCTTTACATGAACTTCCTAATCAAGGATCAGTAGTGGCTGTGTCTGAAGTAACAACAGATCTGAAAGTAGGAGATGTAGTTCTCTTTGGTCAGCATGCTGGATTTCAAGTCGTAATAGACGGTAATCCTTATATATTAATTAGAGGCAATGATGCCTACGCAAGCGTTGAATAATGAACCCTATGAGAGAACAATACAAATCACTTTGGCATTTTTTAATATCTAATCCTAAAAGTTTAGGATCATTAGCTTTGATTTGGGGCATGAGTATTTTTGGAATTATGTTTTCATGGGATGACTTAGATGTACATTATGATACGGGATATATTTTAGTTATATGTTTCTTACTATTAGTAATGCTTCTTGGTTATATAAGAGTTTATCTGTTATATATTGATAATAAGTGGACACGCAAGTAAATAGCTGTTTCTTTTTATTTGCATATGTTAAACTTTTTTAGTATATTAAGGTATAAGTTTAAAGCTTATTTTAACTAAAAATATCATACATGGGACTTGGAAATGGAAATCCTAAATCAGGAAATAAAGGTAGTAATTACGCTTATGAACTAAAGAATGTTCGTGCATTAGGTGAACTCTTAAACTCTGTTAAGAGACATGGTACAACAGCTTTAGCTACTGAAGCTACATTAATTTCAGTATTAAATGCAATCGTTGCATCAGATCAAGATATAGAGATTTTATTAGTAAGAGATACAGGAAATGCTGATCAGATTGTACAACAAATAACTAATTATGAAACTGGAACACCTGTTGTATCTTACAAAGATGTAAATGGTAATCCTTATACGCCAGTCGGACCTTTAGAATATCTTGATCCTTCAGCTGTTTTAAATTTAATGTTAACTGAATTAATAGCAATAGAGGCAAATACTTCTATTGTAGAATCGGTATTAACTTCATCTTCTACTACAGGCCCAGGAACAATACCTGCTGGAAGTAAAGCTGCAACTGTTTACATTGACGGATCAGGAGGAGAAGTAAATAGTGTAGTAAGACCAGATGGTTGGTCACAATCTTTTGAATTTAACAATGATACATTGCCTGACATTACTTATAATGGTAACGGAACAGCTACAGTGTATGTAGATATACTTACGTAATATGTTTGCAACAGTAACAAGAACAAATACAACAATAGCAACAATAACTAAGGTTGCTCATGGGTTAAGTCTGCCCGGTACAGATAAGTTAATGGCTATATATGTTGATACAGCTACAGGTAATTTACTTCCTTCAGATGCAACAGATACTAATAAACAAAAAGCTTTATTTGTAACTGAGATAGTTAGTGTTGATATTATAAAAGTACAGACTACAGGGTTCTTTGTATCAACAGCACATGGTTATACAGTAGGAGAATACTACTACGTAACAGATGCTGGAGATGGTGGTTTTTCAACTACCCCTGGTACATTAAATGATGTAGGCTTCTTAGTACTTGATGCTAACACTTTAATTTTAATAGACAATAGAGAACTATAATGTTTATCCAAAGAGGAAATAACAATTTTGAAATAGAGTTAGCTGATCTTGCAGACCCACTATTTAAGATTACTATTGATACTACTCAACCGGGTAGTGCTGCAGATACTTTTGTATTACCTTTACAGTCAACAACTAATAACTTTGTTATTGATTGGGGTGATGGAAATTCTGAAACAGTTACAACAGTTACATCAGTTTCACATACTTATGCTGTAGGCGGAACTTATCAAGTATCTTTAGATGGCTCTTTTAGTGGTATTAAATTCTTTGCTGGGTTTGGGGATAGTGATGATATGTTGAAACTATCTTCTATTGATCAATGGGGAAGTAACCAATGGTTAAATATGCAATCAGCATTTAATGGTTGTGCTAATATGGTTGGAACCTACACTGACAATCCTAATACAACTTTAGCAACGAAGATGGATGGAGCTTTCACTGATTGCTCAAACTTTAATAGTGACGTGGTGCTTGATGCTTCAGGAGTAACTTGGATTAACGGACTGAATGGTATGTTTTCTGGATGCACCTTATTTAACAGTACGGTTTCTTTGGGTGATACTTCTGCAATACGGAGGATGCAAAGTATGTTTATGAATTGTACAAACTTTAATCAACCAATAGACTTTGATACATCAAGCGTAACAAGAATGGGGGAAATGTTTAGAGGGTGTACTAATTTTAATCAACCAATTAATTTTAATGTACCCCTTGTAGATCGAATGGATGCAATGTTCTATGAGTGCACTAACTTTAACTCACCAGTTAATATAACTAATTCATCTCTTTGTACAAATTTTGGTGCAATGTTTGAAAGTTGCACCAACTTCAACCAATCTGTATCCTCCTTTGATACCTCAGCAGCTCAAAATATGATTTATATGTTTTGGAAATGTACAAACTTTGACCAAGATATTAGTGGTTTTGATATATCAAATCTTAATAACATCAACATTAATAACAGTGCTCTACAAATTGTTCAAGACACAAGCTTTAGTACAACAAACTATGACTTAGTACTTGTAGCTTGGGATGCATATGGAACAAGTGATGTTAAGTTTTATACTCAACCATGTCAATACTCAGCAGGAGCTCCAGCAACAGCAAGACAGAACATGATTGACAGAGGTTGGACAATAACAGATGGAGGGTTAGTATAAATCATTAATAGTGACAAAAGAAACAGAATAAAAAATGAAAGTTACAAGAGCCATAAATAGTCCCATTGATATACAGTTGGCTGATATACCAGTACCTCCTTTTACTAATACCTATTCGTTAGATTTTGATGGAGTGGATGATTATGTTGACTGTGGAAACCCAACAGATTTACAGATAACGGGAGCTTTTACCTTGTCTGTATGGATGAAATTAGATTCGACAGTAGGCACTCAGGCTTGTGCAAT
>Ga0233412_10000610_pt1 | contig 20370 bp, 28 predicted proteins | sample Na_anoxic_4_MG_FD_180667 | JGI IMG/M metagenome (GOLD analysis project Ga0233412, IMG submission 180667) | Seawater microbial communities from Saanich Inlet, British Columbia, Canada - Na_anoxic_4_MG | ecosystem: Environmental > Aquatic > Marine > Inlet | place: Canada: British Columbia...
CAAGAAATTGCGCTAAAGGAAGCAGACGAAGCAACCCAAGAATCCAACATTGAAAATGAGGAACAAGAAATTGCGCTAAAGGAAGCAGACGAAGCAACCCAAGAATCCAACATTGAAAATGAAGAACAAGAAATTGCGCTAAAGGAAGCAGAAACTCTTAATGAAAATAAATAATGGAAGTGTAATAATATATATTTCATCTTGTAAAAATATATATTAATTAATCATTCACTTAATGGTGACGACGGCGAGTACGACGGGTCTTGCGACCCTTTTTAGCACAAGACTTGCGCATACCCTTGCGCATACCCTTGCGTGTTGCACGGCGACGACGACGTCCAGCAGATTGGTGTTTGTTTCCTCCTTTACGGCCAGCGGTTTGAGACATTATATATATACTTAACAAAAAAACATTTTCCTAGATTTAATATTTTTAATTATGAATACGAATTTTATCATCAATATCTTCTAATTCATCTAATAATTTATCATTATAAATTAATGTGCCTGTAGGTTTATAATTTTGAATAGGTTTATATTCTCTTTTTGGTGTGTTACTCATAGACGCACTAGATTTACTGATTGTATTGTATGATTTTTCTTTAGTTCCATGTGATGATTGACTTGAAAACATATTATTAAATTCTTTTTTGTTATCTTCATCTTGTTCTATTTTTCTATTACCATACTCATCTACTTCTATTCCTGCTTTTTTTTTTAATTCGCTGCGTACATAAGATGGTACCCATTGTTTCCAACATATAAAAAGTGTATTAGGATGTACATATCTTACCGCAAACCCATTTGTTTGAAGCTTATCTACAAGGTAAGCAATACATGCTCCTTGGTCATATTTAGGTACACCAATAATGGTTTCCGGAACTACAAACCAACAAAATTGTTCATCTATTTTTTGTCTACTTGTCGTTTTTATTTTATTATGAATACGATTTAATATTTTATTGAATAATTCTAATTTGTTTAAATCATGTTGTCGTTTTTTTTCATACAAGTCATCAATGCTGATTTTTTCTGAAAATTCATCAAATTTGTCTAATGTAAAAATATTCGTCATTTGTGTTCAATATAGAAAAAAAAAAGATTAAAATATATTAATCTAAACATGGTTATTAAACATATTGTCATTTCTGGAGGAGGTCCAACTATGTTTCGTACATTGGGGGCTTTACAACATCTTCAAGAAAAAATGTTTTGGGATATAGATAATATACAAAGTATATATGGCACTAGTGCTGGTGCTATAGTAGCAATAATTCTGTGTTTAAAGTTTGATTGGGAAACCATAAATGATTATTTTTTAAAACGCCCGTGGCATGAAGCATTTCCTGTAAATGCAGGAACTATTTTTGATGCTTATAGTAAAAAAGGTATATTTGATAAAACCTTTATTGAAAAAGCTTTTAAACCTCTTTTTAGTGCTAAAGATATATCATTAGATATTACTATGAAAGAATTTTATGAATATTCAAATATTAAAATACATTTTTACTCTTTTGAATTACATGAATTTATACCAATAGATATATCTTATGAATCCCATCCAGATTTATCTCTATTAACTGCATTACAAATGTCAACAGCAATACCTATTGTATTTGCTCCATATTGCATTGATGGAAAATGTTATTTAGATGGTGGAATTTCAACTAATTATCCCCTAAATTATTGTATTGATGCGGGTAATAAAAAAGAAGAAATCTTAGGATTCAAAAATAAATATATTGAAGATGTTGAACAAGATAAATTAACATATATGATAGACCAAGAATCAAGTATGTTAGATTATATAATGAGTTTTATTCATCGCTTAATATTTAATATGAATACAGAATCACAACAACAAACTATTCCAAATGAAGTTATATATGAAGCTCAATATTTATCTTTTGAATATTTGCAGTCAGTATTATCATCACAAGATATAAGAACTGAATTAAAAAATAATGGTATAAATGCGGGCGAATCTTTTTTGAATAGTCAACATACTGACAATAAGGAATAAATTATCAAAGATGTCCTTGATAATTTATTTACAACTATCGGGAATCGAACCCGAGGTATCTGCTTGGAAGGCAGGAGTGTTACCATTACACCATAGCTGTTAGTATTTAATAATATAAAAGAGTTTTATTATTTTGTTTTTACGCAGCTGTATTTAAAAATTGTGTTAATGTATTCGTAGTAGGTTTCGCGTCAAAATCAATGACTTGATCATCTTTAATAAGCTTAATGGTAGGATATCCCTCTACCTTATATTTCTCTACCATTTCAGAAACTTCTGGCGTTTCCTTAGTACAATTTACTTCAGTAAATATTATAGTACGGCCATTGATTTGTTGTCCCTCCGTTTCTTGTTTTACCTTTTCCCATTCAGGTTTAGCGGTTTTACAATGAGGACACCAATCGGCATAAAATAATATAATTTCAGCATTATTATTACTCATCCCTTCAATATGTGCGTTGTAACTAGGCTTTAATTTAGGTATAATGTATTTATAATAATAATAAATCCCGAATCCGATTAATAATAAGGAAAATAAAATAATTCCAATAACTGAAGGTGTCAATTTTGATTTCATTTTATCCATAAATCCTGTTCCAGACATTCCCAATGTTTTACTTAACATTATATATTTAAGCAAGAAGAAATTAAGAATCGTTATGAACGAATATAAAGATATAGTCAAAAAATATATAATAGTATGCTATTTAAAACAAATAAAGGAAAATATGTTGAAATTAATAGATGTAACTACACAACCGATATTGCATATTATAAATATTTAATGGAATTCAAGAAAAATAATAATATGCTAAATGCATTTGATAGGTTTTTTGGAAATGCACCTGAAACTAGGTAAAAATATTTTTCTCTAGTTACATTAATAGATATCTATGAAACATACTAGATCAGGGAGAAGTTCTAAACATAATAATAAAACAAAGAAAAATAAAACAAAGAAAAATAAAACAAAGAAAAATAGAATCTTTAAAAAACATGATTTTATTAGCGGAGATGGTATGTTAACAAGTGTTTGGGGACCAAGTATGTGGCATTATTTACATACTATGAGTTTTAATTATCCAATAAATCCTACTAAAGAGGACAAAAAATATTATCGTGATTTTGTATTAAATCTTCAATACACCCTTCCATGTAAATATTGTCGTGTTAACTTGAAAACAAATTTAAAACAACTTCCCTTTACTATGTCTGATATGAAAAATAGATGTTCTTTTTCACGATATATCTATAATTTACATCAGCTTGTAAACAAAATGTTAAATAAAAAATCTAATCTTACCTATTGTGATGTACGTGAACGTTATGAACATTTTAGAGCACGTTGTTTTGAAGAAAAACCTAAAATATTTAAGTATATTAAAAATAAAACAATAAAAAAATTAAAGAAGAAATCAGAAAAGGGGTGTACTGAGCCTTTATATGGTAAGAAAAGCAAGTGTATTATAAAAATAGTTCCTTTAGAGGAAAAAACAAGAACATTTCAAATGGACAAAAAATGTTTGAAGAAACGATAATTTGTAAATTATCTAATTGGAGTGAAGGTTTTTTCAATAACCATATCATGAGTCATATAATGATTCAGTACATTTAATATTGCAATCAATCCGAAACCAAGGCATAGAGATACAAGTACTACTCCACTAATAAATAAAGTCATTGTTAATAATTCCATTAATAATTTTATCATTGTTATAAGTTTAAGTTTGTGTAAATATAAATATAATACGTAATATGATTATTATATTTATTCAAGAGGAAATTACTTAATTTCCAAAAGTGGTATAGTCATTAGAAGAAGGGTATGGTAAAAAGTTAGAGCTTTCTCCATTTGGTGTCATCATTTGTTGACCTTGATTTCCCCCACCATAATAATTGGCACCAATATTTCCAGTTCCGTAATTAGGTACCTTTTTACAATCAAATTTAGGCTCAGGACAACGAGCACATGGGGGGCATGGAGGTGGTGGTTTATCATTATCACATTTTAATATAGGTTTAGGACAAGCAGGACAAACTGGAGGAACAACTTGTGTTTTTAAAATATAAAGATCTTCTTGTCCAGGAGGAATCATACTCTTTGGAATACCATTATCTGTATTAATTGGATTACTATTGTATGCCTCTTGATAATCATTCATAGTAGTTTCAGAATCAGGTTGATTATCTATTGCAGGATTATACGTTTGAATATTTACAGCAGAATATACTGATTCACCACCTTGATCGTCTATTACTTTTATTGCTTTATTTCCATTTACATCACTATATAAGACAGCAACTGAATTGTTAGGACCATAATACCTCATAGTTGTTTCTTCATTGGACACCCTAGCATTATTAATACTACTAATTACTTTAATAGCCGCTGCAGCTAACTTTTCTAAACTAGGTGTAGGTGTATTTTGATTATTGTATGTAGTATTTTGTCCAGCACTATTTGTTACAATTACAGAATATTCATTATTTTGTTTTAATATTTTTGCTACAGAGCCATTAGGTCCATAAAACATACTTGGAATAGAACTACCATCATAATGATTATAATTATCATTGTTATTGGCACCAACACTTGTTGTGTTATCGGAATTTGTTTCAGTTGTAGTTGTATCAGTTGTAGTTGTATCTGTTTGAGTTGTTGTTTCATCTACATTATTTATTTCACCTTCTAATCCTTCTTTATTACTTCCTAAAATCCAATATATTAATCCTAATCCTATTATTAAAGTTATCAAAATGTATAATGGCTTTAATTTAAATTGCATTTGTATAATTTATATAGTGAAAAAAATAATTGAAGTATTTTTACCTAATTATCAGAATAATATAGTTATATTCAATGACATTAAATAAATATTATCTTGAAGATAAATCTATATACGAAATTGGAGTAGATGAAGCTGGACGCGGTCCACTTTTTGGACGAGTATATGCAGGAGCAGTAATTTTACCTAAAGACCCTAATAGTTCATTTGATCATTCATTAATGAAAGATAGTAAAAAATTTCATTCCCACAAAAAAATATTAGAAGTAGCTGATTATATTAAAACGAATGCTATTGCATGGTCAGTCGCATATGAAGATGAACAAGTGATAGATAATATTAATATATTACAAGCTACACAATCCGCCATGCATAAAGCAATTAAATCCTGTATAGAAACTACTGAAAAAAAGGCACTAATAGAGTCAAAGCAGTCTATACAATTACTTATTGATGGTAATTACTTTAATAATATGATTTCTTATGATAAATCTCAATGCAAAATTGTATCTCTACCTTATGTGTGTATTAAAGGAGGTGATGATAAATATACTTCTATTGCCGCAGCATCTATATTAGCCAAGGTCGCACGTGATGAATATATTAAAGAATTGTGTAATGATAACCCAGACCTTGATGAAAAATATGGAATCTTAAGTAATAAAGGATATGGAGCAAAAAAACATAGAGATGGTATAGCCGAACATGGTATTACTATTTGGCATAGGAGAAGTTTTAAACCTTGTCAAGGATATACATAAAAAAATTGAAAAGAATTAATCACAATAGCTCTATAACATATATTATTAAAATAAAAGGTAGTTATAAAGTATGCGAGTTTTGGTATTTGATGTGGAAACTAGTGGTTTGCCACCTAAACAATGTAAAAATGTTACTCTGACAAATGTAATGGATTGGCCTTATATTGTACAATTTAGTTATATTATATTTGATACAGAAACGTCAAATATTCAAAAGATAAGTGATAATATTATAAAAGTTCCTGAATGGGTTACGATTTCTGAAGAAAGTATAGAATTACATGGTATAACCAAAGAAAAATCTATAAACAAAGGAAAAGATATGCAAGAAATGTTAGTTCAGTTTACCTTTGATATTAAGGGAGTTAGTCACGTAGTTGGACACAATATTTCATTTGATATGAATATGGTAAAAGCATCATTTTATAGATTATTAAATTCTGAAATGAATACAGAAAATAGTACTAATAACAGTATTATCGTAAGTGTATTTAATAAATTCGCTGAGTTTACTACTAAAATAACATTTGCCTGTACTATGCGTGAAAATATTAGTAGATGTAATATTCGCAGAGTAGGTAAAGATGGATCAACATATAAAAAGTTTCCTACTTTAAATGAACTTCATAAAAACCTATTTGATATTGAACCAAAAAATCTACATAATTCACTATACGATGTAATTATATGCATGCGTTGCTATTATAAAGTACATTTTGATAAAGATTTATGCGAATCATCAGATGTTATTAATAACTACATGAAAGAAATTATGTAAATATATCACAAACTCAAAAATGTATATTTGTATTTTTTATTCATATCATATAGTATATAATATGAATAGTTTAAACAAATTCATCTTTTTATTTGGAATTATAATTATTGTAGCTATATCTTCACTTATTTTTAACTGCAATATAGAAGGGTTTTCTAATTTTAGATATAATACTTTAGGAGATTATCCTAATTCTCAAGACGGAGCAATTCTTCCCAATTCTATGTTCCCGTCAACTGGAAGAAAAAACGTTTCTTCATGTGAAGCACAAAATATTTGGAAAAACTATCCAATATTTGAGGTTGGGTCTTACGAACAAAAAACAAATAATATTAGATACCCTGATAATCCAGACGAAGGTACATGTACACCTGCTGATTTTTGTCGCGCGTTGTATAAAAATAGACCTTACAAATCTAATGTTGTTAAGCCACTACCTCCTGCACCTGAACCAAGTATTGATGGTGCTAGAGTTAATTATTATAAGAGTAGTGATGAATTAATGCCTTTCTATAACGAAGGAAATATTTTGTATTAAATTTTTGTATCACCTTCACTATCTTCATTGTCATCTTTCTTATCTATCGTTTCTTTACTACCTTCTAATTGTAATTGAATTTTCGTATCATCAAATGATTCTGTACGAATTTTGAAATCTAATAGAAAAGAAGGTCTTTCTTGAGAGTTAATATCTTTATTTATAGGAAGTAAACATCCCAATAATTTACTAGGCTGTGATGAAGATATAGTAGTTATTTTATTTGATACACGTTTCATTGGAGCACGATGATCACACCCTGATATACGTTCTTTTTCTATAATATCCCATACATTTTTTAATGTTGATATATTATCTTTAAACCATAGTTCATTTCGTAATACCAGTACGCAACTTACATATTCTGCTTTCCAATATATATTTTTTATCCATGTTTTATTTGTAACATCATGTTGTTTATTTTCCCATATAGTAAATTCTTTTTTTGTTTGATTCAATGGTGCATATTTATATTCTGGAACACCATCATTGGAAAAGTACATTATAATTCCTCTATATCCAGAATAATCATTATCATTTTCATATTCATTTTCATTCTCATACTCTATTATTTTTGTTTCTAAAAAGTCACATTCTGATAAATCACACGTTTCCATTTGTAACTGCATTTGAACCCAATATTCTAATTTTGGAATTCCATCTATTTCACGATTTACAATATTTTTAATTTCTAACATTCTACCATAACGTGAATTTGTATTATCTACATTAATACCATCTGGCGACGCACCCAAAAATGGATACTTTTCATGTCTTATACATCCAAACTCTTCTATTTTTGTGTTATACATATCTTCATATATTAATACAGAAATAGGCTCATATTTTTGCCCCCAATGAAGTGTTGTATCCACGTTTACAATTTGAGATGACGCATTTTCTGTATCAGGAACATATAATGGTTTGCATTTCTCAAATATTAATTGATTTAATTCACATCCAATTGTGAACCCTTTATATGCATTACTTGCTGTTATTAGATTATGTCTAAACTCATACCATTCTTTTGTACGTTGAACTGGTTGAGGTTTTCTACGTAATATATTTATTTGTCTTGTTAATTTAATTGTATTCAATGTTTCGTTCAAAATAATACTTTCAGGATAAGAACGACAAGGCATTATTGTTTCATAAAATATACAACAAATATTTTCTATGGCATTTTCAATAATTTCATCATTATACATCCAAATTTTATCTTCTAATTGAACATATACCAATTCAATTACCTCATTTATAAATGTATTATGAAAATTTGGATCAGCTATAATCATAGTATCTTCCATTATATAATCTTCCATTAAGATAAGTACCATCTCGGTAAATTCATCAGTATGTACTATTGAATCATTCTCAACATCATTATCGTCTGGTACTATTGTATCTAAAATATTTTCTAAATCATCAAACATTATTGCGCTTACATATAATAAATAATTTAATTTTAATTCATTTTTTATATATCTTTCTAAACTTTCTAATTTATACCATTGGTTCTTCATCAGAATCAACTACTTGAGTTATCTTATTCTTTACAGAAGTTTTTACTGAACTTTTCTTTTTAACGGATAAACTTTTTAAGGTATTTACCCGTTTATCTATTACTTTTAAAGTGTAACGATTATGTGATTTATTATAATGCAACCCTGGAATATCCTTAATCATTCCTGTATTTTTATCGTAGATGACTTCCTTTACACGCATTAATTTTTTTCTATTTAAACTATCCTTTAAAAAATCTATTAATTGTGATTTTTCTTCATTACTAATAGATTTTTCACTTTGATATTGATCAGCATATTCTGCAATTTTTTTTAATTTCATGGTTTTATCTAACTTTGTCCATGGCTCACATTTATTGTAATTTTTTTCTTGTTCTAAAAACTTATCTAAATTTGATAAATTATCCGATGATTGTGTTTCATCTATCTGATTTCCACTCATAAGCATTGTTTTGTATTTTATATTTTTTAATTCTAAACATTCATCCTCTTTTGATATTGTTTTTTCCATGTTATTATATAAACTAATATAAAGATATACGTTTAAGTTTTGTTTATTATAGATATAAAGTATATATATATGGATGATGAACCAAAACAAATTGATATTACTGGTAAAACAAGCCGTTATATGATTAAAAAACTCACCAAAAAAAAAGAACTACCAAAAACACGCGTAAGTCTTAACAAATGGAATATTTCATCTGATTATTTTAATATTGACAAACAATTATCTGTTTTAACAGAAGATTCATGTAGAACTATTAAAGAAGAAATTGAAAAAAAAATAAATTCTTATAAACATCAAGATATCTTAAAAAAACGATACGATGAAAATAATATAATTGATTACCATAAAACTAGGCAACTTATATTAGATTGTAATCTTACATGCCACTATTGTAAAGAAAATGTTTTTATTTTATATGAAAAAGTGAGAGATATGAATCAATGGACATTAGATCGCATTGATAATGATTTGGGACATATTAAAAATAATGTTGTTATTTCTTGTTTAAAATGCAATTTAAATAGACGTAGACGTAGTGCTGATAAATTTCTTTTTACTAAACAAATGGTTATAACAAGAGAAAATATTTCAGATTCTTCAACAAATGAAAAGGAGTAGAATAAAATAAAATTTATAAAATATTTTATTTTATATATGTAAATATGCCGCCATCTAATAGAGTAAAATCACATTATCTTGAACCTGGTAACAAATATTTTGTTCAAGTAAATTGGAATCTTGATAATGACCTTCGTCTTGATAAAGGATTCACATTTATAGGAACCTTTATATCATTAAAATATATTAAAGGAAAAATTAACAAATACTTTGATGGATTAGTATCAACACTACGTTCGCCTAGCAAAATACATGTATTATTTCGTGTTAATAATCATAATATATATGTTAGCTCTATGAATGAATTTTATGCACGAATTGGTCCTAATATACAAGATATAATGTACTCATGTACTATACGAAAATTACCATTACCTATTGAGATTAAACGAACATATATATATTCATATTTAAATATCTCTTATATACGAAAATTACGTAAAAAACGTCGTCATAATAAATCTTTAATTAAACACATACCACTTATTCCTGTTGGAGTTACTTCATGAGGTGCCCATATACATCCTTCACCACATGATTGTTGTGAACGTGCACCACATAATTTTTTTATGCTACATATATTAGTTTCATTATCCCAAAAACAATGACTTGGTTTACATTCATGTTTTTCTTTATTTAAACATATTTTTTTTAAACTACGTTCCTGATATTCATGTTGCGATTCACCAAATAAATAATAATATGCTATTCCAAGTAATAATAACGGGATTAATAATAATATTGTTATATTTAATAACACTTTAAACCATGTTTTTTTCATAAAAAAGAATTCTGACATCTACTATATCATTACATTAGAAAATTTTACTAAATTTACTTATCATATTTTAGAAATTCTTATATTTATCTTTATCAATGATGGTATTTTCTGATACCTTACGGATTATTTTTTTGTAATCTTTCAATTCTTGTTCTTCTCCTCCCGAACCCATCGCTTCATATTGCATCTTCAAAAATTTTGTATTTAATTTGCTATCCCAATCACCGCAACCTGGATGAGCATCTTTCCAATCATACAAATGCATAACATTTCTGTTTTCTATTTGTTTGATTGCCTTCTTAATTTCTTTCTGATCAGAAGTTTCCCTTTCCCATTTACCTTCGTTTTTTATATGCATTATATCTCTCTTCACGTCTGTACAATGGATTGGTCTTTTGGTTATATCTAACTCATTGAGTCCTCTTACAAACATTCTAGAGAGACCTTCTGCGAATCCCACCTCTCCCATTTTTTCTAATTCCGCAAAATTTAGTTGCAAGCTTTTTACAAAATCAGATAAATTCATCGCATCTTTACACGTCTCGTTCAAGAAGAATTGGAGGTTGAATGTTTTATTATGGCTATTTGTATTACTAGTATTATTAATTGTTTGATTATTTTTAGACAACTCTATAATGGTTTTATTTTGTTCAACTAATAAATCCTTAAATTCCTTGTTTTGAACTAGTAACATTTTTACCAAACTGCCTTCATCTTTTGAATCTATTATCGTGTTATTTTGATGAATATCTACACATTCATTTGTTACCATATAACATATTTTTCTATGTTTATATAATCCTTGTCTAAATTTATAAATGTTACCACATTCGCATTGAAATAATTTGGCATTTTTCGGCATTTTTTCGGCATTTTTTGTAACTCCAGTGTAACTCTTCTGATGCTTGCGTGTCAACAAATGTTTATTCCAATTGCTTTCTTTGCTACATGAAAAGTCACATTTTTTACATTCATAATTTATGGCATTTTTTGGCATTAAAATGGTATCCATTGTAACTCTATATTAGGATTACACAAAAAAATGCCTAAATTTTCCGCGAAAAAATTATCGTCACAAAATTGGAATTTATTTTTCAGAGTGAGACCTTAATTTTTTTTTCAGTCACAAAAAAACGAGTTTCGGAAAGTCCTCCAGGAATCTGAAAATGGACATTTTATTTTTGTCCACTTTTTGAAAATCGAATGGACTTTTAGAGTGAAAAAACGTAAAAACGCAAGGGTCTCTTTAAGTTCAAAATTATATTATTTATTTGGATATACTAAAAAAATATTGGTAATATATATTATGTCCAAAATTATGAATCCAGTATTTGTAAATAGAACTCCTTATATCAATAATATATACACGATAAATCATACTATGATTGAAGATATACAATTGCCTGTATTTGATTCACAAACCATGCAAGAATTTGATGAATATTACAAAAAAAAAATTCAGGATTTGTATTATTCTACAACCAATGAATTGACTCAGTTCAATGTAAAACGACTAATATATTTGATAGATAATCACTACAAAAAAATTATGCAAAAACTATCTAAGATGTCATTTTACTACAACAATAACAACAAAAATATAGATACCTATAATAATCATATCAAACCGCTTATTAATGCATATTCCAGGAATTTGAGAGAAATATATGATATATTTTCAGAACCTTATGTAATTTCTCAATTTATTCCTTTTTCATAATTTACTAATCTAAAAAAATCATCTAAATTATGATGTTAAATAGTTTCCTTTGGTTCAACTAAATTCTCTTTTGAATCGGTATTTTCAGTATCAACATTATTTTTTGTATTATCAATATCATCTGGTTCAAGTAAGCTTTGACCCTCATTTGTTATTGTTTGTATAGTAGTAGAATTTACACTATCAGGTATTTTATCATTTAACATTTGTAATTGGTTTAGTTGTACAGCTTTATTACTTCCAATGCTAACACTTTGGCGAGGCTGTCTATAAATACTTTCTTTAGAATTAGACATATTTTTATTTTTCGTAGTATTTAAAATTATAGACGGCGAATCTATTGTATAATCAGGAATAGTTACTAACATATCCATTTTTAATTTTCTGGTTAATAAATTACTTGCTTCACAAAGTTTAACATAATAGGAATATTGACTATTTAGATAATCTCTTCCATCACCTCCTCTATTTTCTCTACGCAGTGACAACATTTTATAAATTCCAATAGCTAAGGTGTAAAATTCTTTTGATTGTTTTAATTCTAATTCCATCGCGTCTTGAATACCTAAATATAATTCAATTGCTCCTAAAATACCCATTATCATTCCTATTAAACAGGTTATACCACTGATAATTTGTTGCTCTAAAACTGGTTGTAATCCTACCGAAGCTGTAGAGTTGACTGAGGCAAGAAGTATAAGTGGTATCCTAAAATATTTTCCATATCCTTTATAATGATAATATTGTTGCCGATGATATTCACATAGATTAACGCAGTTAATACGTAATTTCTCAAGAATTTCTTCTACTTCTCCAGTCCAATCGTGTGTGCTATCAAGTTCCATCATTACTATATATATCTCTCGTGAAAATAAATATAACTCAGCGTAATATACAAATTGCGAGAATTTACATACTTTTAATATTTTGTATAATAAATGAAATGGTCATGGAGTAATGGCACTACATGTGAAAGAAGTCCACGTAAGAATATGATTAACACAGATGATAATATACAATATACACAAGAAGTACCTAAGGAAATAGTTGAGAATACCGCTTATTTACAATCATTAAATTGTGGTGATAATTTAGAAGGATTTCATGAAAGTAATAAACGAGAAGATAGTTATAATAGGATGGCAGAGAGAGAAATGATTACACAAATTGGTCAGAACCCTTTTAATACTACATCGGATTATGTTAACAATGTTAGTATTCAAGACAAATTTTTAAAACCAATTAATACTATTTCAATAGATAAATCAAAACCTAACAATATTGGAGAACAAGTAAATACATCGTTAAATCTTGAAAAATAAGATATTCAAAATAACTATTTAAAAAATAGAGTATTCATTTTATTACTATGACAAATAAATCAACTTATACTACTCAAAATGACTTATTATTGAATAACCTGCTGGAATATTATAATAAAACAGGACTTTTAGATAAAATGTTAAAAATTATTACTGGTGAATGTAAAATATCTCTTCGTATAGTGGATTGGTTTGCCACAAATTATGCCAAAAAAAATTATACTACTTATCCTATAGAGGGTACAAATGCACGAAGGTTTAAAGTATATGTTGACTATAAATTAAAATTAAAAGCGTATAGCAAAAAGCGATTTGATCCTTTTTGTAGATGGGATCGCATTAGTATTCCCTATAAGAATGACACATTTATTGAAACAACAATCGGCCAATTAAACTTTTTCAAATGGGCACTAGAAAACAAGGTTGTTGATTATATTGAAGAACATTATGATATCATTGAAAAGGATATGAATAATCGTAATAGTACAAGTAAACGTAAAGGGAGTATAACCGATAATAGTAAAACACGAAAAAAGCGTGAAGAATTGTCTGTCTCAGCTAGTAAAAGTATAAAAAAAGAAGATATTGAAATTAGTGTATCGTTTCATTGATCAATCACTAACATCGCTAAATCTAACTTTTAGGTTGGTTTGTTCTTTAACAGGTGGTGGATGGTTTCTTATTGGAATCGCTGCATTTTTTCCTGTATTTATAGAAAGTTCTAAAATGTAGTCTTTTGATGAACAATCTGTTCGTATGTAACATTTATAATCATCAATTTCACATGATTTACAATTATTAAAATTACGAAGTTTATCTTCCTTACGTTGTTCCATTGACCTATAACTACAAGTATTATCAGAATTAATTCTGTCTTTTACAGACCATTTAATAGGCATAATAATTATATATATTATGCATATTTCATTAGTATTGCAATAGTGTATACTACAAAATTCGTTTCATTTTTTTTGTTTTTCTTTTTCTTTTTCTATTTATTTTTTTCTTTCTCTTTTTAGTTCCTCCCCATGTAGTAGGTAGTTTTCTTTTTCTCGATTGATTATTTCCTATTCTTCCACTTTTTAAATGCTCATCAGGTATGTATTTAAGTGTTTCGTCACCAGAACATGAAAAATCAAATATATTAATGTTACATTCACCTACTATTTTATTTATAATATCAACAAGATAACTCATACGAATTTTAATAATTTTATCTTGAGTATCATTTAATGTTATCTTCCATTTTTCTATTTCTTTATAAATATCTAATTTCTCTCTGGGGGTTAAATTAATGGTTGTATCTACTTCAGGAAACTTTGATGAAAGCAATGATATTTCATTTTTATTTTTATTAAATATTTTTGCAAATTCATCTAATTGATTAATATCTAATAGATTTATATTTGTTCCAATTTTTTCAGGACTAGGATAAATAAGGTCTAATGTGTTTGAGATAGTTTTCTTATGAACCGAAATTACGTATATACCTGCTCTAGTATTATTAATCCAATCTAACATACACCTCATCCACCCATTTTTTTGAGAAACACCTAATATCTTGTCGCTAGTAATTTTTTTAAATATTTTGCAACTATTTTCAATTGGATAATGTTTTGATTGTTTTTCTCTGTATTCTTCCATAATATTCATCGTAGGTGAATGTAATTCTCGTTGAAATCTATTATTCAATGCATCAATTCCATTTTGTTCACGAATATCATCGTGCATTATAACGGGTGAAAAATCTCCAGAGAGACTATATAATCTAGTGTTTTCAAATATCTTATTTTCAACCTTACTTAATTTTGTATTTATAACATTACCATGACTAACAATAGATAACGTTATAATAATACTTCCATCTTTTATTTCATCACACATTTGTATTATATTATTTGGATATTATATTTTCTAAAGATTCATGAATGGTAACATGTGGCGGTAAATTTAAAGTCAATGCTTGTTGGTAAAAAACTGGATGAATGTAAAGGTGAATATCATCTTTTATATGTTTAAATATTTCAACAAGACTATTGATTCTTCCTTGAGAACCGGCATATATTTTTGGACGAGGCTTTTTTCTTGTGGGATAACGACAATTCCACTCGCACGCCATTGCTCTAGAAATAGAATTCCAACTAGAGGATGTCAATACCGCAATAAAAGACCATGCACCATTATCTTTGGCAGTTGTAGCCCATGCTCCTCCTTTAATCTCTCCATTGTGTTGGCGCAATCTTCGTTGAAGATTTGTAGTGTATCCATTGTACGTTTGACCATTCCAATTGTCGTGTTGTCCTAAAAAATAACAATAGTAGGAGTTATGTTTATTGATACTATCAACCACATTCTCATTCAAATTATCATAACTAGTAGGGTCTTGACTTTCGGGTGTAGAGAGAAATTGGGAACACGATCTTGCATTGTGTCCAATTCCTTTACATTTACTACAAGGCATATATTAGATAATATCAAAATATATTTGTCAAAATAACATACATTTGACAAATATGGAAATAATATATTAAAAATAAAATATTATATGTAATAATGGGAAATGCTCAATCAATTAGAAAAATAAATTTTGAAGATATGCAATACATAATAAAAAATCCTAATGCATATATTTTAATTAATACTTTACCTGAAAATCAACAACAATGTTTGATTCCAACATCACTACCAATACATCAAGAAGAGGAGAGAATAAATTATTATCTTCAAAACCATAAAAATGGAATTCGTATAGTGATTTATGGCAAAAATTCAAACGACGAGACTATATATAAAAAATATACGCAACTTAGTAAATTAGGTTTTGTAAATGTATATGTTTATTTGGGTGGTTTATTTGAATGGCTTATGTTACAGGATATTTATGGTACAGAAGAATTTTCTACTACGAGTAGAGAATTAGATATTTTGAAATATAAACCTACTAAAATATTACAGGTTCCAATGTTAGAATATTAGATAAACTTAAAAAGTGTTATTATTCCCAATAATAATAATATACCATGTATTATAAAAATAATTTGGTTTAGTTTTACATATTTATTAAAATCAATATCATTGTTCTCATGGATACGTTTATTTGTGTATGATTTTCCAAATAAATAAAGATAATAATTTAATAAAATTGATATGGATAAAAATAATATACTAACAAAAATTAAACTAACATTATAAAAATTATTTTTACTTCGGTATACACGAGAATACGCAAGAGCCGCAAATGAAACTGAAGTATATAATGCAATATTTCTTAGGGTTGTTTGATAGTACATGTGTTCTTCATAACTTTCTCTTTTCATAATTATATATTTAGTATTAGATAAAATTATGATAATAAATTATGATATTTCAATATATTTTTTAATAGTTTCAATCCATTGATTTTCCATATCATCTATTTCTAAATTACCATCTAATTCAAGAGTATTATTATAATGGACCATCATGTTATTATGATACGTATCACAATTTGTTAAATAATTTAAGGATATACTATTTTCTCCGTCTCTTGAACGTTTACAAATTCGTTCATGACATTTAGATGGTGATGTTTTTACATAAATAGTTTTAACTATGGGAAAATCTTGTGCGAATGTTTCAAACCATTTTAAATATATGTGATAATTAACATCTTCAATCTTGTTATCGTCATATAACATTTTTGCGAATACATATTTATCAGTATATAAACTACGTTCAGTAATAATAATAGCACCAGGATTATTTTGAACAGCTTCTTTTAATAATGATAAACGTGAAATATAGGCCATCATTTGAAATGAAAACGAGTACTTTTCTTGATCCATATAAAATTTTTCAAGCATAGTAAGACCTTTTGCATCTTTAATATTTTCCCATTGATCAACTGGTTCTTGAAGGAATATAATTTTATTGTTTATTACATTTAATTTTTCTTTGAGACGTTTTAAAAGCGTAGATTTTCCAGAGCCAATATTTCCTTCAATAGAAACAATCATAGTTATATACTATATATTAATGTTTGTATTTTTCTAAATCAATTTTATTTTGACTTTTTTACATCATTGAAAAAAAATTGAATTAGAATACCTGTTTAAATATAATAGTATATTAATTGATATAATGGATCTTCAACAACGTAAGCTAACTAAATCAGAATGGGACTCTATAGAGACACGAGTATCTCCCAATGAGATAGATATTTTAAATTTAATAGTAGATGGTTATGATAACGTTAACATAAAGCGTAATTATATGAACTCTATTTTATCTTATTTAAAAATAGAATATTCCGATATGCTGGAAGATTACATATATAACAAATTCTTTATCTCTAAAATAAATAAGATAGAAACTTCCTACAAAGTAGAACAATTATTAACTACAAAATTACAACCCGCCAATAAAATTAAAAAAAGTTATTTAATACGTTTGCAACGACATACTCCTGACACTATTAAAGGTGTAGAATTATATGAAAATATTTTAATAGAAGAAATAAACATGCTATTTAAATACAAAAATAAAAAGGATATAACATGGCAAATGCATTATTTAACATTATATAAATTAATTAAAAATAGTGTTAACAATATTAATAAGCATATTATAACGATTGTTCAAAACATTTTAAAAAAATATGAAGATGATATTAGTATTAAACATATAATTGAAAATTCTAGTCAATACATTGAAAAAAATAAGAAACTTTTACAATACAAAGATATGACACTATATGCTCATCAGAAAGAAATATTTACGATTTGTAAAGATATTCATACAGCTAAGTTAATTTTATACATTGCTCCAACTGGTACAGGAAAAACATTAACACCTCTTGGTTTATTAGGACGTCATAAAGTAATATTTGTTTGCGCTGCACGCCATGTAGGTCTTGCTTTGGCAAAAGCCGCTATTTCTGTGAATAAAAAGGTAGCCTTTGCATTTGGCTGTGAAACTGCAGATGATATACGTTTACATTATTTTGCGGCAAAAGATTATACCACAAATTGGAAATCAGGGGGTATTTGGAAAGTTGATAATTCTGTTGGTGACAAAGTTGAACTTATGATATGTGATATTAAATCTTATTTATCAGCTATGTATTATATGCTTTCATTTAATGAAAGAGAAGAAATGATTACCTATTGGGATGAACCCACTATTACATTGGATTACCCTGAACATGATTTTCATTCTATTATACAAAAAAACTGGAATGATAATTTAGTTCCTAATATGATATTGTCATCAGCAACATTGCCCAAATTACACGAGATACCAGATACTATTGGGAGTTTTCGTGAAAAATTTGCTGATATTTCTACGAATATACATAATATTGTTAGTCACGAATGTTATAAATCTATTCCTATTTTAAATAAATTCGGTTATGTTGTATTACCCCACTATTTGACTTCTGATTATATAAAAATATTAGACATAGTAAAACATTGTGAAAATTCTAAAACATTGTTACGATACATGGATTTAAAAGAGATCGTACGATTTATAAAGTACGTAAATGATAAAAATTATGTAAAAGCATCATTAGATATTGAAAATTATTTTGACATATTAGATGATGTAACTATGGAAGGGATTAAACTATACTATTTACGTTTATTGAAATCATTTACGCCTGAAATTTGGAATGATATATATTCTAATTTGTATTTGTCTAGAGATAAACATATTATAGAAAACAATACCATAGATAATAAAGGAGTCCCTATTCGTAAAGTTAGTAGTTTTGGTCCCACTAAATCAACGTCTAGTATGTTAGCAGGTGAGTCTATATTTAAAATTAAAAGTGAGCAAAATATTCCCCAAGCAAATAATGGAGGAAATAATTCATTTGCTACTTATATTACTACTAAAGATGCGTACACATTAACAGATGGACCAACTATTTATTTGGCTAATGATGTTGAAAAGATTGCGAAATTTTGTATTCAACAAGCAAATATTCCATCTGGAGTTATGACAGATTTACTGGAATCTATTGAATTTAATAATCGTGTCAATGATAAAATAGAAAAATTATCTAGAGACTTGGAGGATTCACTTCCTAAAGAAACACAAGAGAAAAATGACAAGGGTAAAAAGGGCTCTGAAAAGGTGAATAAAATGGATAGAGCTATGAATTCGTCGCAGACTTCAAAAATAAAAAAGGAATTGGAAACATATCAATCTATGATTAAGGTTACACAATTGAATGATATATTTGTTCCCAATAAATTAGCACATTTGCATAAATGGTGTGGGGAAGATCTAAAGGTGACAAATGCATTTTCTAGTAATATTGATGAAGATACTATTATCAAGATTATGATGCTAAATGATGTAGCTAATAGCTGGAAGATTCTTCTGATGATGGGTATTGGTGTATTTACTAATCAGACAAGTATTAGTTATACGGAAATCATGAAGAATTTGGCAGAACAACAAAAGTTGTATCTTATTATTGCTTCAAGCGATTATGTATATGGAACAAATTATCAATTTTGTCATGGTTATATAAGTAAAGACATGACTGATTTAACACAAGAAAAAATCATTCAATCATTAGGGCGTATTGGAAGAAATGGAATACAGCAAGACTATACTATTCGTTTTAGAGATGACTCACAAATTAATACATTGTTTTCGCCAGATGCAGAAAAACCCGAAGTATTGAATATGAATCGTCTATTCAATACATCAAATACGCAATAAGCGTTTGTATATTTACTTTTACTATTTCAAAAACATCACAAAAAATAGCGCAATCTATTATTGCGTTTTTTTTCTTGTTTTTTTCTTGTAACAACCACCTTTAGATTTAATTTTATCTTTACCAGTCTTTTTTTTAACACGTTCACTGAAATTGTTCGCTTGTGTTCTCACACCTTGTAAATAAGGACCATTGTAAGTTTCTTTCTTTATGTTATCTAAATCAATTGTATCAGTTAAAGGTTCATAATTTAATACGTTTTTCGTTGGTGTTAAAGGTGTAGTAGATTTAATTTCT
>Ga0233412_10000613_pt1 | contig 20343 bp, 14 predicted proteins | sample Na_anoxic_4_MG_FD_180667 | JGI IMG/M metagenome (GOLD analysis project Ga0233412, IMG submission 180667) | Seawater microbial communities from Saanich Inlet, British Columbia, Canada - Na_anoxic_4_MG | ecosystem: Environmental > Aquatic > Marine > Inlet | place: Canada: British Columbia...
TAAATAAAAAATTAATTATATTAGGTGAACGATATAATAAATGTTTAGAAGATAATAAAATATATGTTGATAATATTAATAATAATAATATAGAATTAAATAATTATAAATTAGAAAAAAATGATTTTAATAATACTATTAAAAAATATACTGCTAAAATAAATTTATGTGATAAAAAAATTCAAAAATTATTAGAAGAAAAAAAAGATATTTATGATGAAAAAGAGGATATATTAAAAACTAAAGAAGAATTAAAAAATTCTGATAAAACTATATTAAAAAGTAAAATATTAGATAAAATTATTAAAAAAAAAGAAATTGTTTTACCTGCTCTTATTAGAAATTATCGAAATAAAATTGAAAGTATTTTAAATATGTATAAAAAATACTATGAAACGTGGCTAAATATATTTATAGAAGACTGGAATGGAGATAAAAATAATATATTTTCATTAAGTGGAAATAGAAATATTGATATATTAAAAAAATTTGGATATAATACTAATTTTTTAAAAAATGGCATACCAGATAAAATAATTGAAGAACCAAATGATGGTTGGAAATTATATAATAGTGAATCATTAAATTTTATTATTAAAGATTATATTTGTTTTAAAAATATACTATTAAAATCATGTCCCGGATGTGATGATTTTGTTATTAATAAAGGTATAGATATATCAATTAAAAATTTATTTGATGCAGTATCTATATGTATTCCTAGTAATTATAATAGTAATGAAGAACAAGTTCAATTATTAAATAGTAATTATAGTAATTCTAATTATTGGTCTAATTATAAAGATAATATTGATAAATCAATAATATGTTCTAAAAATATTATTACAATTAAAGATAAAATAAATGATTTAGAAAATATGAGTAATGATATAAATTGTTTTTTAAATAATATGGATAATTATTTTGAAGATTTTATATTAGAAACAATTAATTATAAAAAAATGGAATCTTTATGGGATAAAATATTACATGAAAATCAAAAAATATATGATATAATTTCAAAACAATTTACAAATATATCAGAAAATTGTTTTTTAAAAGATCATATATTTATACAAGTTGATTTTGTTAAATTTATTGATAAAAAAGAAATTATCCAATGGATTAGAGAGGTTCCATTAGTTTATTTTGATAGTATTAGCGGACCATTAGTATTTGGTGATTTTAAAACATATGATGTTACTAATTATTTAATTACAAATATTAACGGTTATGTTGATTTAAATGAAGAAAAAACTTATCAATTAGCAGGTGAATATGGTAATCTTTTTAAAAGAAATATAGATGAATCAAATATGTGTGATAATATAAATATAATATTAAAACAAACTAATAATGTTCCAATTAATGATAGATGGGAAGTAATTAAAACTAGCGATCAATATAGATCTGAAATTTTAAATAAAGACATCTTTAATATTTCAAAAATTAATATTAATTTTACTAATATATTAAATGATTATACTAAATTTAAAATTTTATTTTGTTCTGATTTTGAATATATAAATATGTAATATATAGTATATATTAAATGTTATTAAAAAATAATAATGATGATGATGATGATAATAATAATAATAATATAAATTTAAAAAATTATAAATTTCAATATTTATTAATTATAATTTCTACAATGATTGTATTATACTTTTTATATTCAAAATCAGAACAAAATAAATTATTAAAAAATATAAAATATTTTAGTTATCATAAAAATATAAAAAATATTATAATTTTTATATTTTTATGTATTAGTTTACAAGTTATATTGCATTGGCAAGGAATAACTGTATTACTATGTGGATATTTATATGGTTTTAAGAATGGTTTAATATTGGCTTTAATTACTACAATTATATCGAGTAATATAACATATTTTATATCAAGAATAACTACTAGTAAAGAAAATAAAATTATGATTGATAATAAAAATTCATTAAAATATGTAATATTAAGTAGAATATTTCCACATCATATAACAAGTATATTTTGGGGAACAACTGATATTAAATATATTTATTTTTTAATAGGAACACTTATATCATTGCTATTTTTATTACCAATAGAAACGTATATTGGAACAATTATTAATATTACTCAATTAAAAAATAAATTATTTAATAATGATCATTTAACATTAATATTAATTGCTATTGTAATTATAATAGCATTATATATGTTATATCAACTTAAAAATTATTATATTAAAGATGACATTATAAATATTATTAATTTAAAAGAAAAAGATGAAAATACTAATTAAAATAAAAAGGATATATAAATGTTAATAATAATATTAATAATACAAATATATCAATATTTCTAACTATTTTTTTATATTTTATAGGGAGTTCATTATATTGTTTTCTATATGTTTCAGGTTTAAATGATTTAGATAACCAACCAAATATTGTTGGACCTAATTTATCATTACAATTATATATATAATCATACCATGCCAAACTTATATATGCACTTGTTGCTAATAAAGCAACCATTACAATATTATGTCCAATTGATTTTGGTTTTGGTAAATAAAAAATAATTATTATAATTATTGAAAAAACAATACATTTTTCATTAAGATATAATGGTGTACCAAATAATCCTCCACCCATTTATAATATATAAATATATTATTTTTTAATGGTTAAGCGTCTTCTTCTATAACCACCCATTTGTTGTCTTTCTTTTTGAGACCATATTCTTTTAGTTCTCCCTTCTGCACTTTTACCATCCCAATCATCTACGACTGCTTGCCAATCTGCTTCTTCAGAATATTGGTCTGCAAGTTCTGAAAATGAAAATGAATCTCCAACTGGTTTACCATATTCATTTATATATTTTTTTCTAATTTCTTCTCTAAATTCATTATATTGATCATAAAATACATTATCAATATTCTCTTTATTTCCATTATAACAAACAAATTGTGAACCCTTGGGTTCATCTAATTGATTATTTTCATCTATTTTTTCTAACCATAAATTAATAATTCCATCAGTCAATCTTTCAAATTCAGATGAAGTACCTTCATCTACAGCTTGATCATGTTCATCTAATATTTTTTCTAAATGTTTATATAAATCTTTTTTATTCCATCTTCTTGAAGGTGTACTAATAAAACCACCACCACCACGTCCCATTAAACCATTTATCATAACTTCAACTAATACTTCTTCTTCCCATCCTTCATCTGCTTCTATTTCTTCCAACATTGTTATATCAGGCCATTCATATCCAGCTACTAGATCATCTCCATCTGTACATCCAGCTTCAGTTGTTCCATATTGTATACTATATAATAATATATCATCTTGTATATCAGTAGTATTACTTAAATCTAAAGAATCAAAAAATCTCTTAGATACTTCTCTAGCTGAAGCTGCTTTTTTTCTTGCATAACTAGCCCAATCTCTTTTTGGTCTCCAACTTTTATTCGTATATTCTTTTCTTTGGTCAGATGGAATATCAAAATTAATATCTATATTTTTCTTTTTTTCTATTTCCATTTCATCGCTATATCCTGGTCCAGTTTGTTCCATTAAATTACCATAACCTTGAGGATTCCATACTGATTGTGATAGACCTTCATAATTTTGAGCCTGCTGGTATTCCATATTATATATATATATATATATAATTTAGTTTACTAATTTATTAAATTCTAATAGCATATTTTTACTTATTCTTTTTTTATATATTAAATTAGCTATTTTTGTATAATAATTAAATACTTTATGATTACATTTATATTTATTAAATATTTTTAAAATCAATTGTTTACTTCTATTATTATGTATCGTATATATTAATTTTAATAAAATATCATAATATTTATATTGAAAATTTGAATATTCCGGTAATACATTATGATGTGTATATATTAATGATTTACTTATATAAGAATTATAATTAATATCTTTTAATTTTAAATTATTATAATGTAAATGATAATATGGAATAATTATTGAATATAATATTGAATAATTTATATTTGTAAAAATACAATTTCTTGATTTAAATTGTTCATGTAAATCAAATGTACATATTGATTCATATATTTTACTAATTGTATTTATATTTTTTTCATTATATAAATTATTTATATTTTCTAATATATTTAATCCAATTATGTTATAATCTGAACTATATTTAATATAGATTTCTGATATAGAGAATTTTTCATTTAAACATTCTGTTAAAAAACAAATATCCTGATTAAAATTATTATCTATTACATTAATATTAATATTATCTCTTTTATCTATATAATCATTATTAACTTTTACTGTATTTAAATTTTTATTAGATTTTTTAATTATTTCATTTATTATTTTAATTGGTTTATTATATAATATTTTTTTTACAATATTATTAAATTGTAAATTAGTATATTCTATATTTATATGAATACATTTTGAATATATTAATTTTAATTTTTTATTATATATATCAGTTGATGTTATAACAATTGGTGTTTTAATTTTTTTGATATTAGTTAAAATATTATTTATTTCTCGAATAAATAATTTATCTGTATTATATAAATTATCAAAAATAATACATTTATAATCTTTTGTTTTATTTGTAAACCATTTTGATATATCTTTTTTATATAATGTATTATTTATATATTCTGGTATATTTGTATTAATTAAACTATTAATATAAATAATTGTATATTCTTTTAATATTATATTAACTAATTCTGTTTTACCAGTTCCCCCTTTACCTGTTATTACAAATGGTTTATTTATAGTATTTGGATTTTCTATATTTATTAACCAGTCTTTTATTTTATTTTTATCAATATTAGATAAATAAAAATCATCTAATGTTAATTTCATTAATAATAATATTAAAAAAAAGTTTAAATAGTAATAATTTAACAAGGACTAAAACTATATGTAAAATTATTTTTATTTGTATAATCAGGTAAAGGTAATAGATTAGGAGTACTATCAATTTTATTAATATAACCAGTATATTGAATTAATTCTGCTATAATTCTTTTAACTGCAAAATCTAAAACATATTTATTTAATTTTTTCACCTCTTCAATTGTATTTGGATTTAATAAATTACCATACTGTAATAACATAGACCTCATAATAATAAATAATTGTTCTTCTGATTGATCACTAATAATTGTATTATTAAATTGTTGATATACTTCGTATTTCATTCTTTTTTGTAAAGCTGCTTTATTTTGTTTTGAAAAAAAAACATTAGTTACCTCTGTTTGTTGTAATATTCCCTTAGTTGGATCATTTGAACTCGTATTTACTAATATATTACTATCCATTTATATATATTATATTTATTTTAATTTTAGATATTCTTTTTTCAATCTATTTAATTCATTCAACCAAATTGATTCAATTGTAGATTCATTTAATTTATTATATTTGTATTCTAAATCATTTATAGTATTTTGTAATTCATTCATTTTTTCTTCAGTTAAATTATATAGAGGCATATTAATTAAATAATTAAATCCAGTTTTCTTATTTTCAACTGTATAATTATCATTAATATTTTTATCAATAATCATTTTATATTTTAATTTTATTAATTCATTTACTATATTATCTTTTTTATTTCTATAAATTACAATTTTGTCATTAATTACATCATTAATAAAATTCAATTTACTTTTATTAATATCTAATTCATATTTCAATTGATTTAATTGATATTGTTTTCTTAAAATATATAAATTATATCTTTCAATATAATAATCATCAAATATATCATTAATATGATTATATTTCTTTATTGTTCCAGATGCATTATATAAATGAATATTAGTTAAACTTGTATTTTTAGAACTATGTAGTTTAAATAATTCTTCTATTGAATCAACACCTTTTTTAATATTACATGTTATATTTTTCAAAATATGCGATTCTACTTTTATTCTAAAATTAATAATTGTATCACTAGAATGATCTTCATAATCTAATATATAAAATTTTTGTTTCTTTGTTTTATCATATAATAGTGAATCTAAATATTCTTTATAATTTTGAGTCCAAACACCAATGGGTAATTCTGTAATTACTAGTGTGTCATTACTTATAATATTATATACTCCTTTAGTGATATATAATTTATTATTAAGTTTTTCAATCGTACCATTAAATCCTTTGAACCATGGTACAATATCTTTATATGGTTGTTTTTTAATCTTGTATACTATATTTTGAATAACATCTAGAGGATTAAAAGATGGTATAGATGTACTAAATCCTGTTCCAATACCTTTCATACCATTTACTAATACAGTTGGAATGATCGGAATATAATATTTTGGTTCAACTAAGATTCCATCATCATCATTGTATTTTAATATTGGGAAATCTTCAGATGGATATATATGATCAATAATTGGATTTAATTCTGTATGAATATACCTAGGACTAGCAGCATCTGCTCCACCCATTAGTCTTGTTCCAAATTGACCATTTGGTTTTAATAAGTTTATATTATTAGATCCAACATAATCTTGACCCAATCCAATAATAGTTGATTGTAATGATGCTTCACCATGATGATATGCTGCATTTTCACTTACATAACCAGCTAGTTGAGCAACTCTTATTTCTTTGTATAATTTTCTCTTAAAACAACAATATATAATTTTTCTTTGAGATGGTTTAAGTCCATCACATAATGAACCAATTGATCTTAGAGTATCACTATTTGAAAAATGTATTAATTCATTATCAACAAATTCTTCAATTTTAATACTTTTTTCATCACAATCAATTACTTTATCTTCATCGTATTTATATAACCAAGCTTTTCTTTTATCTGATTGATCTTTCTTGAATGCTAAATTCATTTTATCTTCACTGTTATCTGTCCATTCATAATTATTTAATTTCATTGAACTAAAATATTCTTTTGCCTCTTTTGCGGTACTTGTTCCTAATCCCTTATAATATTTAGTTTGCCATTTTTTATAATCAATTGTATCATTTTGCCAATCATTATATGCTGTTAAATTATAAAATGAAAATATTTTTTTCCCCTTTGATACTTTAACAATTGGTGTAATCATAGATAATATAAAACCATATTGCTTTAGTAATGATGGCCATAATGTATGAAATACATTTAATACCAATCCCTTAATATGTGAACCATCATGATCTTGATCTGTTAAAATCATGACATGACCATACCTCAAACGTTTATTATATGTTTCATCATATACACGACCTTCTTCTAATCCAATAATTTTTTTCAAGTTTGTAATTTCATTATTATCTAAGATTTGTTTTACAGATGCATCTTTTACATTTAGTAATTTACCCCTCAAAGGAAATACACCATATTTATCTCTTCCAATTTCAGATAATCCACTAATCGCCATAGTTTTAGCTGAATCTCCTTCAGTTAAAATTAATGTACATTGATCTGATTTTTTACCACCTGCCCAATTAGCATCATCTAATTTTGGTATATTTTTAATTCTATTTACTTTTTGACCATTTGTTTTCTTTGCTTCTTTTGTTAATTTAAAATCAGCAAATGATAAAACTTTATCTACTATGTCTAATTTATCTACAATCTTTTTAATTAATTTATCATTAATCACTGGTTTTGAACCAAATTTTGATTGAGTAGTAATTAATCTTTCTTTTGATTGACTATCAAATGATGGATCTTCTATTACACTATTTACAAATATCTTCAAATAATTTTTAATATAATTTTCTGGGATATTCTTTTTATGTTTTTTATTAATATGATTTACTATACCAGATGTTAATTGTTTACATATTAAATCAACGTGTTTTCCACCTTTTGATGTATAAATTCCATTTACAAAAGCATATTGTTCAAACTTATCAGTTAAACTAGTTGAAATACCAATTTCCCATCTTGAATGGGGTTTTTCATATACAATTTCTTCTTCTTCATTTAGATATAATTGAATATAATTTTCAAAAGTTTTAACTTTTATCTTTTCATTATTATAATAGATATTCATATTCTTATCAGTTGTTCCAGCAATATCATAAATCCTTCTAATCATTAGATTAACCATATCATCTGTATATTTTTCAATATTAAATCGTTTGAAATCTGTAATCCAAGATATTTTTGTATATGGTTTACATTTAACTTTTGTAATCTTTGGTTTAGTTTTATCTCTCATATTATTTGTAAATTCTTGAATATATTTTAATCCACGAATATGATCAACTGTTTCTACTCTGAAATATGTTGAAAATAGATTAACTAACTTGGCTCCAAATCCATTTTTACCTCCCGTTGTTTTTCCAGATTTATTATAGTTTTTTGAAGTTAGTAAATTACCTAATATCAATTCAACAATATGTATTGGTTTTCCTTCTTTATCTTTTTCTTTTGGATGTTCTGCAACATCTATTCCATTTCCATCATTATAAATAGTCCACATACTATTTTCTGTATTGTATTCTACTTTAATATTATTAACAGGGATGATATTTTTTTCACCTTTTTTAATACATTCTTCTAATCGAACTTTTTGATCTCTAGCATTAACTAATATTTCATCAAACAGTTTACCAATTGCTGGAATATAATCTGTATCTTTAATACAAATATTATTAGAACTATTTACAATTGGTAAACTATCATTAATTATATCTGTTCCACCTACAAATGTATCTGGTTCAAATAAAATTTGTTCCCATAATTCTCTTTTGCCATATTGTTCTAATTCTTTATTCGACATTCTTCAAATATATATTGTTTATTGATTATTCTATAAATAATTTTCAAATTATTTTTTTAATAATTTTTCATATTGTTGTATTTTTAATTTATCATTTTTAATTGTTTGTGTCATTTTTTCTATTATTTTTTGCTGATTTATTATTATTTTTTTTAAATGTTCTTCTGATTTATTATCATTATTATTGTCTTCTTTATTATTAATAAAAAATCTAGATCTATATATAATATTATTATTATTATCTCTTATTTTAGTTGGAATATACCAGGAATTTGGTCCATTTCTTAAATTTATTTTTTCTAAACCCATTTTAACATATTCTCCACCAGTATAAAATAATTCTTCATCATCAACTAATGTTATATATTTTATTTTTTGATTAAGTTTAAATGTATAAGGAAATTCAATTTCTGTATAATTTTTTAAAGAATTTTTAATAAAGTTAATATCATTACTCATAATATTTATTTATAGATTTATTTTATAGTTTTAATATTATATATTATATATATTAAAATGGCTATAAATATAGATATCTTAAAAAGTATTTTAACTATTTCTAGCGATAAATATAATACATTATTATATTTTTTAGATGATAATATTAAAAATAAATTAAAAAAATATAAATTAATTGAATATGATGATATATATTTAAATGATAAAATTATATTAATAAATAAATCTACATTACAAATAGATATAATAGGAAAAATAAATAATATTGATGATAAAATAAGTATATTTAAAAATAATAGAACAATGCATTTTTATCCACAATATTATTATATTTTTTGTAAATATAATAATAATAAAAATAAAGATATAACATATTTTGAAGAATTATTAAAACAATTGGGATAATTATTGTCCGTCTGGTGAATCATAATCATTTCCAAAATGTACTGCTTCTTGTTCACCTTCTCCTTCGCCATAACCATAATCTTCTAATCCATATCCAACTCCACCCATTTCACTATCTTCTTCTTGTTTTCTACGCAATAAATCTACTTGTAATTGTGGATTATTATCAACTTGTCCTAATTCTGTTTCATTTCTTTTAATTAATTCCATTTCTGCTTCTTTTCTTTCTTCTTCGGACATATTTTTAAATTCATCGCTATTTATAAATAATGATGCTTCTTCTGCTAAATTTTGATACCAATTGGAGATACCAAAATTTTGTAATTGTACATTAATAAATCTTTCATCTTGATCCATAATATCTAATTTATTTATTAAATTTTGTTTTTCTCTTTCTTTTTGTTGTCTTAATTTTGTATTTAAAAATCCAGACCCTCGATTATCTATATTTATATACCATAAAGGATCATTATATTCTTGAACAATATTTATAATAACATCCATCATAAAACTTGATACTTGTATTATATTATCTGTAATATTTTTACTAGCTTCAGCTGATAATGAATTATATAATTCATTTCCATTATCATTTATTTCATTTATTTCTGAATCTAATTCTTCAATATATTCAACTATATTTTTTAATATTAAAACAAATATAAATCTCATTAAATCATTGGATTTTTCTTCTGTAAATATATGTTTTTTATTATCAATACCAACTAATAAATTTAATAAATTAGTATAAGGTTTAATTTTATCAAATAGTTTAATAAAAAAACTATATAATACTTTATTATCCATATATTTTCTAAATCCATCATATTTATCATTTCCTATAAATATTGAATTATGTAATTTAAATTCTTTATTACCTATAAAATATTCCATTTGATCTCTATTTTTATCAGATAATTTCCAATTTTTTGGTATATAATCATAAAATGTTGTTCCTAATTTACCATTATTATTATAATTTTTAATTCTTGCTAACATTAATACTATATTTTGAATAAAATGATTTAAGATATTATTATTAGTTTTAAGATTATTACTATCATCTAATGAATTAGTTATTATGCCAATTAATATATTTTTTAAATTAGATTCATTTTTATATAATTTATCTTTTTGAGATTTATCAATATATCTACTATTTACTATATGTCTAATTACGATATTTAATAAATTATTATTATCAGATGATTCACTATATGTAGACTCTATTATTGGTGTAAATAATTTATCATATTCTTCTTTGAATTTTCTAATATCTTTTTGATCTATATTAGTTGTTTCTGATAAATTAATATAATATTCTGTAAATTCATATATTTTTTTAAAATATGATAAATATTCATCTTCTTTATTTAATATTTCATTAGCATCAATAAAATCAATAACTCTTTTTTCTATTAAATTTGGTTTTTCATATTCTTTTATTTTTTCTAAAGTTAAATCAATATTAAATAATGGTTCTGTAAAATATATCCCTTTTAATCTATTTTGAGTATGATATTTTTCTATAATAATTTTAAAATTTTCATTTGATGGTTTTATTTCATCAACACATGGATTATATGAGTTATCATTATCTACATATAATGATATTAATTTTTTCTCTAGATTTGATTTTAATATAATTCTTTTATTTATATCATAACAATATTTATTAAATATATTTTTAATTGGTGAATCTTTTTCAATATCATCATAATCAACACTTGGTAATATTTCTTTTAATACATATTTATAATATCTTTTTGGATATGTATCTAATAATATATAACTACTATTATTTTTCATATCATGGATAAATAATTCCAATGATTTTTTACAGTTTTTATTTGTTTTACATACATCTACTATATCATTTAAAATATTTCTTAATTTTACAAACGGTATTTTATTATCTTTAAATTCTCCATCCCAATCATATTTTTTAAATAAATTTTTAAAATAATCTTTTTCATCGGTTGTCTCTAATAATCTATTTATTAATAAATTCATATATGTTGTATCATTTTCATGATAACCAGTTAATATAAAAATATAATTATATATTCTTTTAAATGAACTATTATTTATTAATTCTAAATTTTCTATATCTAATTCAATATATTTTTTTATACTATCATATGATTCTAATGATTGTAATAATGAAATATTTTGTAAAGCATAAGTTGTTCCTTTTTTAATCATAAATTTTTTAAATCTTGGTCCATATTCATCATTGATTTTATTATTAATTTTAATTATTGTTTTATTTGTTGGTAATGGTTTATATCCCGGCCAATAATCATTAAATTCCAAATTATTTGATATACCTGTATATAATTGATATTTTTTTATTCTATCATATATTTGAGGGAATGATGGAGATACTACATATTTAATTGTATTAATAACTTGATTTTGTGGATTTATTATTTCTAAATTATTATATTCATCATTAAATTCTTTTGAATTTATCCATAATTTATCTTCGGGATATAACTTTTCTAATTTTTTTAATGTAGATAATAAATTATCTACAATAGTTTTATTTATTATATTAATATTAGAATTTTTTATTAATTTATATTTATTATCTTGTAAATCTAATATTTTATAATTATTATTAGATTCATTTATATATGGTGGCGTCGCTGTTTCTATAAATATTATAATAGTTACAAATAAAAATAATATTTTGTTACTATTTATGATATATTCTTGGACTTCTTTAGCAATTCTTTTTTTATCTTTTTTTGATGCATTTTTAATTTTATAATGATTTTTAGTTGTTATATTATCTTGTTCATATCTATCATTCGCTAATAAATTATGATCAATTAAATTATATATATTAATTAAATCTAATATATCTTTCTCAATTAATTTTACACCTAAACTATTACTCAATAATTCAATTAAAGTATACAATTCTTTTTCATTTGGTTCTAATTCTATTTCTTCTCTTTCTTGAACTAATTCTTCATTAAATACTGGTTTATCATCAGAAAATCCTTGTAATATAGAAAAATTCTCATTATCTAAATATTCTCCACATATTTTACAATGCATATGTCCATCTTTAGCTGGTTTTGAAAATTTACTCATTAATGTTTCATAAGCTGTTGGATCTTCTATTGTTTTACAAGAATAAGCATGGTGCTTACATAATAATTTTTTATCATTATATTTATTATATAACCAATTTTTATCTTCTATCTTTTCATCTGGTTCTCTACTATATTTAGTAATAAATTTATTCATGTAATGATTTTTAACATTGATATTTAATTGTTTATATATATATTCTTTTAATAATACAATTATTTCTTGTGTATTTATTTTTTTATATACTAATGGTTTTTTATATATTTCATAATCTCTTTCATAATCAGAATATAATTTAATATATTTTTCTACATTTTTATTAATTATATTGTTGAATATTAATTTAAAATTATTTGTTAAATTATTTATATTAATATTATATTTCATAAATATTTTTTCAATATCATTATAATTATAAATGTAATTGAATAAATCTTTATACATATAATTTTTAATTATCATATTTGTTGTCGGCATATATTCTAATAATAATTTTGAAAAATCATTCTTATTTAATACCTCTGATATATTATAGTGATATGCATTTATATTTTCATAACCATATTTTTTACTAATATATTCTGGTATATCTTTATCAATTGTTGTATTAATATTTTTTAATAAATTTTTTTTAATTAATTCATTTAATACTTGTTTATTTGTTTTTGTAGAATATTTTATTTCTAATAATAAACATTTTTCTCCTAAAGATATATATTTAGTATCCATATTAAATGAAGTACTTATATGGTAATTCTCTGGATATATTAATAATCCCGATGTATTTATATCTCTACTTTTACCAATCAAATCAAATTGTATTTTATTATCTATTATATGTGGGAATAATAAATTATTATAGTTTTTTCTTTCATCTAATATATATTTACCTTCTATACCCGTACATAAAGATGTGTTTAATCCACTTAATGGACCCAAACATGATCTAATATATTTTTTATTATAATTTTTTAAAACATATCCATCATATACAAGTATATCTGGATTTTTTTGAATTGCTTGGAATTGATTATAATATAATACATCTATTATTTGTTTATAAGTTTTTGTTTGATTATCATCATTCATTAATCTTATTTGTTCTAATGATTCTTTTTCAAATATTTTTTGTATATAATCATCCTGAACTATTGGTTCTGTAATTTCATCTGGATTTAAATATAATCGTTTTATATCATTACAAACTGGTATAATCCAATTAGGTAATTTCTCATTATCATTAAATTTTTGTATATCATAAAAAAATTTATTATTAGTATAATTATATTCTTCAGATATTAATTGTTTGAATATATCTGCCATTGAATATACAGATGGTATTAATAATATATTATCATATATTCCAAGAGCATTTATTAATGTTGTTATTAAATCTTCCCTTTTTTCTGATTCACTTATAATATAATTTTTATCTTTTTGATATTCTGTATCTATTTCTAATTCTGGATATATTGCATTTGTTAATTGTATTTCTGTTACTTTAATAATATCTTTATCTTCTAATTCTTCAACTTTGGCAATATCAATTATATTATAATCATTTGTATTTAATATAATTTGTTTTTCATCATTTATTGATAATAATTCATTTTTTTTATCATCAATAGATAATATTATCATATTATTTCCCGTAAAATCTTCAACTTTTCCTAAATAATTTTTACCATCTATAAAATATACAATTAATTTATCTCCTAAATAAATATTAATATTAAATACATTATCTACAATTTTAGAGTTTCCTTCATCCTCATAATTATCTTCATCTGAATCATAACTCATTATAATAAATTAGATATTAAAATTTTTAAATATTACTTAAAATTAATAATTATAATATAATATAATAATGGAATTACAAAATTTTATCGATAATAACGATAATTATATCGATATTTTTAAAAATAATGGATTACGTGTAAAAACTTTTTCAAAATATAATTTAATTTTAGTAAAATACTCATATAATATGGAAATCGATATGAATTCATATCAAAAATATTGTAGAGGTTGTATTATTGATACAAATAATAAAACAGTTGTATTTGTTCCCCCATGTAAAGCAGATAATATTAATATTGATGGATCAAATATTCCCAATGAAAATTTTATAATTCAGGACTTATATGATGGAACAATGATTAATTTATTTTATCATAATGATAAATGGATTATATCATCCAGAAGTGATATTGATTGTAATAATAAATGGAATAATCAAAAATCATTTAAAACATTATTTCAAGAATGTGGTAATATTAATTTAGATTTATTAAATAAAAATCATACATATTCATTTGTGATGCAGCATGTTGAAAATAGAAATGTTTCACATGTAAATGAAAATTGTTTAATTTTAGTAGAAGAATATGATAGAAATGGATTTATATTATTAAATAATATTATTGATGAAAACTTTGTATATAATGGTTTTCAAAAATCTGTTAATTTTAAAATATATGATATTAATCAATTAAATGAATATATGACTATGGCTATAAATAATACATATTTCAGTTGGAAAGGATATACAATTAAATGTAATAATACTAGAATTAATTATATTAATCCATTATTTACTTATGTTAAAAATTTAAAAATTAATTCATCAAATATGTTATTTAGTTTTTGTGAATTATTATTAAAAAATGATGGATCTATTAATAATTATATACAATATTTCCCAGAACATAATGCTCTTTTTATGGAATATTTTAATAAATATAATAAATTCATAGATGAAGTTTACAAAATGTATGTTGATTTTAGAATTACTAAACAAATTACATTAGATGATATTCCATTTCATATAAAACCACTAACCAGAGATTTACATGGAATATATTTAAGTTCGCAAATTAAAATTAATAAAAATAAAGTAACAGAATATATTAAAAATTTACCTTCTGCTAAATTAACATTTCATTTAAAAAATTATTAATATCTATAAATATATTATATATTAAATGCTATATGGAGGCAAATGGGAAAGAGCAGGACCACCACATAAAGATAGAAAAGAAATTTATGTAGCTAAAGATAATAGATATGATGATATATATAGTGGAAAATTATTAGATTATGAAATAGAAAATAGAAGGCAATTATTATCTGAATTTGATATGCCTCATTTTGAAAATATACCAGTTGAAATTAAACAACTTGTAGAGGCTACAAGTGATCCAGATTACATGTTATTTATTCCTTGGAATATACATTATACTTTTAATAAATGGGGATATGGTCATATAACTTATGATATAGTATTATTTGAAAATACTAGTAGCAAAAATGCTATATTATTACAAATTCATTTTGGATATGGTTATAATGCAGACGATTTAGAAAATTGTGGTAAAACCAAAACAATAACTAATAAATGTAAACAATATATTTGGTTTAATATTACAGACAATTATATTAATAAAAACAATGTATATATAAATAATGATACTATATATAATAGTGAAAAATATGAAGTGAGTGAAAGTGATACATATGATCACAACTATAATTGGACTCCTATATTAAATAATATTAATAAAGAATTAAAAATATTTTTTGATTCTAATACTGAACTGAAACAATATGAAAAATATATAGATTATACTATATTACTTGATATACAAAAAAGTTTAATAATAGCTTATACAGAATTTTCATCTACAAAAGTAAAACAAGGTGATGTTAATAGAAGTATATTAGCAGATGATATTAGATTAGCAAATGAATCTTTAGAAATTGATGGTATAAAATATCATCCAAAATTATCAGAAAGTCAATTTTATAAAATGGATAATAGACGTCATGATCCTTTAGTATATAATTTAGACAATAAAAAAATAGTAGATGATTATTTAGAATGGGTAAAACAAACTCAACCTGAATATGAAAGACAAATTAAAAAAATAGATAGAAAAAGTAGAAAAAAAGAATGGAAAGATAGACAAGAAAATACAGCTGCTAGAGTTTTACAAAATAGATTCAGGAAGAAATTAACAATAAAAAGAAAAAAAGAAGAACAAATTAGAGAACAAATGATGAGAGAACAACAAATGAGAGAACAAATGATGAGAGAACAACAAATGATTCAACAATATTCTCCGCAATATTCTCCGCAATATTCTCCGCAATATTCTCCACAATATTCTCCGCAATATTCTCCACAAATACAAAATTTACAACAACCACCATCAAACATGTATTATTATGATCAAAGATTTCAACAACAAGTTATGTTTGATCCATATTCACAAATGTTTTTCGATTTATCGGGAAATCCACTTTATCTTTAATTAATTTGATTTTTGTAATACTTTATTAAATAAAAATAAAGGGTTAATTGTTGCGATGTTTGCTAATACTTGCTTTAATAATAAGAGTGAATTTGGATATAAAAGTTCTGAATTAAAAAGTGGTATATGTAAATATATGAGAAGAAGTGAAAGAGATAAACTTTTATGGTGTATAATGGAACTTGGAAAATTTAACGATATATCTAAAGAAAAAAAAGCAGCTGTAGCTATTGTAACTAATTTAATTAATAGATTGAAAATTTTATTGATGGAAGATATGAATCCGGGTGATATTGATAGAATTTTTAATGGTATTATGTTATTAGAAGAATATGAAAATAGTCGAAATAATCGTTATATTTTAATGAAATTTGTAGATGTTGTTATTAATTCTGAAAAAAATAGAGTTACGAGTTATATAAATAATTGGTGGAGAACTCGTGATTTTGAAATAGAAGATCTTGAAATTAGTAAATGTTTGAAATATAAATTAAAAGGAGATAGTAATGAATTATTAGTTTTAGGTGAAAATCTAATTAAATTTATTGAAGAAAAAGATGAAAGAATTTTTGGTGTTTATATGAAAATGATTAAAATTGAAGAAAAAATGGGTTTAAGATATAGAAGGAAAGATGGGGTATATTTGTATTGGGTAATTATGAGAAATTATATGAAAAATGATAAAATGATTAAAATATTTGATTTTGCTTTACATAGATTCTTTAATAAGGGTATGAAAGAAAGGTATTACTTTGGTATTTGGATTGGTATAATGGTATGGAAAGATAATATGTTAAATGAAAATATTTATGATTATATTAATTATAATAAAGAAGATGAATTAGAATATTATGAAAATATGGAAAAACTTAAATTAGATGATTATGTATTAAAAGATTTTCATGTAAATAAAAATTTTACTCTTGAAAAATTTGCATTAGTTGGTGCTTTTGTGAAAAATGAAAATTTATCTATTTTAGGTGAAAATAGTAAAAAATATAAAGATTATTATATTGAAGTAAAAGTTAATATGAATAATAGAAAAAGTACAAAAAAAAAAGTAGTAAAGAAAAAAATTAAAATTGATAATAATAATTTAAATTTGGTTGATTGGAGTAATTTTAAGTTGATTAAAATTATTGAAGAAGGTGTATGTGGTGGAAAACTTCCTTGTATTATTGTTGAATATAATGGTGAAAAAAAGATATTAAAAGAAATGGGTAAGAGTATGGATTATGGTTTAGATTATATTGTAGTAGATAAATGTAAAAAACTTTTTGGATTAAAAGATATGAATATGAAAAGAATTAAATCTAATAAAGGATTAGTTAAAATTAATGTAAAAGGTAAATCATATGTAAATAATTGTAAAATTGATAATAAAGAATGTATATATTGTATGATGAATTTTTGGGATAATATTAGTGATTTAGGAAAAAATAAAGATAAGTTAAGTGATATTAGTGTTGTAAAAGAATGTTTGAAAATTAGATATTTTGATGGATTATTTAGAAGTAGTGATAATATTTTGAGAAATATTCTAATAAACGATAAAAATGAATTATTAAGTATAGATGAAGGTGATATATTTGGTAAAAGAAAATATATATTAAATATGAATAGTGATTGGTGTAGATTAAATTGTAAAAAAGATTTAATTGATACAATTATAGATGAATTTATTAAAAATAAAGAATATTATAAAAAAGAAGTAAATAAAATTATGCTAAAATATAATTTTGATTATTGTAAAGAATTTAATGAAAGAATTGATAAATATAAAGAAATTGTGAATAATGAGTGGGATATATATTAAATAATAATAATAATAATATATATTATGAATTTTGAAGATATTAAAAATATTTTTTATTTAATAATTGATGCTATACATGAAAGAGAAATGAAAATGAATAATTATTATTGTGTTAATTGATATAAATAATTTAATATATCATCTAATCTGACTGAATTAAATATCTGATCTTTTTTAACTTGAGGAACGTATGTATTCAAAATTGATATATTATACATAGTTTTTTTAAAGTCTTCATTTGTATATTTTTTTGTACTAAATGGATATAATGATCTTATTAATTCAGGATAATTTTTAGGTATCATATTAAAATCTGTTATTTCTGAAAACTGTTTTAGATATGAATATAATTCTCTTGTTTTTTCTGATACAATTGGAAATTCTTTAAAAATACAAGAGTTATTTTGAACAATTAAATTATTTATATTTTTAAGATCATGTATTAATGATAATATACATCCATCGCCAAAATTACCACCAATTCTATTTTCTAATTCAGTTGATGCTTGAATTATTAAATTATCTTTATCTGGATTAGGTGTAATATATTTAATTCCATCATTTTCGCTTGTATATGGATCTAATAATTGTTCACCTGCTTTTCTAATTTCATTGTGTTTCGCTAATATATATCTATAATTAGGATTTATAGCACCATTACTTGTATCAATTATTTCATTAAAATAATTAATAGACCCTAATTTACTTTTAATTTGATACATATCATTATCTGTTATTTTTTCACTCATTAATCTTCTTTTATCTACATCTTCTTCCATTATTTGCCTACATATATCTATATATGCTGGAATATACTCGTTTGGAATAGTATCAGATGAAGTATTTAATTTTATTATTTCATTTAATTCTGGAATTTTTGAACTAAATTCTTTAAAAGCTCTAATCGATAATGTATTTGTTTTCATCAAAAATCCTAATATTGCATTATTTTGAACTAATGAAATAAATCCATGAAATGGTAATGGTATAAATGATAATGGTGAATTTGCGCCTGATGATATATATATTGGAATATATGATAATTCATTACCATATATATTTTTGAAAACTCCTTTATTAACAATAGGCATTAACCAATATGAACGAAATGGAAATATTGTATTTGTTGGAGCATCACCAACAACATATTGCCACCCTAATGGAATAATACCCGAATTAGTAAAACATTCTCCCCCATACATATTATCAGACTTTATTTTTCATTTGTTTTTCTTTTTTTTCTTACTTTTCTTTTTTTTCATACTTTTCTTTTTTTTCATACTTTTCTTTTTTTTCATACTTTTCTTTTTTTTCATACTTTTCTTTTTTTTCATACTTTTCTTTTTTTTCTTACTTTTCTTTTTTTTCTTCTTACCGGCAATCATAACAAATTTTTTAGATTGTTTTGGATTACCTATTGTTAATAATTCGTATATTGGTGGATTGGTATATTTTTTTAATAGTTTACCTAAACACATTCTATC
>Ga0233412_10000614_pt1 | contig 20342 bp, 11 predicted proteins | sample Na_anoxic_4_MG_FD_180667 | JGI IMG/M metagenome (GOLD analysis project Ga0233412, IMG submission 180667) | Seawater microbial communities from Saanich Inlet, British Columbia, Canada - Na_anoxic_4_MG | ecosystem: Environmental > Aquatic > Marine > Inlet | place: Canada: British Columbia...
GAACTTTTGACCCCCGGTGAATTGGCGGGCAGAGGTTATTCCAGTAGCAGTTGTTAGATCCCCGGTCAGATATATCTGGCGATCGAACGCGACTATCGGTCCTCCCCAACTGAAAAGCCTTCTAATTTGGGATCCTGTCCAGGGGGCGATTTTCATCCAAAATGAAGTAGAACTTCTTCCCTCTGACGAACTAACAGAAGTGAAGGTGCCGGATAACGGGGCAAGTCCATCAAATTCCAAATACAGTCGACTTGTTGCGCTTTGAAAACCGCCTCTCGCATAAGAGTAATCGACCTTAAAAGGAAGCTTGTAATCATTGACTGTTGTCAAAAGCCTTGGATCCGTGTCATTTACTCCCAAAAGCGTTCCCATTCTTGCGACCCAATTATCTGAATCGCTGCTCTGTCTCATTGTCACTTTTTGCGACGTCCAGTTTGCTGCATCCAAACTTGAGGTAAATGGGTCTTGAAGAACAACCGCTTCTCGGGTTGTATATTCAAATTGGTCTGAAGACCAGTAGCCAAGACCAGAGGGGTCGACAGACTCATACGAGGCGCTTATCCATGCATATTGAAGATCGCTTTGTGGAATTGGATGATTTACCCAATAATTATCGAAACGAGATCCGGTTATGACTGCTGTTCCGCTTGATTCTAATCTTCGCAGAGTGTTTCTATTGGTTTTGTAAATAGAACCGGTACCGACATAGTTTAGAGCGTTGACCGAAGATGAACTTGCATCCAACAAATCCCCAGTATTTGAAAAATATCCAAATTGATTGACATGCGAAGTCAGAAGAGAATCGTTTATCTGTCGAACAGTAGAGTTTCGGACGTTTGTATCATTGTAAGGAGAGAATTCAGCCGAATATCGGTCCAATCCAGGTCCGCCGTCGCTATCACCTCCAGTGGATGTGCCACCAGGAGCGGAAAATCTATTAACGAAAACCCAAGAATGTCTTCCTCTTCGAATTTTAGGAACATCCTGGAGACCGGCGACCCATGTGGAGGGAGTTCCTTCTGGTAGTAGATCCCAGCCACCAGAGACAGCCCAGGCTGCGTTATTGACGTATCTGCCTGATGTTTGCACGATTTCGTAGTTTTTTGAGTAATTTCCAAGAGAGTTAACCCTGATGTTCGCGATATTGACCGGTCTTTTGGCCATTGGCTCACGATAATATGTGGCACGAGGATTGGCTGTGTCTGGGAAAGTGAATTTGTTACCTTCAAACTTCCAACCCTCGGGTCTTTCTTGAGCAGTCGTCGCAGATAGGGGAGCAACGTGTCGATATTGAAGACCTCCGACTGCGAATTCTGTAAATGGGCTTTGCAGTGGAGCGTCATTATCGTTTCCGTAAGTATCTGAATGGAGATTCGTAATTCTAGAATTCGTTATAATATCGTCATCAATTGAAGAAGAATATAAACTAAAAGGAGCGAAGATCTTTCCATTTCCAGAATAGTAGCTCGCGTCATTTGTGGTTGCCTTGAATGCCAGCTTAGTTTTTGCAAGGGGATTGTATACATCGGTGCAATCTTTTGAAGTTTGGACATCTTCAATCGTCACGCCAGTTGATGAGCCGAACTTAGTGGTTGCTTTGACAAAATCAATCTTTTTGTTCTGATTATAATTCGTTCCGCCATGAATTGCTGGGGATTTGTCAACAGATAGTCGGTAAGGGGTTGAATAAGAGCGATTCAGAACCTGAGTTGAGGCTGAAAGGATCTGATTCTTGTCAAAATCTACACTACTATCGCCCGAAGTTAGAGGTGCCTTCTCTCTGCTAGCCCGCTCCTTCCACCAGAAGCAGTTTTCGTTCTGAGGTGTCGTGTTAACAGGCGCATGACCGTATTTCCAGTTGTAAAGGGACTCATTTATGCCTCGAATGCCAGTTTCTGGGTTTGTAACTGCAGTTTCAAGGGTTGGAAATTTAGTTTGATATTTATTTCTTTCTAAAATGTGACTTTCAATCATTGTTTTGATATCATCTGAGATATCTGCGGACATTGGGACGAGTTGTCCGAGCATTGTGCTCAAAGATGAGTCAATCCACTTGTAAAAATCAATATATCTGTCTAAATCTGGAGTGTTTTCGATCTTTTCGAAGAAAAGTTGTCGTAATTTCTCCATATTCTTGTATTTTTGTCGATATCTGTTGACAGGTTCACCGATTAAGTTGTTAAAGTCGACGATTGTGGAGAATATGTTGAGCATTTCATCAGAAATGGTCTGATACATGCTCTTTTCGACCATATATGTAAAAGTAACTGGTCTAGACTCTCTCGAAAAGTAAATATCCGACTCTCCGAGAGCGCTAATTGCATCAGATGCTTGTATAACCTCCGGAGCAACCTGCTTTCCACTGTAAACATACTTGACATCGACAGTTTTTGTATCGTTAGCGAGATAAAAGTCTCCTCGTCCGGTGTGTTGTAGGTTCGTAATCGCGCTTAAATAGCCATAGCGGCTCATTTGGTCGATAGAACCGGATGAAAAGTCGGAGACTGTGTAACCGGCGTCAGAAACGCCAGGAGTTCCAGAAATTCCGTCGTCTGAAGCCGTTACGTTGGCGAAGTTCCAGTCCATCGCGAGAGTTGCGACTTGAGGAACAGTTTGACCAAGGTCTTCAACCCAGGGGTATGTGCTCTCGTAGGGGGCTGAACTTCCATAATTGGATGGATCACGAGCATGAATTTTTATGATGTCATTATTTAAATAACTTGCCCAGTATCGAACAGAACTTATTTTAATGTCGCTTCTTTCAAGGATCGATCCTGTAAAGTTGGTTCTATGCGCGCCTGCATAGATTCTCTTCGGATTTGCAAGATATCCGGCGTTATATGTTGGGACAGAAGACGTTGCAAGCAGAAATTCATTGGTTATAACCCCGGCATCAGAGCTAACTCCATAAAATTCAATGTCATACATAGAATCGAGTAGCTCGGTGCCCGAGACTGCTCCGGCGAAAGATTTCTGAGGAGTTACTCGTACTGCAAAATTCCATTTCTGGTTTTCATAGACGTCGTGATATAGATCGCTAACCAATTCAAAGGGAGTGGCAGTCAGGACCGACGTGGAACTTGATAATGCGAATCGAACGTTGTCGGATTCGCTTTCTTCTCGATATGCGTATACCTGCATGTTATAATCAAATACTGGCCAAGTAAAATCTGTAGTAACGGTGTTCGCACCATGAAACCCGAAAAGAGAAGAAGTTACGAAGGGGGTGTCAAAATAGTTTAGATCATCCTTTTCTCTTTTCTTTGGAAATATTACTTCAGATTCCAAAGTAAAAGAAGTATATGACTCTTTAGAGAATTCGCCGAGTCCGGATCCTGTGATATACGAAACAGAGTTTGGATTTCCGCTTTGCGTCTGTTGATAAACTGTTGCGGAAAATCTGTCTGGTCCGTTAAAATCTGCATATCGTTTTTTGAATACCGTGTTTCTATAATTGTCTTTGATTTCGTATTCTACATTGTTTCCATAAATATTTGTTCGAATTATACGTTCATCGACACCAAAACACCGAATCACATTTCTAAAAGCGCTGTCAGTTCCTTTAAGTTTGTAAATGTGAACCAAATTATTGTAAATGTTCTGATAAATTGTATTTTTAATGTCCGACAACTCTAATTCAAACTTTTGTGTGGTGTCTCGATTCAGAATTTGGCTTAAAACATCAGCATTTGCAAAGATTTCTGGGGCTAAAAATCCCTGGGATTCTAGAAGTCGACTTGAAAAGGGTTTTGGTTTTATTATGGTCGGGTCATTATATATTTTATCTTTTAACCTAGGGAGTGCCTCAATTTGTAGATGCAACGTGTCCAAATAACTGGACATTATTTGTGTCAGATTTAATAAGTCGCCACTGCCGATTTCGTCTTCTTCTGTTATCCAAGAGGGGATTGAATTATATATCGAAGAGTTGTTCGTCAAGTCATAATTGCTTCCGGAATCGACAAGAGGAGCTAAGGCGTTAACGACTCGCGGATTGAATGAATAAATTATCGGATCCTTAAATTCACTTACTTTACCGAGATATTCGTCCATGGCGGAACCTGTCGATCTTCCCGCTGCGGTATAACCTGTCCATGCTCCATTCGAGATTCTTCCAGAATAGTCTAGGACTATCGAATCGACAGAGCTTGTTTCTGTGATTCCTTCGTTGAATTTGAGGTAAACGCCGAGATCTGTATTTGAGTTATCAAGGTTCGTGCCCCCACCGAATTGTGTGAACCAATATTTGCCGATCTGATCGGTGGTTCTTGCGGTTTTCCAATAACGGAATTCGTCGATCGAGCCGGATAGCTTCCCATAACCATCAGAAGGAAATGTGATTCCGGCAGTTAAGGTACCTTCGCGGGCGGCGCCGACATTCAGTTTAAGGGCGCCGGTTACTTCCGATAAAGTGCCTGCGGTTTCGTTTTCCCCGATGAGGGCACCGTCAAAATATACTTTCTGCTTTATAAAGCTAGCTGAATTTTGAACAGAAAAGGCGTAATGATGCCACCTACCGTCGAATATCTGGTCACTGTTAAGGGGTATGGCGGAGGCGCCGCCGCCATAAGCCGCAATGGTAGTATCATCGTTGGCAGTAAAAAGAATTCTTTGTACTAATGGGTCCGCTGCGCCAGAAGTAAATAGTCCTATCGCGATAGAGCCGGTTTCGCCGTTAGATAGCATGGCTGGAAATTCCAGATCTGTACTTCCAGTCATCATTGAACCACTTGGCTTAAGCATCCAAAATTCTATTGTTACGCCGTCATCAAAATTACATTTTAAGTTTGATTCGCGGTTTTCTGAAGGATCATAAACGTTGGAATATTCGAATTGTTTTTGCAAAGAACTGTTTATATATTCAGAAGGGGCTTCGTGGGGTCCGCCGATAACCTGAACATATTCTAGGATGTTTGGTTTGGCAACAATTATTGAAGGGGGGATTAAAAAGGTTTCGTCTACTGCTCCCCATCCGTTCGGGGAGAAGATTGAATACCCCGTGGATCTCGGATATTTGTTATCTAAAATATAAAGATCTATATAAGATGATTTATTCCTAAAATCATTCTTTTCCTTCAGAGACCCATCGTAAGGATAATCATTGTAAATCCTAGAAAATGAATCTGTATAATATTTTTCTGCTTTTCCATATCTAGCGAAGTTTTGAGGGTAATCAAAGTTAACTACAGGAATAAATCTTTCTTTGTCAATCAAGCGTTGTTGCACGTTCCCTGAAGATTCAGCTAGGTTGCCAATATCGGTCTGGGTTTTATCGGCCAGTACCTTGTTTTTATTATCAAAAAGATCTCTTTTGCTCATTGTGTTTCCAGTTTATCTACTCTAAATTTCCATTCAGAAGGCTGTTCCACATAACTGCTAACGGTTTCAGTATAAAAAGCCATTCTTATTGCGTAGGAATACCCTGGCTCGAAGAGACTCATATCTAAATCAAAATAATTTCCGCTTACGTCGAATGAAGTCTCTGTGCTTCTTGTACTTCCGGTATCAAATGCTATGATTTTAAGGTCGTCAACAACTCGATGGATTTGATAAGATGCACTCTCGATAATTAATGTATCATTTATACTATTTGCGACAGTATAAAGATTTGGACTCCAATCTTTGTTTCGAACATAGAATCTGAATCTTGCAGTCTCATGTGGATAATATATCGGGTTCAGGTTTGTCAGAGTGGTAACATATGTAGAATATGGGTTATATCCGGAGATATCATGCGTCTTGATTCCTATTGTACCGGTATAATAACATTCCGACAGTCCGGAGTTATACCAACGATCGTAAACCGTGCTAGCCGTTGTATCAAGAGCGAAAGAAGCAGAATAAACTCCCTGAGATACATATCCTCCGGTCACAGTTGTTCCGATTTGAGTTCCGGCTGTGCTCGCATCATATGTTTGCAAGTATATTTCACCGGTGCCGACTGCTGGGATATTGAATAATCTGCCTCCAATTACGTTATGAAGATAAAGTGTTCTATTATTCTCGGATGCGGGCAGCAGGGAACTGCTAGCATAAAAATTACCCCTGTCGTCTTTAAGTGCGCTGTCCCATCGTGCCTCTAAAGCCGGTGTTTTGAAGAAGAATTCAGATCCTTTTCCAAAGAATTTCTTAGTATAATAATTAAGTGTTGAGCCGCCAGTGTTGGCAATCTCGCCAGTGGCTCTGTTCCCGCCAAAGATGCCGCCGCTCGAATAACAGACACTATTGACGATCGCCATGGCGCCGGTTCCACTGGCGTATAAATCTAAGTCCCCAATTTGGTCGTATATACTTATCTGAGTGGGAGGAGTGCCTAATCGAATGACGTCTCTTGTGTCATCCCCGTTGATCCACCAGTGCTTTGCATTCGGATATGTGGTTGGTAAATCTCGAATATCGATGGGGCAGCCGCCGTTATAAAGCTCGGATATGTTTGGCGCGGATAATTGGGTGTCATAATAAACGAAGTCGTCTATGGAGCCGCTGTACATAAAAACGTCACCGGTTCTTCCTCCAAATTCTAGTTGATCAAATGCTTCAGGTGTCCCAGTCGGAATAGATAACTGAGTGAAGGTCTGAAGAACTCCATCAAAATACAATTTTGGTAAAGTTGCAAGATCTTCAGGGTCATGAGTAATTGTTATGTGAGTCCATTCGTCAAGAGCAACGGGGGCTCCGGAAATCATAAGCAGATCATTTCCGCTATAAATTTGATAATAGACGATGAAGTGGCTAGCCTGCTTATAGATAACCCTTGCGAAAGTCGTTGTGTCGGAGAGCATGCGCCATTGGGCGATATATTGAACGCCACCAGCAATTCCAGGATTAACCCAACCTGCCATGGTAAATGGTTGCGTTTCTGTCATCGCGGCTGGGATTTCTCCATATAAAAAAGAGTTTTGATCAAAATAGACCGCCTCTCTGGGCTCAACTTCATCATAACGAGCTTCTTGACCTGGGACCAAGTGAACGCCAACGCCGTAATTTGTTTTGGTTCCAGCTATCCATTGCTCGACAAGAGGAGTGATATCGACATTTAAGTCTTCTGTGCCCAGTGGGAAAGTTTGAGTATAAGTGGGGCTTATGTGATAATCTCCGCCCATTTTTATCCATGCCGCTGTGCTTGAGGCAGACATCCAGGTCGATCCAATATCACCTGCAGCGACGACATCTTTGTATTCGTCCATGTCGAGACCAGTCCCTTCTTGCCAATCTACTGCGATGGCTTGGACTTGCAATTGTAAATCTCTAGGTACAGTTTGGCTGGTTTCTGCGTTGAACATTCTCAAGTAAAAATTTACATTTCCAGAAGCAGGGACAGTTCCCGCAGTACGGGCGGCTATAACATCGCTAATCGGAAATTTAATTAAGATTCGTTCTAATTCTGTAGATTCAGAAGACGCCTGCCCATAGAGGGAAAAGGTTTCTAAAACATCCGATGCACCCATATTTGCATTAAGTCCTCTCTGCGTCAAATTTGACCTGAAGGCATTTGTGATGGTATTATCAGCGTTTGATTTGAATCTTTTGATCGCCATTATCTAATTGTCCCTTTAATGTCTTTATCTGGAAACTTAAGCTCGAATGCAACATTTTTTGGAGCCATGATATATCTTCCATCTGCAGATTTTTGATCATTTAGGTTGAATCTGGTGTCCGAATAAAGAGCACCGTTCTTAACTGATATTCTTACTCTCGTGACGTCTACGACCCCAATAACGTCGTTTAAAGTGTTGTATACGTCGGTAATGTAAAAAGATTCACCCAAGAGAAGTGGCTGCTTAAACTTTTTCTGAAGGGCGTCGACACACAAGTTTAACACGTCGTATTTATTCTTGTCTGAATCTGCGACAACTCCAAAATTAATTCCCAGGTTTATAATTTTGCCATCGATTATATCGATTGTGTCGTTAACCATTTTCACACTGTTGAGCCAAACTTTAAGGTTTTCCTTTAAGGTGGCGCTGGCCATGGTTAAATAACCATTAAAATTTTCAGATAGAATATATAAATTTAAGTTTCGCTTAAAGGAACTCGGATCTCTGATAATTCTGCATCTCTTTATCGCTCCAAATTTTGAAGGCATGCCATATACCATTGATTCATAATCTATTTGAGTTACGGCTCTGTTTTGAGTTGCGAAAGTATTCAAAGTCCTAATTTTGATTTCTTCGGAAGTTGGGTTTATAACATCTCCAACTATCGAATTTGGATTATAAACTTCTAACGATGAATTTGTTTGTCTAACGAGAGATGTGCTTAGTTTTCGTAGATCATTGTAAGAAAATTCGGCATTATCAACGTTTTTAAGTGTCCCGACGGGAGCGTTAACATTGTTGACACCATTGACTCGATAAGATACCTTAAGAGTAGTATTCACTGGTGCCACGCCAAAGCTCTCGGTCTCCATTAACTGTGACGGATCCATATTTATTTGAGTGATAAACCCTCGTCCATTCATTTTTAAAACTAAATTTGATGGTTCAGCGATGTCTGCTTCAGAAGAAGCTAAGTCTTGTGATCCATAACCAAACTGTAAATAACTTGCGGCGCCGTCTTTCTCTAGCGTGAACCTTCGCGGTACTGAAAATGGTCTTATTAAAGAAGAAACACTGTCAATATCGGAATTTCTGTTGGCTACTTCTTTGTAAATAACGTCTTGGGAAAGGTGACTAACTTCATAATATTCATTTCCGTCAGCATCGTGCACTGACATAACTTCAACAGCGCGGGGGATTGATAGGAATAACCTTCTGAACCTCTGATATGCTCCAACTTGAAATGTCTCCTCTACCAATTTTCCAGAAACAATCGTGCCCTTAGCTCTGATAGCATAGGAAGTTGGAACTCCGGTGCTGGCGTTGACTCTTGCCACAACGACTTCATTGTTCGGATTTGAAAAATTTATGTCTTCTGTTAACAGAAATGGTGCGCCGCCGTTAGACGAGAACTGACTATTGTTTTTTAATATTGGCGCATAATCTAGATTTGGACCCATTCCGGATGAATTTGCAGGAACAGTTATATAGAACTCGACGATTCCAGTCGAGGATGGTGAACCCTGGTATTTATACCCGAATTGACGTGCCATCCGAGTTACATTTTTGTACTCGACTGCGGAATCCATGAATGATTCATTTGCTTGGTAATCTACATAGAAGGATAACATGTCTCCAACATAAGCAACGGTATCCAGCATCAAAGATCCGAAACTAGATTCGTTAAAATCCTTATAGGTCTCAGCATAATTTCTTTTTGCATGATTAACCAAGTCCTGTTTGATTGATTCAAATTCTCTGCTGGTGTATTTAATAGGTGTTTTCTTCTTGGCCATATATTTTTTTCCTACTAGTAAATAGATCCTTTTTTTATATTGGGAGGACTAAAGTGTTAAGTTTGATCGAGGGTCTGATAGAGAATTCTATTGTTATAGAAATTAGGGCGCTGTCCATCATATTATCAGAATCAATATTGCCTAAATTTGTTTCATTAAATTTAATATTTTTTATATTAATTTGTGGCAGATATCTTCCTGCCTGTTCTTGGATTTTGGAACTTATTTCTCCATAAACTGCTGATGTATTCTGCTCAAAAAGGAAATTTCTGAGCCCAACTCCAAAGTTTATGTCCATCATTTTCTCTCCGGGGTTTGTTAAGATAACCATTTTTAGGTCTTGAGATAGTGCTTCCGTAACTGTTTTTGTTAGACGATAGGTGCCGTCTACGTTACTCGTAATAATTGGTAGTTTTGCTGAAATTCCTGACATTAGTCTTCTCCTTTGCAGCCTCGGACTCCGAAGCGTTCGATTGTAGGTGTAATATCTGACGGCATTGTGAACAATTTCTCTTTTTCCTTTCTGGACAGTCCCAGTTCTCTTATTGATTCGCCCACGATGGTTTGTGAAACCGCGTTGGATACCTTTGATGAGGCTGTAAGTTCATCAAACGTCTCTTCAACATAAGAAGAGGTTCTGCCATAATAATATTGTTGGATGGTCGACTTTAAATATTTTCTGCTTGTTTCAAACATTCTTCCGTTCCACAGACTAAACTCTGTAGGAATATTAACAAAATGTGTAAGTACTCCGAGCGTACCGCCGAGATTCCTTTCAGTCAAGGACTCAATAAAGCTTTCCATTATATAAATAGTTCGCGCAGCGAAGATATCCGAAATTGGGAAACATCTTTCAAATAAAACTTTGAATTCTGTAGTTTGCCACATGTCTCCAGTTATTTTTTCCACCCAATATGCGTCAAAATTCTTAACTTGATCGGCATTAAACGGAATTTCACTATATACCAACGGAAGAACATTAAAATCGCCCGAAGATAGCGCCTGCCATTCATTTCGGTGGATAACTGTCGATAAACGAAGTCCGCCGAAGACTTCAAACTTTGATAATATTGATGGATCTATCGCAGGTCCAACATTCTCACTATTTGTCGCAGGTCCATTTTTTCCCTTGCTAGAACCCCCAGAAGATTGTTCTCCAGGGGGATAAGACAAGATGTTTACTGCTTGTTCTTGATTACAATATGTAATTTCCCCGGTAGATCTGCTTATCAATTTAATATATTTTTCAATTGCGAATGGCTTGTCCTTTGATCCGGCTGTCTCGACGGCACCTATCCAGGGAGGATTTGGTCGTGATCCTAAATCTGCCTTGTTATTCGCTATAAAATCACTATTATTCAATGTATAGTGAAGTAAATTGCAATATACTGGACGATAGATCGGTCTTGTCTTCTCAAAAACAATATCTAGTTCGCTCGTTACAATAGTAGCCAGAACTCTCTTTATTGAGGGCAACTGTTCATCAAGAAACAGTTTGAAATTTTTGTCTCTGTCGGCGCCGGCATTCCAATTCCTCAAATTTTCTTTAATTGTGTTAAAAGAGAGTTCGATATCCGGAGTCATAATTTCAAACCCCAAATTGACTAAATTTGCGTATGTTTGAACAGTTTGTTCCAAAAATATATAATAATAACCCTTAAATCCAAGAGTATCGGGATATATTTTTCTGACTCTCTCGCTCTCAGTCTTGACTTCTTTTAATATTTTATCAACAATATAAGAGACAAACATAGATTTGCAATTAGTAGAGTTCATGGCAAAGACTTGAAATGCTGGAGTTCCTTTTAAGAGAGCCTCGTAGAGAGAAAGTCTAACTAGAGAAGGAATCATTCCAGCAAGACCCGCGTTATTAATCCTGGAATTAATTCTGCAGAAAGGAGCTTCATCCAAGGTTAAGACATTCGGAGATTGCAAGCGAATATCATCCGGCATTACATCAAAATATCCTTTCGTATCTTTTGCGAGATCCAAAAAATCAAAGAGAGGATCTTTCTTTCCAAAAACATCCATTGGAGCAGCAGCTAAATATAGTTCAATCCAGTTGGTCGGTCCAATTTCTTCCCCGTCTCCGTCTGTTTCTGAGACATAATCGATGTAAAAGGAATCTTTACCATATATCGCAGGATCTAATGGTATTTGGGTGGGGACACCGATACCCTCTGAAACATATTTCTGGTCTTTAGGGATCGCATACCAACCCCTTTCGTTCTCGGTTATTTTAGTATTTATATCTTTCGTGATGGATTCAATTATGTCTTTGTAGATGACATTTTTGGCGATACTCTTAAGATCATTGCTAAATTGATTTACAACATCACTTCCCTGAAATGCTGGAACAACTGTGTTTTGGAAGGCAGTGACTAGCCAGTCTGCGAAGATATCGTAAGGTGGTTTGTTCTTCGAACTTAGAAATGGATTTGATATCGATACTTCTGATAAGAAATCATCGATCTCTGGTTCAATGGGATATACAACTTCTATATTTTTTGTTTCATCCAAAGTCCAGTTCAGACCCGGATCGTCTGATTTTCCATCTCCTGTCCAAGCATAATATTCCCTACGCCTCTTTTTTTTCTTTTGATCATCTTTCGCGTCTTTATGCCAGTATCTGTCCTGTTCATATTCTTTGATTATCAGTTCCTTTCCAACTTCAAATTCAACTTTTAGTTTAAAATGGTTATTTGTATTTATATATGATGATTTAATAAAACATGGAGAATTTTTATCTTTGACAACGCCGGCTGGATTAAATTTCAGAGCGGTCAATAAGTCGGATATCAGCTTTTCAGCATCAGCGGTAACAAGCTGAGGCTCTCCATACAAAGTATGTTTAAAGCGCTCCGGAGGAGGTTCATAGGGGCTCATTCCATATGCTGGATGCCAAGTTTGGAAGTGATCGTTGGGAAAGCGGGGAACTCCATCGATAATTTCTTGCTCGAATTCTGGTCCATCGATTAATAAATCTGGCATAATCTTATAAAAAGATCGACCGCCGGCTCCCGCCAAAACCATATCTAAGAATCCACTGCTGGTTATCATGTTTGGATCTCCAGTTGTTAAGTCAGTTACAACCAACGCATTCAAAATATTCGTGATATTATCGTACATGTCATCGATCGCCTGTTTTGTTTCCTCATCAAGCATCGGGAATATACCATCATCCGGCTTTCTTGGGTCGTTGGAGACAGCCTTTGTTGGAATTTGACCGGTATTTGTTAATATTCCTTCCGGATCTGCCAGTGCTTTAACCAGGTCGCCCAGGTCTTCGAGAAGACGATTTTTATCATCGTCCAGTTGTTTATCTGCTTCGTCATCTGATATTGGTTTTCCACTGAGTGCATTCTTTATTAGCCGATTAGTTCTTTCAAAATCTGGTGGGAGTTTACATAAGTCTGCTGTAATCCCAGGGGCTTTAAGGAGATCATCCAAATCTTTTTGAGCTTGCAGTGCGTTTCTGTCAAGAAGGGTGCCAATGCTAGCAAACATGTTATCGAGATCACTGTTAGAAGGGAGTGCCTTAGACATGTCATCATTCATTGCTTGGCGCACGTCGCACAGGGTTTTATCGTTGGCTTTTCCATTAAATAAATCTATAATTTGTTGATTGCTTAGGGCGCCGGTGACATTATCCAGAAAGTTCCCTAGATCTCGGTCTGTTGGCACTGTTTCCGTTGGATCCCAAATTGAAAATGCGCCCATAAGGTCACTTATAGCAGCATCGGTCGATTGGTCAGAGGCGCCAGGCTGAAGAAGTTGGTCTTTGAGGATATCTCGTACCGCGTCGGTAGATGATCCCAGAATATCATCGGCAGAGGGGGGAAAATTACCGCTAAAAATTGCATCAATCACTTTTTTGAGGAGCTTTTTAACTATTCCCATAGCGACGACTTCTAATTTTTGAATGGCAATCTTTATTGTAATTTTACCAATGTCTCCCAAACCTATAGTTGGTATTTCTGGTATGAATGGTAGAGTAAGATCGTTGAGGCGCGGTTTCTTTCTATTTAAATTTTTCTTATAAAAGTCTTTTACGTTAGGTGCACCAATCTTAAAATCTGGAGAGAAACCCCTGCCTGCTCCCGATAAATCACCAAGACCGGCGCCTGAGCCGATACCGCCTAAACTTAAGCCTCCGATGGATCCGATGGATCCTAAAGGATCTATGTCGCCAAAGGAGCCTAAGCTTCCAATCCCATTAAGATTTATACCATTTCCGCCGGCGATGCCGCCGAGAGCTTCAATCGTGCTTCCTGCTCCCGTAATACCACTGCTGCCGATGTTCGAACCAATTCCAGATGAAGCACCCGTTTGACTGAATTCGAAGATCTTCTTAATTGCGTCTTTATCAACTATGGAATCAATATTGTTTAGTAGATCTGCTATTTCGGTAGCCGGCACCAATTCACGTTCAATCATTTCGGTGAAGGCTGTTTTAATATTTCCCAATAAATTAGCCTGTTGGAATCCTGGTGTTCCCAGACAAACGTCAAATTCTGACAATGGATCATATGGATTATAGTGAGTATGGCTCTCTAGTTCCTGAAACAGTTCTTTTGTATCTGGGAGTGGGATATCAGGAAAGAGGTCTGGCCAGACGATATCGACAAATGCGATTTCAATTTTAGCCGCAGTCTCGCCAAGAGCGTCCCCTCCGACGGTATTTCTAAAAACATCAAACACGTCGATATCGTCTAAAACTTCGAAAACTGAAGATATCATCTTTTGAACTACTTCATCAAGAGGGAGAGATTTGGCAAGATTTGCGATCGCGTCTTGGAGAAGAGCGGCTAGCCCCTCGATGCCGAGGGGATCCAGAATATCTTCATAGAGATCCTTTAGTTTTTCTGCTTCATCTAGATTCTCTTTTAGTTTATTAATGATTGGATCAGCTATGTTCTGAATTCTATTCAGGGAATCCTTGGTCCTTCTCTTGAGAAAATCATTATCAAATATAATCTCTTCTAATTTTTTCCTTTGATCCCAGTCAAAACCGATATCGAAGTCAGAAGGGATACTATCATTAAAATTTTCTAAGAAAGTTGATACCATCCCTTGAATTTCATTTCCTGGGAAGGAGTCGAGAGGATTGATCTGACTTACGGTAGGAACAGGATCTGACCCTGCGGGGATTTCTCTAGAAGTTGATTCACCCAGATTGAAGGAAGCGCTGTTACCCTGGACCTCTGCTTGTTTTTTCCTTCGGTTTCGGTTTCGAGTGCGTGATTCTTCTGGAGTAGTGGGGGTGGGGTAATAATAATCCGCTATAAATTCACTAAATGGCGGTGAATTATCAGATAAATATTTTCTATATATTGTTGGCATATGGAGAATGAATGATAAAGTTGTTTTATCATTTGCAGGGGACTTTTTTGAAAACGTTGTGTATTCGATATCAAGAGTTTTCCATTGTTCTCCAACATATTTTACCCATACAGATTCAACTTTTTTGTACAGTTTGCCGGGCGAAGGATCGAACATAAGCCCTATTTTTTCCAAGGCAGGATCTTCAACCGAAACATCATTGCTGACAAATAAGTTATTAAGCTGCTTTTTAAATAAATTTATCTTCTTTACTTCGTTCGAGAATCTAAGTCCTGGGACATTATATGTGCCGTTTTGTATTGCCATCTCATAATCTTTTCCAATATTAGTTAAGATACTCCCCAGGCCAGTGAATAACTTATTATAATCGGTTCTTATAATACTAGTAAAATAGCCTGTACAGATTTTTGATGTTGGCGGCGGGGATAATTTGAGAAGATCTTCTGATATTTCATTGAAGCTTTTGAGAGGGATGACACATAAGGATTTATCATGAGAGCCTCTCTTTGTGGGAACGAAGGTATCCTTTACAAAAACTTTTCCCTCTTCAATATATTTATTGACCGCTAGCGGAGTAAGTCTATTCGCTAGACCGGTCTGATCAAATATTTCTAAAAGAGCCACAGTTAACAATTCGATGGTAGGTTGTCCCTTCATAAAAATGACGATAGACCATTCGTTCGTCTGCTCATTAAAAAAGATTTCTTTATCGCATAATTCTGTCCAGTTTGGGATAATAGCCTGTGGGTTCTTTTTTGGCAGTTTCTTTCGATTTGGGGAGCGCTCATTACGAATTTTCTTCCAATCAGTCTTCGATTTATCAAAGGACTCTTTCGCAATATTATATTTAGAAGAAGCTTCTTCAAATTTTAAACCAGCTATATGTACAGATTCTATTTTATCGAGGGCTGCAGCAGTCGACTTTCCCCCTGGCGATGTCATCTGCGGTTGAGACGGAAGCGAATTAGTTTCTTTGCCAAATTTACTAACAGCTTTATTGTAATCCTTTTTGGCGACGTTAAAATTTTCTACTTCACCCTGGAATTTGGTGTAAGGTGCGCTCAAGTCATTCGGTGGAAGTACTGCGCACTCTTCTTTTCTTAATTGCGCACCGGTAGCTTCAGCTACCGCTGCTGCTGCTGCGGTGGCGGGAAATAGGGATTCGATTGTCGACAAGTCGTCTTTAGAAATAGCCATTATGTCGTCCTGTTATATCTACTATTGAGATTAATCCCACCGTACTTCTTTCCATGGTTTAAATTTGTGACGGCCATGTTTAATCTATTAAGATAATTAGGTATTTTTACAAATGCAGTATTAACAATGCCGATTAACGGCGTTCCAATCATCAGTTCTATAGATGGAGCAGAGGGCGCGCCTGGAGCAGTACAAAGATGAACATGACCCGATAATAGGCTGTTCAATTTTCCTTGAGCCTTCATATGATCGCTCAAAATGCCGGCGAGGGCATCAATACGATTCATCATTTTTTCCAAGTATAATTCTAGGTTTCCCCCCTTGGGAATGGGTTGTAAATTATCAATTTCTCCGAAGGCTTTGAGTCCTCTTTTTCCGTCGTCATTTCCAGCCAAGAGATCTATTCCAGGTATTGAATAGGTATCTCCTCCTTTAGAATTTTTTGGATCTGTGCCGGTGACAAGTTTAATTCCGCCTGACCTGGAGATTAATCTTACGGAGTCTGCTTTAATGGCGGCTGCAGACAAGCCCTTCGGTGATCCTTGTTTTCCAGAGACAATGCCAAAATTATAGTCAACATCAGTCATCTGGGAAATCAAAATCCTAGCGGAATCATACATCATATTGGGATCTGAAAAGGCATTATTTCTGGGACCACCTGGCGCCATGGATTGGAGACCAACGACCATATCGACTGATGCACACTCCGTTGCACCTGCGCCGCCGTAACCAGAAGCGAAACTCGCTGGTCTGTCTTTGCCCAAAACTAAAAAGGCGTTATGGTTATTCTTTATGACTGTCGAATTCGCAGCATTAAGAAATTTAGGTACAGCTTCAATAATATTAAAGTTATTCATACCAAGTTTTGGATTGTTTAAATTTAAATTCTTTTTCTTTACATCTGAAAGATTATTTACTTGTCTTAGGAGTTTCCCTGACATGGATCGTTACCTACCTCGTTTTCTGTCACAGTGGATTCTGGAGAATACATGGAATCAGCGCTAAATTCTTCTTCTGCGGGGAATTCTTCTTCCGGAATCGATTCTCCTGCAGGATTGGCGTATTCATCCATATATTCAGCAGTAGCAAACTGCCCATCCCATTGTGGATTATTTCTTTTAACTCTGCTAAATTGGAAATTTTCTGGACCATTCCCTGTTTTTCTCGAAACGTAATCATAGCCGCTTGGAGCGAACATCCAGTGCCAGCGTTCGCTTGAGACAGACCTTGTAAAACCAAATTTATAGGCATTTAAAGAGAGCCAACGATAATTTCTTGTCATGCGAGAGGGGTCGGAACCATGAGTTGAAAGTCCGAGGTTTCCTCCGAGATGCATATCGACAGCCTCACCCCAGGAGTGATTCCCGCGTTTCTGAAGCGTCCACCAATTTAACGTCGGTGGTGCGCAGTTAGCATAAGCATATTCGTTAGGGGGACCGTTAGTAACAATTTTGTTTGAACAATTGCCTTCAGCAGCTTCTTGCTGTGACCCTGGCGGGACCAGCACACCACCTATTGTTCCAGGTTCGGAAGCGTGTCCAGCTTTCCACATAGTATTCCCATTCCAATTTTTGCATTGTGATGCATCGGAAAGAGTTGCTGTGGTTGATTCGTTAAATTCGACGGCTGTTGCGCGGTCTTTACTGTACATTACTCTTAAACCGCTGTTCAAATACCAATTTTTACCAAGCTCTCTTTCTCCGGCTAGCATCATTGCAACAAAGTACGGCGCGATGTGTGTCGGAACATATCTGTTATCGAGGATTACCGTTTCGATGGTGTCTCCTGACGCCAATTTTATAGCTTTGCCTTTACAAAGGGAATTTAATATTTCGTCTGGTGCTCTTGGTAATTCTTCCACGTTTGGAACTCTTGGTCCTTGATCGGTAGCAAAAACAGAATCAATGGGAACATTCATCAAATCCATTAATTCTTGGGAAGAAAGGTTCTCACCGCCGGAGGTGCCGGAAGGATCCAGAAAGTCCCCATATGCCGTCTCCAATTGAAGATCGGTGAGCATTTGGATTCTTTCAATAACTTCGACAAATATCCCTTGAGTTCTCAAGGGATCTGTATATTTAACTTTTACAATATCTCCGACTTTCGGAGGAGGGGCGGCGATGCCATTCTCTTTATCACCAAGGGGGCTCAAAAAATACGGATATAATTGTGTGATTGCCGCATCGGCGGCGCTTGAGATAAATTGAGAGACGAGACCTTGTTCATCGGCAGCCTTGCTCATTACATCTGCCAAGGCTTTTGTGAGTGGCAGAGAGGAATGTTCCATGGGGACACGGACGTAAACCTTCATATACTCTCTGACTTCTGCTTCATTATCTAGACCCAGGAATTCGGTCGTAAAATAATTCATTATTTTTGATTTTTGGATTCTTCGAGGCTCAGATATAACTTGACCCAAGACCTCATATGGAGTTAACGCCTCAGACAGAAATTTTACAGTTGATGCAATAATCTCTTTCGTCTGAGTGATTCCATTGCCTTCATCACCACGGAATGGGACACCTCCTGGCGAGCCGCCAAACGGGTTTAGAAGCCCTGCTCCTATAGAAATTTTATCTAGAATATCTCCCATTATTCATCGGTGCCTCCCGACTGAATGATGTCGAATAATTCTTCTTTATCGAAGTCGGATAATCCGGTATTCTTCGATTCTTTTCTCTGAACGATCGTTGATATCTTAACCAACTGGTCATTTGATCTTTGCAGCGTTTCTACATACTTGGCCACGATTATGCCGATTTCACGATGTCGTTCTTCATCCTTACTTAGATAAACAATTGCATCATCCAAGAGTCGTTTTGTGATTTCTCGATCTTTTCTGATGTTGTTAACAACTTCTTCTATAAATTTATCTAACTTACTCATAGGTCGCCGCGATCCCATTTGGCTCTGAAGATTTTATACTTCCTTTTCATCTTGTTTAAACAACTGACAATTTGTTTTGTGCTCAAACCAGTGATTTCTCTCATATATAAGTAAATAGCCTTCTTGTTAAAAATTTCGATATCATCGCTTGTTTTGAGCAAGATTTTTACAGCTTCAAGGACTTTCTTCTCGTTGTCCTTTAACTTCATTTTATCCCAAGTTTCGATTTCTTCCCATAAATGACCCCAAAATTCTTCTTTTTCTCGGTTTTCGTCATATCCCATTTCAATGGTAACATATTTCATTTCCATCTCTTTTGAGAGATCTTGAAATTCTATTTCCCTTTGACGGCTCTTTTTATTTTTCTTTACTTTCTGGATAAACCAGTTTTTTGTGACCACGGAGAAGTAAGAAAAGGCTTTTGAGCCTTTATCGGGATTGAATTTTTCCAAGATAGTGACTAGCCAGACTTTACATTCGTCTCTTAGTGCGCCCACGTTTGGAAGAGAAGTGAAGCCATAGGTCAAGACAATTTTGTCGACCATTTCACTTAAAACCGGTCCAATTAACTTTGAATAAAGCTCTTCTCGTTTCTCAAAACTCGGCTCCTTATTAAAAGCATTTATAGCATCTTCATGTACTTGAGTAAAATAATTCTTTGAATTTTTACTTCTCTTTATTCTTCTTCTCTTCTTCTTCTTCGGTACCGCCATCTATTAATTCCTCTTCTATCTTTAATTCTCGTGTCGAATCCAAATCATATTGATCGAAAACCTTGGTCAAGTCTCTTGCGTGCTGAAGAAGATATTGTAATGTCTCGTCGCCATAAAACATTTCCATTTCATAAACGTTTGACAAGTGAGTGGTAAAATTTCCTATTGATCCGACTATCTCTGACATTTCAATTTCATAATATTTAATTCTTTGTACCGATCTCCAAATATACCAAGCTAAAAAGAAGTTCATCGATAACGAAAGGAGTACCAGCGTTCCGAGTACTATAATTATCCAGACGCTACTCATTTTTATATTCCTTATTCTTTAGTTTTTTCTTCTCTTCCTTAATAGATTCTTTGTTTTTCTCAATATATTCTTCCACAACGGAACCAACCTTCTTTTCCTTTTCTGACTTCTTCTTTGACAAGTAAGTGGGAATAGAAGGAATGATCCTCAGCGTGTGTTCGTTGCAAAGATCACACTTTTTTAGCCGCTCTTTCATAGAATGAACAACTTCATAAGCCTCTTTACAGCTTTCGCAGTAATAACAATATTTAGGCATTCTCTTTCGGTTCTTCTTCTGCTGCCTGGTCTTCTTCTTCTACGTCAAACTGGACAATTGGTGGGTTTTCTACAATCAACCCCTCTTCTGACTCCTTGAAAACAAATTCTTTGAAGACCGGGACAATATCCGATTGTTCCATTAATGATTTTTGAAGAGCCATCATTACGGCTCCGATTGCTTGATTTGATAAATGCATATCTTTCTCCTTGTATATATATTATAACCTATTATTCCTTGATTGTCAAGGATTAAAGTGAATTATTTTGATTTAAAACAGTTTTTTAGTCCCGACTTCAAATT
>Ga0233412_10000616_pt1 | contig 20323 bp, 18 predicted proteins | sample Na_anoxic_4_MG_FD_180667 | JGI IMG/M metagenome (GOLD analysis project Ga0233412, IMG submission 180667) | Seawater microbial communities from Saanich Inlet, British Columbia, Canada - Na_anoxic_4_MG | ecosystem: Environmental > Aquatic > Marine > Inlet | place: Canada: British Columbia...
GATATACTGCTAATAAATCTATTGACCATAAAAGAGAACTCTTTGAGGGAAAATCCAGTAATGCTGGTTTAGATGACCAGCTATTCTGGGGACCTACTGGTGATTGGGATGCTGGTGTTATTACTACTTCTCCAGTAGCCAAAAATGTCCAGATTCAGCAGCCACTTATTTCTGGTATTCTTGGTCAGTCAGCTAAAGTTTTTCCTTTAGTTGCAACTCAAGGTCTTCGTGTCCAGATGACTTTAGATACTATTGAGAGGTCTGCTGTTGTTGCTTCCAGTCTTGCTTCAGGTGAAGAAAATGCCCTACTTCTTAAAACCGCAATTTTAGGAGATACTGGTGCTAATCCAGCTGCTAAATGGACTAAAGTTGCTATTGATGATGTTTTTGAGATTGCTATTAAGGGAACTGGTGCTGGTAATATTATTGAAAGAGCTGCCGCTGGTGGAGATAATCCTTTATTTATGGGGGACCAACTTTACTTGAGTAAAGCTGATGGTACTGGTACAACCAGAGCAGGAGTAGTTGTAGGATTTACCAAGGATGGTGATGATGATTTAGTTATTCAGGTAATTCCTGATAGAGCTATAGGAACTGCTCTTCCTGTTGAAGATTACCCAGCTGATTCACTTATTTATTTTGAACAGGTTGATAGAATGACTACTACTACTTATGCTGATGTTGGAGCAGCCAAAGCAGGTCCTTACCCAGCAGTTTCATGGACTATTAGTGATTTAGAATTACTTGTAGCGCAGGTTCAGCCTCCCCAGAGTTATGTAGAAAGAATGTTGAAACAGATTCAAAGTGATAAAGGACTTTCCATGGATTATCGTACAGATACATTATATAGGTTTAATCTTACTTCTCTTAATGGTCTTACTAACCAGTTTATCCCAGCAAATCAGCATAGAGCTTATAGTATTCTTTCAGTTCCTCTTGACCAAGATGGACAGGGAAATATTAGGGAAAGTTCTTTTAAGGGATTAACTGATGGATGTAGAAATTATCAGTATGTTTTCGGCGGTTCTCTGGTCCCAGACCGCAGAGTTGATTTAGAAAGATACACACAAACTCCAGCCAGAACTGATGCACTCCATATTATAGAACTTGAGAAGGCTTTACAGAATGCTGGATATGGTGTTAGAGATTTACAGAGAGTACCAGATAGATTTTTAATTGGTCGTGGTTTATCCAAATATGGTCAGGTATTTAATTTAGATTCCGCAGACCTTTCCCTTCGTGTTGAATATCAAGGAGCTGCTAAAGCCAAGATGTATGAGCATTTTGTAAATCATCTCCGCAGAGTTAATATCTCATCTCAAGGAGTTTTGGTCATGAGTTAAAATATCTAAAAATTATTTTTTTTTCCATAATTTATTTATATTAAGAATTATTAATAAAATTGAAGTTTATTAATAATTTTTTTCTCAAAAAAAAAATCTTATGTAATTATAAAAGATGAGTTCAAGTAATCAAACTACTATTGTTGATGTTGAAAAGGTTGAAATAAACCCACTTAATCCTCCAGCCTTCCAATCCTATTCATTTAGACAAGGTTTCCCAATTGTTCAGTTCCTTATAGCTTCACAGGATAAAATGCTTGTAGGTTCTTCACTCCGCCTAAATGGTACATTAAGGCTTAATAAAGATACTTCTACTGAACAAGTCCCTGCTTTAGTTGATAATGATAATCGTAAAGGTGGCGGTGCTTATAATGCTGCTATTAATTCTCGTGTTGGTGTTTCAGCATGTATAAATCAAATTACTTTAAGTTCCCAGACAAACCAGACTTTAGAAGTAGTTAGACAATATGGGAGATATATTGCATCTGCCCAGAGTATTACCCATTCTGCTGAAGATTTAGATACTTGTGTAGCCCAGCAATCCCTTACTGCTTCTCGTGGTAATTTGGGAGCAGTTGGTATGAATGAAGATGTAGGTTTTTCAGTTCCTTTAAGGACTGGTCTTCTTTCTGGTGGAAATCCAATTCCTCTTGGACAGAATGGTGTTAGAGGTTTAATTGTTCAGTTAGAACTTGCCCCTGATGCTAATGTTTTAGGACCATGGTATTCTTATGATGATGCTGGTGTTGCTACTAAACAGAATGAAGCTGGAACTGGTACTGGTGCTTTTTACCAGTTAAGAGATTTAACACTTTCTTATGACCTTCTTGTTCCTGATGCTGATGGTGTAGCCCAGATGGGTACTGCTGCTTCTGGGTCCATGACTTATAATGCTGTTTCCCACCTCTATTCAGTTATTAACTCAAGCGACCAAACACAGAATCTCAATTTAGGTACAAGTAAAACTCTTTCAGTTTTCCATAATTTCCTTCCCACAACCCATATTAATAATTATAATGAAGATGGTTTCACAACTCCTTCACTTCGTAATGCTAATGGTGGAGCTTATGACCAAGATGCTGAAATTAAAGAAGTTTCATTTAGTAAAGGAGGTATTTTGTTCCCAATTGAAAATATGGTAGATGTAGAGTTTCCATCCAGACAGAATGAAGATAGACCTTTAGCAGAATTAGAAACCAATTTCATTAATTCCATTAAACCATATAAACTCATGAATCATTCAGTTATATCACTTAATACACAGAATAAACTTTCTACTGATTTGAATGTAGATGGTGGAGATGCATATTCAGGAACTCAAGCTGACCCAGCCCAAGTTTTCGGTGTTGGTGTTTCTACTGACCCTTATAAAGTTGGTGTTGATTATTCCCAAACTAATTACTCACTCCGCATTAAGAGTGAATTAGATGGACAGAGTCCTAATAGTGTTTTTAGTTATGTATTAGCGCAAAATACTCTCCAATATTCTCCTCAAGGTATTATGGTTTCTTCTTAAGGACACTTTTGGAAATTAAATATATAGAATTATTTTTACCAATTTTGTCCATTTTTTATTTTCTATTTATTGTTCAAAATTATTAATATTAAGTTTATTAATAATTTTTTTCTCAAAAAAAAAATCTTATGTAATTATAAAAGATGAGTTCAAGTAATCAAGCTTTACCAAGTGCTTTAAAAGTTGCTCCCCTCCCTACAATTTCCACTATGAATATAGAAACCTCTATATTAGACCCCATTACTATTACCCAGCAATCATGCCGTTTTGTTTTAGAAAGAAAAGGTATTTTGGATGTTGGCTCCGCTGTTCAGCTTTCAGTTCATCCAGTTCAGGCTGGAGATGATAAATGTTTTCTTCCTTTTAGGACTGGTATTTCTGCTGCTATTAGCCGTGCCGTTCTCCGTATAGGTACTACTGCTGTAGCCACCAGCGATGAGTTTGGTAAATATCACACAATCAAAAGACAATTTAAGACTAATGAGGAAAAACAGCTAAAGGATTTTACAACTAAAGGAACTATTGATGGAATGGAAGGTGATAATAGTTTAGATGGATTTTATCAGCCATGCAATATTGACTGGTCTGGAGGCGCTAAAGTTGGTGTAGTTCCTTCTATAATTAAATTAAGAACAAGTGAAGTAGAATGCCCAGTATTTACAATTAAATTGAGTGAATTATTCCCTATGATGAGAAATGTTATGCTTCCCCTTTATCTTATCCATGAACCAGTTTCTATTGAACTTACATGGAGCCGTCAAGGTACTGCTGCTGCTGATGTAGGTAATATTGCCTGTTTTGAGAATGCTTATGCTGGTGATACATCCATTAGTATTGGACAGACAAATGTTAAGTTCCTTGCTGATTATCTTACTTATACAGATGATAGAATGGAAGAAACTGCTAAACTTGTTATGAGTGATACAGGAATGGTCATGCCTTATGAAGACCTTATCCTTACCAGTACTTCCCATCCTGCCGCAAATCCAGCCCCAGCAGGAGCCCAAGTCTTTCCCCAGAGTGTTAATCGTGAATTAGGTTTATCAGGAAAGGTTGTTAGGTCAATTGTAGGTATGGATTCTAAAACCCAGACTAATGTTGTTTTAGGTAAATATTCTTCACATGGTTATAATGTTGCTGATTCTTATAATGTTAGAATTAATGATAAACTTAAATATAATAGACCAGTCCAGAGGGAAGCTTACAAGCAGTCCCAGTTGGCTCAAGTATTTAATACTGATTTAAATGTTCTTAATTGTGAGTTTTCTACTGACCAGCTTACAGATAAACAAACTGGAAATCATCCAATTGCTAATCAAATGATTACTGATGCAACTATAGAAGGACTTACTATTCGTGGAGAAATGGAAGGACACCAGCATTTCTTTGGTATTGACCTTACCACTTCACCTTATAATGTTATGGGTGTTGGTACTGAAGTTGGACAGAAACCAATTAGTATAGATAGAACAATTAATAGGACTGCTGAAAATAATGCTGAACGATTTAATAGTTATTGGGCTGTTGTAGAAAAACAGATGGTTTTACAGGGTGGTCAGGTCCGTGTAAGTGCTTAAGGAATATATTAATATAAAGAATTAATCATTTAATAAATAAAAAATTGATTTAAAAAAAAAATCTTTATATATATAAAAGGATGCCCAGAAAATCAGGAAGTAAGAATATCAACAACTATCATTACAAAGTTAGTTTGTATGATGACCATGAAAAAACCAATTTAATTGAATCTAATTATTTTACAACACAGCAAGAGATAAAAGATAAATATGGACTTAATCGTTCAGCTATTTACTTTATCGTCAATCCAGATTCTTCAAGAATCAAGAAATATAAAGAGTATCATATTGAAAAATTGACTCCTCCCATTCCAATTTATAAATATGAAAGAGTTGTAAATACACCGCAAACAATTACAATTCCAGTTTAATTTTTATGATTTTTAATTAAAATATAATATAATATCAAAATGGATATTATATTATTTTTTGCTTGTTTAGGTATGTCCTATATGATATTTGATATTGGATATAATTGCATTTGGAAAAAGTTATGTTGTAAATAATATCTTTGTTTATAATAAAAGATGTTTAGTTGTGTTTTTTGTGAGGAAGAATATGCTTTAATTACTAATTTATGCGAAAAATGTAGGAGATTAAAGCATTTGAAAAAGATATATGGTGATAGATTTAATGAAGTTTTAGAACATGTATTAGTACGAAATGAAGAAGGAATGAATAAAAAAGAAACTCAAGAAATTACAAAAGAAAAGGAAAAGATTGAATATAACTTGAGAACTAAAGATAAGAAATAAAATCTTTAGTAATTATAAAAAGATGACTACTAAAGATGTATCATTAACACACTTACGAAAATTAGCAAGTAAAATGAATAAAGAAGATAAAATAGTTGGTGTTTGGAAAATGTCCAAAGATGATTTAAAAGACAAAATTGGAAAACTAAAATATGAGATTAAACATAATGAAAAATCTAAAAAATATGAATTAAGACCAAAAGTACAAATGAATAGGAGGAAGGTTATAAAAATATAGGTTGGTTCTCTGTTTTACATAACTGGACACTTCTGGTAATATTATATAAGAAAATATTTTAGCCAATTGTGTCCAGATTAATGATTTAATTTTAATAATAAAATCTCTTCTATTATTAAAATGGTTAAACTATATGAACCCTTTGTAAGTAAAGTTAAAAACAAAAAATATGATGTCTATGTTAAAGCCGACAACAAAAAAGGCTATAAAAAAGTATCTTTTGGAGATTCCAGATATGGTCAGTACAAAGATACTACTAAATTAAAACATTACTCCAAATTAGACCATGGAGATAAAAAAAGGAGGGACAACTACTATTCCAGACATGGAAAAACAGCTGTAAAAGATTCTCCCAAATACTTTAGTCATAAATATTTATGGTAATTAATCAAAATCAACAATTAAAGGATTATATGGAGTTTCCCTTGGGGTTTCTTCAGTTATTTCAATTTCTACACTTTCTTTGCTAAAAGTGCAGTGAGAGCTTCTATGTTCAATTCCATTACCAATTTTTCCACCATAACTTCCATGTCTATGGATATTTGGTTTTGCGGTTTTGTATGGTTTCCCATTTTTCATGAAGGGAGAACCCTTAATACTTTTTCCTACTTTCCAGCAGAAAGGACATTCGTATGCTATATGTACATTATCAATATATAAACATTTTACATTCACCATTTTATATATAAAAAGATTTTTTTTTTAAATGTTTTTTTTAAACAATTAATTAAATATTTAATTGATTAATAATAAACTTTCCTATCATATTCAATAATTCCTTTTTTACCTTTTTCAAATACTACTATAGCGCTCATTCCGTACCAATCCCATACTTTCATCATTTTGATTCTATTTAACCCATATCCAGCTTTCTCTAATTTCTCTGTTCTTTTTGCTGTTAAATTATGAACCCCAATTAAGAAAGATATGACCCTTGGGTTTAATTCAATACATCTATCTAACCAAACATCAATTATAGAATAAGGTAAATTACAACAAATAATAGTAGGTTTATCTTTACATTCATCTTTTAAGAAATCCTTACCTTCTTGGATTTCAAACCAACATTTTTTACATTCTAAAGGAAATTGAGAATAATATGAACCCAATTCATTAAATCTACATGGGTCCAACCAAATATCACTTTGGGTATATTCAATCATGTCTATGTGTGATTTAGCTAAATCTCTTGGAGTAATAAAGACATCTTTGGCTACTTTTCTATTCTTGATTTTATGACTAACTTGAGAACTCATCTTTTTATAATTATAAAAGATTATATTTTAAATCATTTATTTATTTATTTATTGATTATTCTTTATCTTCATTAATACTGCAACTTGAATGACTACAACATGAAAACTTACATTTTATTTTCTTCAATACACGAAGAATAAGACTGGTTTTCTTTACTACTAATTCTGTATCATCGTCCATACTTTTATTATATGTTAAGATTTTATTTTTCAAAATTATATTTTAGTTTTTTATAGAAAAATAAAATATCTATATTATATAAAAGATGAGTAATGGATTTGATTTAACAATTCTTCCAGTAAAAGAAGATGGTACAGAAAAGAAACTAAAAAGACCCATACACCCAAATCTACCAAATATAGCTACAGGACAAATGGGTATAGTTATATCACCAGTAAAAACTGGAAAAAGTACCCTAATTTCTAATCTACTTTTGAATCCAAACTATTTTAAGGACCAATTTGATATTGTTTATATTATTAGTAATACCATCCATAATGATAGGACTTCAAGATTTTTAAAAAAAGCATTTCCAGACACTATATTTAGTGAATATAAAGATAGTATTATTGAGAATATAGTAAAATATCAAGAATCATTCCCAAAAGAAAAACAACCATTTATAGCTATTATTCTGGATGATTTCTTGGGTATTAAGAAAGGAGCTGCTATTTTCAGCTTCCTAACAAGATTTAGACATTATAATTGCGGCTTACTTCTCATGGCTTCACAGCTATTCCGTGGATTGCCGAGTGTTGCACGACAAAATGCTACATTTGCTATTTTTGGTGGTCCCAATCCAAATGAAAAGGAAGTCAATAAAATAGCTGAAGAATATGGAGATATTTATGGAGGACAAAATAACTTCAAAGCATTATATAGATATTGTACGAAAGATAGATATAATTTTATGTATTGTCCTCTACAAACTAATCCAAGTGAAGCATTCAAAAACTTTACCGATTTAATTTATAAAGGTAAGAATCTTGTTAATGTTTCACAATATAAGAGTGATGATGAAGACACGGACGAGGAAGTTTTTGAGGAACACTAATTCTTTTTATAGAAATCTGGACACTTTTGGTAGATATATATAGAGAATATTTTAGCCAATTTAGTCCAGTTTTTTTGAGATTTATTCTTTAGAAATAGAAAAAAATATATTAAGTTTTTTTATAGAAAAATAAAATATCTATATATAATAAAAGATGGCTGAAATTGCATTACCAGAATTAATGAATGAAGAAGATTTGGAGATTCTTATGGAAGAAGATGAAGATGATGGATTACAGATGGAAATTAAGGAGGACCCAGATGACCCATTTATCAATAAACCAACAAATAAAGTTATAGAAAAACCAAAAAAGAAAAAAAGAGAAATTAGTGATAAACAACGAGCTCATTTAGATAGAATCCGTACATTAGCGCAGGAAAAAAAGAAAGCAAAAGCTCAAGCTAAAAAAGAGGCTTTAAAAGAAGTAGATGAAAAATTACCAACTAAATATCAAAAACAGAAAGCTAAAAAGGAAGAAAGGGAAGCGCAAAAAGAATATAAACAAAAAACAATCAAGGTGAAAAAAGAAGTACAAAAACCACCTGAACCTGAAAAACTGGACCCAGAGTTTAACCAACATTTAAGACCTACAGATGAAGAAATAAAAATAAAAAAGTTGGAAGATGAAAAAATGAGTTTTATGAGATTTATGGGGAACATGGAAAAATACCAAACATTAAGAAATGAATATGAACAATCAAAACCCAAACCCAAACCAACTCCAGCCCCACAGAGAAAAGTACCACCTCCCAAACCTAAACCAGTAAAGGCTACACCAATATTGAAACCCAAAGCAGAACCACACCCTTATGATGATTATTTTGGTTAAAAAAATATTCTTTATTTTTTAGAATAAAACTAAAAAATAAAATCTATAGTTATTATAAAAGATGAGTGAAACTATTATCATAGAAAGTAATAGACAAATTGCTTATAGGGCTACAATTGAAGCAGAATTAAATGCCTCTATAAATACACCAGATACAGCTACACAACAAGAATACCCATCACACGAATGGACCACCTATGTAGAAAATGGAATCCCTATAGAAGTTGGGGATGAGATTTCAGTTGAAGCTTCCATGATTAATGTAAAAGGAAGTCCTGAAGAAACCCAAGAGTTTTCAGGTGGGAAAAATAAAGTTGGTAATAATCCTTTAGTTGATAATATCGCTACTATTGAATATTCCCCATATATCGTAAATAGGATGCAGTTTAATATGAATATGCCGAAGTTTAATTCTACTATTGATACAAGATATTTATTATCTTATTATGGTCAATTAGCTTGGGGGGATGTCCAAAAAAGGAACCTTACGCAAGAATTAACTGGTCTTCCAACTGAAAACTTCGCCAATTTTGCTCACAATTATCCTTATCAAGCATTAGAAGGATTTACAATTGACCCCACTAAAAACCCTCCTACATCTACTATTATTGGTGATGCTTTAAGACCATCCATACAAAATGCTCGTATAGACATGAGTATTGCTGGACCACAAAGATTATACAAATGTAATAGATTCTGGAATGGACCAGATTTGGAAGATGAAGGAAATGAAGTTATTACTACAAAGTATTTGCCTTTGAATGTACCAGAAGGTTTTAATAGTCCAGCTACTATTGGTGAGTTTTTAACCAGTCAATTTCATAATAGATTAGGTAATGCTGATGGATGGACTAATAGTGAAGTAAATGGAGGAGTATGGAATATTGATGCTACTTCTGGTAAAATAGGTTTTACTTCTCGTGCAACTATTACAGATGAAACATTTTTTACTACTAATACTTCTACTGGTCAATTATTTGAAGGAAGAGCAAGAAATACATGGGGAGCTGCTTTTGAAGGTGAAAAAACTGCCGCTGGAGCAGCAGTCCCAGAAGGAACTAATTATAATGAAACACAGGGAAGACAAATGTTTTGGAATAATCTTTTAACTGGTGATATAAAAAAATTAGAAGCTTTAACATATTTTCAAAAATTAAAACATAAACCAAAACCTTCTACTTTTTTTGCTGGTGCTGAAAGTAATTTAGGTGAAGCATCAACTTTCTCTGGCGCTAATTATATTATAGGAGGATTATATGGAGAGTATGGTAGTGAAGTTGTTATGTTGGATAAAATGGATTCTTATGTAGCAACAGACCCATTCCCTTATAGTAATTGGACTACTGATGGGACAATATCAGCCGTTAGTAATCTTGATGACCCAGAAATGTTAAAAATTGATATTGGTGAATGTATAACTACAAATATCCCAGTTTCATATAATAATTTAGTACTATTGAGAAATGTTTTATTTAGAAATACATATCAAACATCATCATCAGTAGAAGCCCCATTTTATACTGGACCACCTGTTTTAAATCCATCTCCAACCTCTTATTATAATGCTAATGCTGTATGGAATAATCAAAGAACAAAGTTTCAAATTGGAAGAGCAGATGACCAATATACGATTGGACAAGCTCAAAAAAATATTAATTTAATTAATCCCAGAGTTGCAACTTTTTATACTGGGATTCCAGCTCCTCCTGCTGTCCCTCCTGCTGTCCCAGCTGACCCAGCAAGTTTAAATCCAGTACCCAATACTTATAAAGTTTTTGAATGGGCTAATTATGGAGAACTTCCTGCTAATACACCTTGGAAAACTATGCCCAGATTAATTCAAAATCCTATATCAAGAGCAGGTAATAACGATTTAAAAAATCAGTTTTATAATGCTCCTTATGAAGTAGAATTATTTACTAATATGAGAGAAGAGTTTGACCCATCCTCTCCTAAATGCGCAATAAAATTACCTGATAATAGTGATTTTTCCTTTAGAAATACAAAAGGGTATTTTTACCCCATAAAAGAATTAGGAATGGCTCCATTTAATTGGGATACTTCAAATAGAGATTTTCCTGCTTTGGCTGTGGTATATTATAAAGAAGGTAAAGCTCCTTATGAAACTATGGTAGATGTTCCCTTTTTTGCTATGATAAATGCTTTCCCTGTAGGCGAAGGGGATTATGCTGGACAACCTAAAATCAAACTACCTATGGTTATGGAAGGAGAACTATTTGGTATTTCTACATCCTGTAGTGATAATGCTTGGAGTAAAATTGTGAATGTTATGAAAACTGATGCCGCCAGTCCTTATATAGCCAAATCTGGTTCTACTGAAGCTTCCCCAGTATATCCAGAGGGTACTACCTATGAGGCTGTAGCTCCACAAAGATACATGCCTTATATTATGATTGGCGCAGATAATCCATTAATTACTTTTGATAGTGATTTTTCAAGATATACTATATCTTCACTTCATACATCAACCAGAACTGGTAATGGGATTTTTCAATTAATTGAAGCTAAACCAAATGAACAATTCGCAACTGAAAATCTTTTCATGCAATCACAAGAAGCTATGATAAGTGGTATGAGTGGTCCTGCTCAAAATGGGGTCCCAGTAGTATTTTTAGATATTCCCCAGCAAGAATATCCTTCACCTACTATATCTGCTCAATCTGGTATTGGAATTACTAACATGTATATTCCATTTTTGAGTTCGGTAAATGATTTTTATTTAGATAAAGTTGGTGATGCTCTAACAGCAGGTACAATAAGGATGGATATGTTATATCCTAATCAATACAAAGGAACTTTATTTGATAAATTAGGATTTGATATTGAACAATTGATAGGAATGTTTGGAACTCAAAATGCTCAATTTAATCAGTATAATGTTGTTAAATATATTGGATTCCCAAAATCAGCATTAGCAAAACAAAGAAATACTCCATTACCTATAACCACGAATGCTTATGTATCTGCTTCAGTAATGTTGGCTGTTTCTCAAAATATTGCCCAATATCCTATGGAAAATATTGCTGGTGTAAGACCAAATCAATTGGAAGCTAATGCTGAAAGTGATAAAATAATTGCACTTAATCTCCCATCAAAATTAGATTACTCATATTTAGTTGTTTATAGTGATATAATACCTAATGTAAAATATTATGGGGGCGCTAATGGAGAACAGAAAATACCAGCTATGGCTTACATATCTCGTAATTATTCTACTGGAGATTTCTTTTACTCTTTCACTACTGACTGGACATATATGGTAGATAAACCTTACATATTATCACATTTTAAAGTAGATATTAGATTACCAAATGGGAAACCAGCTCCTATTAGTGATAATTCCAGTTTGATATTTAAAATAATGAAAAGAAAAGTAATGCCTCCAGTACAACCAGCATTAACACCAGACCAAATTAAAAAACAAGATGAGGAAAATAAAAAAAAGAATCCTGATAAAAATTAATTTAAAATAAAATCTTTATATAAATAAAATGGATGACCTACATGAAGTTCTTTTAAATCTAACATATAAATTGGATTTAATTAATAAAAAATTGGACGACTTAAAGAGCCATACTGATTATGGTTTAGCATATAATCTGGACATTAATGGTAATTATATATGTAAAGATATTGAGCCAAAAGTGTCCATAAAATCTGGATATGATTATTTGATAAATTACAAGAATTAATTTATAATATAATTTCTCACTATATTATAAATAACATGCCTTATCAAGTAAAAAAACAAAAGGATGGGACCTATAAGTTATGGAACCTTCACAAGAAAGAATATGCTAATAAAACTTTTAAAACAAAAGAATCTGCATTAAGTATGGGTGAAACTTGGATGAAGTACAGAAAAGAAAATCCTGAAGTAAAGGGTAATATAATTAAAAATAAAGCTAAAGGTTTGACTTGGAAAGAAAAATATAATAAAAAATATGGTTTCTCCAAAGATGAGGGACATACTATAAATGAGATTTCCAAAACAACTGGATTCCAATTAAAAGGATTAAAAAAAATTGTGGAGAAAGGCGAAGGAGCATTTAGCTCATCACCAAAATCCGTACGACCTCATATACAATCCGCAAGAGAATGGGGAATAGCAAGATTATATAGTTCAGTAATGGGAGGTCCTGCTGCTAAAATTGATAAAGATTTATTAATAAAAAAATAATTATTTTTTAGCTTTCTTTTTAGCAGCTTCCTTCATTTTCTTTTTATCTCTTTTAGGTTTATCTTTCCATCCCTCAAATACTTCTTTAGGTTTTACTTCTGCTTTCTCTAAAGCCTTAATCTTTGCTGCCGCTTTTTTGTGCATCTTATCAAGGTTTTGTCCAACCTCTTTATCATGTAATTCATAATCCATCTTTTAATATTACTTTAGAAAATAATTTAGATTTTTTTTATAAACTTTTTTTCATAAAAATAAAATCTTATGTAATTATAAAAGATGAGTTTAATTACATTAAGTAGTGAATTGAATGCGCAAGACCCAAGACCCCAGAATGCTTCCTATATTAAGAATCATTTTAAGGATGGAATAACTTTCCATGTAGGAGATACAATTAGTTTAGTATCTTTAACAATTAATAAACAAGATAGATTTGAAATTGTACAAGGTTCTAATGATACTTTAATTTGGAGAATTGGTGCTGCTGCTTACTATGAGCAGCATTCAGTAGTAGTTCCAGAAGGGAGTTATACTGGGACAGAATTAGCATCAGCTTTAGCTACTGCTCTTCAAGCTTCAACTATTATAGGTGTTTTTCAAAAACAAGAAGATAATACTGGAGCGCAAGTAGCTGGATGGACCTGTGTATTTAACCAGACAGATGCTAAAGGATTTCCCACATTTACTATAGATATTACACAACAAGCTCCTCCTGTTTCTGCTGGTGCTTCCCCAAATAATCCATATTCCCTTTATGCTGGAGGTCAATTTGCTATGCAGATAGAAAATGCCCAACCTTCAACATTTACAACTTTTACATCTTTAGCAGCTGATACAAGTGATATGGACACTCAAAATGTAGGTGATAGGCTTTTTGCTGCTGAAAGAGGTATTTTTGGAAATGGTGGAAGTGTAGTTTTTGAAGTACCATGTTTAACTGGTATGAGTACAAATGTAGGAGATTTTCAAGGACTTTTAGGTTCTATAGGACCACCAGCCGTAAATGAAATGGATTTTACTGATTATACTGGCGGAGCAGCAGTAGTAAGAACTGGATATTTTGAAGTAGCTGGTCCTACTGCCGCTGCTAATGGATGGGATTTACAATTTACTTTTATTGATAATAATGAGGTAAGATATGTTAGAATTATTACTGGAGAAGAAGATTATTTGGATGGTTTAGGAATGGATAATGGTGCTTTTGGTTGGGGAACTGATGAGAATAGTGATGCTACTTTGGTGTTGAGTTATGATGCTGTCCCAAATGCTATGTATTTTAATGATGGTGATGGAACTATACAAGATGTAGGGAGAAAATCTACTGATGATTTTGATTATAATATTGAAAGAACGGATGGAACAGCAATTACAAATAATATGGACCAGCCAATAGGATTTCCAGAGTTAAGATTTGGATATTGCAGACAACAGCTTTATAATGGAGCCACAGATTATCCTGGGAATGCTGATGCTATAGCTAATCCTGATTTGAATGGAACAGATTTATGGTTTATATTAAATAATAATCCACCTACTAATAGTGTTTATTTTCAAGCTTTCCAGTTAAAACAACAAGCTGGAACTCAATTTCCTAATGGTAATTGGAGGGCTGGAAACCAAGAAAAAATGAGAGTTTTACCAAGTGCTTTTGACCAGTTAGACCCTTTGACTGCTGGTGGGGGTCCTCCAGCAAATTGGACTCAATTTGATATTGCTAATGGTCCAACAATCCGCTTGATTCTTACTTTAGATTCTTTAAGAACTATAACACTTTCCGTAGCTCATGATACTGATGGTACAGGAACATTTACAGAATATAGAGATTTATTGAAATCTAACACAACCCAGAATCCTAATTGGGTTTCAACTATTAAGGAAAGTTTTTATCCACTTCGTCCTATAATGTGCTGTGGTCGTGGAGGTTATTATAGTGCTGCTTCTTATGTAGGAAAAACCATTAGTGATGATAAAGAATATACAAGAGGTTTAGGTGTTGCTGTCCCTATGAGAGCTACAGAAGATACACACACAGCCCAACAAATTGCTGATGCTGATGCTGAACAAGTCCAAGCTGACCCTCCAAATGCTTTAGCATTATCTCAAATGTGGAAATTAGGAACAATTCTTCCAGAGGATTTAGTGAGTGCTGGTGGTGGATTTCCTGATGCTGATTTAAACCCAAATACAGCTGATATAAATGCTACTATTGGTACAGCTCATTATGAGGTATTTGCTGCTGGTAGTGTTCATAATCCAGTTATAACTAAAAGGGCTCCAATTACAGCTATATTAGAACCAAGTTTATCAGTAGAATTACAGGATTTTAATATTAAAGGCGCTAATGGTTTTACTGGAGATAAAACAAAGGCTATAGCAATAATTCCAAAAGAAGAATTACAGACTGGAGAGAATGAAGGAGTTTTACATTATTATGCACAATTCCCTATAGATGTAGAATTAAATGTCCCTCAAACTGAAACATATTATAGTTTGACTGCTGCTTTGAGATTAAAGGATGGTACATTAGCAAATGATTTACTAAATCCTACAGAAATGACTTTACTTCATAAAGAAGGTGAAGAATCAAAACAAGCCAGAATCATGGCTAAAGCTTTACAGAGAATTGAAGGATATAGAAGTGATATTCAGCAGAATCAAATATCCACAATTGGAAATCAATTCCCCAGAGTTTAGGAAACTGGACACTTTTGGGATTTATATTAAGGATAATATTTTAGCCAATTTTGTCCAGATTTTTTATATTTAAGATTTTTATTAATTAATCATTTAATTAATAAAAAATTGATTTAAAAAAAAAATATATTACTATATTAAAAGATGACTTCACCAAAATATTGTTTAAATGCTGATGTTGAAAATTGTTTAAATAAAAATGATTTAAAAGAATCTCACCATTATATTAATAAGATGAATAAACCTAAACTTAATGAATGTGATGTATGTGGAAAAAGTACCTTATTAACTACCTGCGCAGGTTGTTTAATGGGAAAAAATAAAGTTAATAAAAAACAGGAAAGTAAAATCTCATGTAATAATAAAACAGATATGGACGAACTATTCAAGTTTCCAGTAGGAATGGATAAAATACCTGTAGCTAATATGTGGTGTGGAGATAAAGGTATGAAAAATAAACACCTTTGGAGAAAGAATCTAAAAGGTAATTGTGGGATTCCATGTGGGAAAGTAAATGGAATCATGGTGGTTGATTTAGACTTATATAAATTAAATAAAAGTGATAGTGAGTTTATTAAGACTTTTGGAGATGATTATGTAGAAAAGTTTGATACTCTTACTCAAAAGACTACATCTGGAGGAGAACATTTGATTTTCCAATATGATGAAGATTTTGGAAAAGGTACTAATAATGCAACTCATCAAGTTGATATTAAGAATGATGGAGGATATATTGTTGGTGCTGGTTCCAAGTGTTTTATTAAGCAGGATAAAGATAAACCAGTTTCACAGAAAAGAGTTGGTCAATATAAAGTTATTAATGAAACCAATATCAAACCAATCCCAACAGAATTAAAAGAATGGTTAATCAAGAACATCATGAGTAAAGATAAAAAAATAATTCAAAAGAAAGAAAGAGATTCTAAAGCTCAATTTTTACAGAGTTCAATTGGATATTATTGTTATAACATTACAGATGAGAAATGTAAGATGATTATTTCAAAGATTCCAGATGAATATTTTACTGAACATGATAAATGGTTAATTCTTGCTACAGCCATGAAAGCTATGAATAAAGGTGAATTGTTTTTGAAGATGTGCGCTGAACATCCTAAAACAAATTATACTAATCCTAACCATCCTCCAAATGTAAAACAATATAATGGAATTAAAAAACAATTCAGTATTAATTCTGTTGAACATATTTTCAATCAAGCGATTCAATCTACTAAAAAGAAGGAAGATGGAACTACAGAAACTCATACATACAGAACTTATGTTGATTATATTAAATATAAACCAACTATTAAATCAAAACTCAAAGAACCTAAAAAATGCGGTGAATGGGACAAACTTGGAAAACATATTACTTTACCACAAAATAAAAAATGTGTTGTGATTAAGAGTGATACAGGTACAGGAAAAACTACTATTGTAAAAGAATATTTAGCTAATCAGTCAAATTGTAAGTTTATCAGTATGGTTTCCAGAATCAGTTTGGGTGAGGAACAATATAGTATCTTTAGGGATGCTGGTATTTCATGTAAATTATATAATGAAGAAGATTCTTGGTTTCAGGAAGGTGATTCTATGGTAATTTGTGTTGATTCACTTAAAAAAATAGCCAGAGGTAATTTTGGAGAATATGTGATATTCATGGATGAATATAATTCTTTGATTGAACATTTATTCTCCAGTAAAACTCTTAATGATAGAAGAACACAAGTCTTTCAAATCTTATGTAATGTACTGAAGGAAGCTAAACAGATATTCTGTGTAGATGCGGATTTGCAAGGTCATACTCTTGAACTACTTGACTATCTTGATATTGATTATGATTTATATATTAATACCTACCAACATAACAAAGGAATAAAAGCAAATGAATATTTTAATATTGAATCATTCACAGAAGATTTAGTAAAAAGTGATAAGTTCTTAATGTGTTGTGATTCAAAGAGTTCATGTATTAAAGTAGCAAAAGATAATTTTGATAAAATACCTCTAACTGAAGAAGAAAAAGAAAGATTTGAAGGATTATTGGTTTTCAAAGATGATAAAGGATTTGTGGTTGTTATTACAAGTGATAATGATAAATATTGTTCATTAGATTCATTTGATAGAGCTATTATTTCACCAAAGATTATTTATGGTCTTGATTCTCAAATTGAAAGAGATGTATTTTGCTGGTATGAAGAACATACAATCAATCCAAGAATGATGGTTCAGCAAATAGCCAGAACCAGAAATATTAAACAAATAAATTACATCTTCTTTAAAAAAATATTCCAACAAGAGAAGTTTATTGATATTAAAGAAACACATGAATATATTAAAAAGATTGATGACTATGCTGTTTGGGAAATGCTTGGGTCCCAAGAAGATAATGATATTTGGATGAAAGTGATGAGTGTTATTATGTACAATAATGATTGCTATGATACTAATAAGTTTGCGCATTTTAGAAATCTACTTCATGAAAGAGGTGTGATACTTAATTCTTCAATTGGAAGAACAGGAATGAGTACATTAGCTAAAATGAAGCAAGATTACAAAGAAGACCAATTAGAGAACTTTGATAAAGAACATCCAAAGGTACAAGAAATAAATGAGTTGTTAAAAATCCCAAAAGATAAAATGGATGATTTCAAAGAACTATTTATCCTACCAAAGAAAAGACTTCAAAACCAAATGGCGATTAAATATGTTATTAAATCTGGTATTACTCTTGATGATAAACTTGCAACAAAAGAAGACTACAATTATAATAAAATGAAAAGTGATAATTATAAATTGGTATTTCTTGAAAAGTTCATGAAAGGATGTGGTATTACTCACAAGAATGATATGATTGCTAAAAATAGTTATGAACAAGTTAAATCAAAACAACTATGGAATGAAGTGGATGATATATTTAGATTGAGATTAACTGAAAAAGATGAAGATGGAAATAAGAAAACAAGAACACTTGATTTTACTAAAACTGAAGATTGTTCTTTGGGTATTGAGAAAATGATGGGTCAAATCTTTGGTACAACTATTACTATTCCTTATGAACCAACTGAAGCCCAGAAAGCTACTGGAAATGATTTTATGACTCATACTAAACTCAAACTATTCAAAACAAAAAGAAAGACAAAGAATAAAGTTAAATATACAATCAATACAATAAATCCAGACTTCTTTGAATATCAAATGAAGATTGGACAATTCAGGAATACTGAATGTAGAACTGAAAATCTATCATGGGACTTTGGAACAGAAGATATGAATATTAACAAAGGGATTGAAATGGAAAAGAATGAAGATGGGAAATGGGTTTATAAAGCTCATAAATTAGAAACTGAAAAATGTGAAGTATGTGAAGATGTCCATACCAATCATTCTGGCTATTATACTTCTAAAGAACATGGAGGATGTGAAGGATATGTATGTGGAAAATGTTTTATGGGATGTTATTGTAAAGATGAATATACAGAGGATTCCGCCAAAGAATCTATTGCTGAAGCTAAAACTGAAATGGATAAAGCATTAAACTTTGATTTGTAAAGCTGGACACTTTTGGTGTTCATGATATAGATAATATTTGAGCCAATTGTGTCCAGATATTCTATTTATTAATTTTTTGATTAATATTCTTTTTTAATTTATACAAATAATCAATATATCATTATATTGATTAGTTGGATTTATTCCAGTTTTATTACTTATATTGGATTTATTGCCTATTTAAGAATATAAAATATTTTATATGTTTATTTTAAGTATAAATCTATATTAATATATAAATCCAGCATATATCCAATATCACATATATAGGAATATAGTGATTATCCATATATTTAATATATGTACTATATACTATTAATTCCCTCTAATAATAAAATTGATTTCTAATTAAATAAAAATCTCTTATTAAAGTAAAAGGGATGTTTTATTCAAATGTTTTACCACTTGAAATGGTCAATATGATTATCTACAAACATGGAGGTTTATTATCTCCAACAGCCAATATAATAAAACAATATTGGAATAAGATGGAAAAGGAATGCAGAGTATTTGAAGATTTAGTATTGGAAGAACAAAGGAGATATGTACTTAATGAAGATGAAACAGAAATGACTTTGGCTATTCTCCAAAATTATATATTTAAGGATTTGGAATATCCCAGAGTATTTTTTAACAAATAATAAGAATAATCAATATATCAATATATTAATTATTTAAAATAAAATATCTAATTAAAATATATAATGTTTGTTATAATTCCAAAATCGGTAAAAGGTGAAAGTGAATTGAGAACTATTCACATGCTCCATGAAGCTATAACTAATAATGAAATAGTATGGAACAAAAAAAGAAGCGCATATCCAAGACTCAAAGATTCTAATTTGAGAGGGAAGAAAGCTATGGACGAAGTATATAGAACTCTAATTGATTATATTAAACACAAGTATGATGGTCATTATGTTATGGATTTATTATTTCATACTTTAATAATTAAACTTGTAAGTAATCCTAATTTTTTTGTAGATATTGCACAAAGAGAATTAAAATTAGTTTATGATATGAAAGTTGATTTAATCAGTAATGATAATTATAATGTTTTAGAAAATCCTACTGATGCTGATGTTGAAAGATGTTTTAATGAATATCAGGATATTTTAAATGATAATGTTGAAGAGATTGATAAAGTATATTTAATTAAAATCAAGATTGATAATTTCACATTATCGCCAGAAGAGAAACTGGAAATAATAAAATATTTAGCAAAATAATTTAATTCTATTTTTTAGAAAAAAACTAAAAAATAAAATCTATAGTTATTATAAAAGATGAGTGAAGAAAAGTTTATAACTAAA